>Ga0209902_101054_pt1 | contig 17088 bp, 4 predicted proteins | sample FECB27metaG_FD_188304 | JGI IMG/M metagenome (GOLD analysis project Ga0209902, IMG submission 188304) | Cyanobacterial communities from the Joint Genome Institute, California, USA - FECB-27 (SPAdes) (version 2) | ecosystem: Environmental > Aquatic > Thermal springs > Hot (42-90C) > Microbial mats ...
GAGGTGCGCATCGGGCTCGGCGAGCGGCTGCCGATGCGCGCCTCGACCACGCTGACGGTGACGGTGCAGGACGTCGCGCTGGCCGACTACGTCTCGGCCCAGATCACGACGCCGATCGTGACGGGCGCCGACTGGGTCGTGCCAGTGGGTGTCACGCTCGGCACCTCGCTCGGGTCCCTGGAGGCGGGCAGCCGGATGCCCGCCGGCACCCGCATCGACTACGTCCAGGGCCAGTTCGTGCCGGGCACCGTGCTGCCGTCGGCGGTCTTCCCCGCCGGTCTCCCGACCTTTCCCTACACCTTCACCCAGCAGGCCGGCGAGCGCGCCGCGATCCCGACCGTCTATGCGCCGGGACGGATCGTCGATGGCGGCACGCGCTTCGCGCAGGACGTCGACTTCGTGCCGGCGCAGCGGCTCGATCCGGCGCTGCTGCAAAGCGGCTTCTCGCGCTACCGCCTCACCAGCTTCGGCGGCGTCCTGGTGAACGAGGACCTCGCGCCGCGCATGCCGGTGCTGCGTGCCGCGGCCGATGCGCGCGAACTGCCGAGCGGCACCGACACCGCGCGCGCGCTCGAGCGCTGGCTGCCGCCGCTGTACGCGGAGGATGCGCAGCGGCACCGCCTGACGGCGCGCACCGGCGCCGACCTGAGCCTGCATGGCGCCGAGCTGCTGCTGCCGGGCGGCGTGCAGATCGAGGTCGATCCCGGTCGCCAGGCGCGGCTGGTGGCGCAGGGCCAGCTCACGGTCGAGGGCAGGGTGGTCGCGCCCGGCGGCGACATCGTGCTGACCAGCGCCGTCACGCGCGGCACGACCGCCCTGGGCCTCGCGCCGCTCGGCACGTCGATCTGGATCGGCGGCGATGCAGTGCTCGACGCCGCCGGCCGCGCGTACACCGCCTTCGACGGCGAAGGCCTGCGCTACGGCATCGCGCCCGACGGCGGCTCGATCCGCATCGGCCTCGAGGACTACACCCGCGCCAGCCGCGATTTCCTCAAGACCACCGGCGCGCACGTGATCATCCGGCCCGGCGCGCGGCTCGACGCCTCGGGCGCCTACGCCGAGGTCGACGCGGCGCAGGACAACCTGCCGCCCGGCGGCGCGCGCCTCCAGCGGCTGGCCGGCGATGGCGGCCTGATCCGCATCGGCTCGTCGCGCGGCATCCTCAACGACGGCAGCCTGCGCGCCGCCGCGGGCGGCGAGGGCGCGGCCGGTGGCACGCTGAACCTGGCGCTCGAGAACCCGCCGGGCAACGCGCACCGCGTGCAGGTCATGACGCTGACGCAGGACCGCGTCGCCAGCGGCGCCGCCGCCGGCCTGCGGCCCGGCGTGGCCGACGGCTCGCTGGTCGATGCGCGTGCGCGCCTGAGCGCCGAGGAGGTGCGCGCGGGCGGCTTCGGCACGCTGGAACTGTGGAACCGCGACATCCTCGAGATCGAAGGCGACCTCGAGCTGCGGTTGCCCGAGAGCCTGATCCTGCGCCGCGGCGCCTTCGCCGCTTCCACGGCCGCGCCGCCCGCGCGGGTCGTGCTGGCCGCGCCGTACGTGCTGCTCGACGGCAAGGTCGCCATCGAGGTCCAGGCGCCGGAATTCCTGTCGGGCCTGGTGCCGCGGAGCACCTCCACCGCCAACAGCGGCCGCCTCGACATCCAGGCCGAGCTGATCGACGTGCGGGCCTCCAACCTGTTCGGCCCGACCGGCGTGAGCCAGGGCCTCGTGGCCACGCCCTTCGGCTGGCTGGTCGAGGCCCGGCCGCTGGACCTCCACGGTTTCGACGAGGTGGCGCTGACCAGCCGCGGCGACGTGCGCTTCACCAACGGCACGCTCGAGACCGGCGGCAACCTCACGGTGACCGCGGCCCAGCTCTATCCCACCACCGGCGCCACCGGCGAGCTGCGCGTGGCCCTGCGCTCCGTCATCGGCCAGACGGACAGCTACGATCTCGCGCGCCGGCTCACGATCCGCGGCACCGGCGCGCCGCCCGCGATGCCGGCCTCGGCCTTCGGCACGCTCACGCTGGCGGCGGCCACCATCGACCAGGGCGGCGTGGTGCGCGCGCCGCTGGGCTCGATCATCTTCGGCACCAAGCCCGCCTTCGGCATCGGCACGCCGCCGCTGCGCGAGCAGATGTTCGAGGTGCTGCTGCGCGACGGCAGCCTCACCTCGACCAGCGCCGCCGGCATGGTCATGCCCTACGGCGGCACCGTGGACAACATCCGCTACGCCTATAACGGCCAGACGGTCGAGTACCTGCCGCTGGGCTCGGTGGCCGGCCGGCCGGAGCTGTATGCCGAGCAGTTCGTGCGCCCCGGCGTGGCCTTCGGCCAGTCGCGGATCACGGCCGAGGTGGGCGCGGTGCTCGACGTGTCGGGCGGCGGCCGGCTCACCGGCGCCGGCTTCTTCACCGGGCGCGGCGGCTCGGTCGACGTGCTGCGCACGCCGCTGGTCGACGCCAATCCCTTCTACGGCTTCAGCAGCGCGGGCGCCGGCGTCTATGCGCTGGTGCCGGGCTTCGCGGGCGGCTACGCGCCGGTGGCCCCGGATGCGGGCGCCGGCGCGCCGCGCATCGGCCAGCAGATCCGCTTCGATGCGCCCGTGGGCGGCCTGCCCGCGGGCACCTACACGCTGATGCCCTCGACCTACGCGCTGCTGCCCGGCGCCTGGCGCATCGAGCTCGGCGGCGGCTCGGGCCAGGCCTTCGAGTCGCTGCGCGCCAGCGGATCGGTGCGCGCCAGCGGCTACCTCGGCATCGCCAACACCGCCGTGCGCGACGCGCTGCCCACCGCCGTCACCTTGACGCCGGGCAGCGCGGTGCGCAGCCTCTCGCAGTACAACGAGACCAGCTACGCCGACTTCGCGCTCGCGCGCGCCGCCACCTTCGGCGAGGTGCGCGCGCGCCTCGAGCGCGACGGCCAGAGCGTGCACATCGACACCGGCAGCGCGACCGGCCGGGCGCTGTCCTTCGAGGGCGTGGCGCGGCTGCGCGGCGAGGCGGGGGCTGGCACGGGCAGCGCGGCCGCGCTCGACGGCAACCTGTTCCTCACCGGCCGGCGCGCGGCGGAGGTGGTGGCGTCGGGGGCGGCGACCACGCCGGGCTTCGTCTCGTTCGACGCGGCGCAGCTCTCGGCCTTCGACGCGGGCACGCTGATCGTGGGTGGCGTGTACGGCCTGCGCGACGTGTTCGTGGTGGTCGGCTCGGGCCAGGTGCCGGTCGGTCCGCACGTGGTGATCACGGGTGCCGAGCAGGCGGCCGTGGTCGTGCGCGACGGCGCGCGGCTCGCGGCGGGCCAGGTCTTCCTGACCGGGCACGAGGTGCGCGTGGAGCGCGGCGCGCTGGTCGACACCTCGCGCAGCAGCACCGCCGGCTTCGATTCCAGCTACGGCTACGTCTACCTCGATTCGGCGAGCCAGGGCGCCAACGCGATCCTCGCGGTGGGCAACGGCGTCTACGACTTCGCGCCGCCGCAGGGCGATCCGTCGGCGACGCGGGGGTCGATCACCATCGCGGACGGCGCGATGCTGCGCACCCGCGGCACCGTGAGCTTCCTGAGCAGCGGCCCGGTGACGCTCGGCGAGGCCGAGATCAACGCGCGCTACCTGGCCATGGCCGCGCCCGCGATCAACGTCGGCACGCGCGAATCCTTCGCGGCCGCCGAGGCGCAGGGCGCGATCGCTCCCGGCGTGCGCCTGAGCCAGGAGATGCTCGAGCGGCTGCTGCGGCCCACGGTGCCGGGCCAGACGCCGATCGAGCAGCTCACGCTGACCGCGGGCAACGCGCTCAACTTCTTCGGCAGCGTCGACCTCGACCTGCGCGCGGCGCACGGCGCGGGCATCGCGCCCGCGGTGCTGCAGCTGAACACGCCCGCCGTCTACGGCTGGGGTTCGGCGGGGGACAGGGCGCGGATCGCGACCGACACGCTGATCTGGAACGGCCTGTCCACCGGGGCGGGCACGCCCGAAGCGCCGTTCGCGAGCCGCGCGCCCGGCGCGGTGGCGCCCGGCGGCCCGGGCACCGGCGCCGGCAGCCTCGTGGTCGATGCGCGCCGCATCGAGTTCGGCTACGGCCCGCTGCAGCGGGCGCAGGACCAGGTCGCGCTCGACCGGCTGATCCTGGGGTTCTCGCGCGTCGGTCTCGACGCCACCGAGCGCATCACGGCCAACCGGCGCGCGACGCTGTCGGTGTACCGCGAGGGCGCCGATGCGGCCAGTCGCCGTGGCGGCGAGCTGCTGCTGAACACGCCGCTGCTGACCGGCGAGGCGGGCTCGTTCATGGCCTACCGCGCGGGCGACGCGGTGCGCGTGACGGCGCCGCAGGGCGCGGGCCGCGGCGGCGCGGGCATCGCGGGGGCCGAAGCACTGGGCGCCGAAGTGCGCCTGGCCGGACGCTCGATCGAGCTCGACACCGCCGTGGCGCTGCCCAGCGGCCGGCTGGTGCTGGAGGCCGAGCGCGACGTGCGGCTCGGCGGCGGCGCGGCCATCGACCTCGCGGGGCGTGCGCTGGGCTTCTTCGACCTCACGCGCTTCAGCAGCGGCGGCGACCTGCTGATCGAATCCGCCCATGGCGCGGTCGAGCAGGCCGCCGGCTCGCGCATCGACGTCTCGGCGGCGGGCAAGCCGGCGGGCTCGGTCCGCGTCACCGCCACGGGCGCCGACGGCCGCGTGCAGCTCGTGGGCGCCATCCTCGGCGCCTCGCCGGCGGCGCGCGAGTCCGGCAGCATCGACATCCGCGCCCGCTCGCTCGACGACTTCGCGGGACTCAACCGGCGCCTGAACGAGGGCGGCGTCTTCGGCGGCCGCGGCTTCGTCGTGAAGACCGGCGACCTCGCGATCGGCGACGAACTGCGCGCCAACCGCATCGAGGTGTCGGTCGACGGCGGCTCGCTCACCGTCAACGGCCGCATCGATGCCAGCGGCGAGGACGTGGGCAGCATCCGGCTGGCCGCGCGCGACCGGCTGCTGCTGGCGCCGGGCGCGGTGCTCGATGCGCATGGCACGCGCCTGGCGCTCGACGGCCGCGGACAGGTCATCGAGGCCTCGAACCGGGCCCAGGTCGAACTCGCATCCGCGGCCGGCACGGTGCGGCTCGACGCCGCCGCCACCATCGACCTGCGTTCGGCCGACGCGGTGGCGCGCGGGCGCCTGGAGATCAACGCAGCGCGCCTCGGCGCCGACGGCGTGGCGGTGGACGCGGCCGCGGGCCTCACGGTGCGCGGCGCCGAGAGCATCGCGGTCAATGCCTTCGCGCGCCACGCGCCGGCCGATGGCGTGGTCGACAGCGCCTACCTCGAGACGCTGCACGCCGACAGCCGCGCCTTCATCGACGCGGCGAACGCCAGCGGCGCCACCCGCGCGCGGCTCGCGGGGCTGCGCGCCTTCGGCGATGCCTTCCACCTGCGCCCCGGCCTGGAGCTGCGCAGCGAAGGCGACCTCACGGTGCGCGGCGAGCTCGATTTCTCGGGCTGGCGCTACGGGCCGAACGCCGATGCATCGCGGCGCGGTTCCGGCGAACCCGGCGTGGTCGTGCTGCGCGCGGGCGGTAACCTGGTGATCAACGGCAGCATCTCCGACGGCTTCGCGCCGCCACCCGACACGCCCGACGACTTCGGCTGGAGCCGGCGCCCCGACGGGCAGGGCCGCATGATGGTCGTGGCCGACATGCTCGCGCCGGGCATGCGCTCGTGGTCGATGCGGCTGGTGGGCGGTGCCGACCTCGCGTCGGCCGACACCCGCAGCGTGACCGCGGCATCGCTGCTCGGCGCGCGCGGCGACGTGTTGCTGGACGATCCGCACCTCTCGTCGACGCAGTCGGGGCCCGAGGACGCGATCTCGGTGGTGCGCACCGGCACCGGCTACCTCGACGTGCTGGCCGGGCGCGACTACCGGCAGGCCTCGCGCTTCGGCGTCTACACCGCCGGCACCCAGATCGCCGGCAGCGAAGCGTGGGACGCCCCGCGCGCGCGCACCTGGGACGGCTCGGTGCTCGGCTATCCCGACTACGAGGCCACGCTCAACGCGCGCCGCATGTTCTTCACCGAGGGCGGCGGCGACCTGCTGCTGTCCGCGCAGGGCGACGTGCGCGGCTTCGCGATCGGCGACACCAGCAACCTCAAGTCGAGCAACGGCATCGGCTACTGGCTCTGGCGCCAGGGCGGTGCCGAGCTCGGGCAGCGCGCGGCCTGGGGCATCAACTTCGGCCAGTACACCGTGTCGCCGCTCTCCGGCGGCATCGAGCTGGCGGGCTTCGGCGGCATCGGAACGCTGGGCGGCGGGCACCTGAGCGTGCGCGCCGGCGGCGATGCCGGATCGACCTCGAACCTCGGCCTGGCCGACGTCGGCGGCACGACTTCGGCGCTCGACCTGGTCGTGGCTTCCAGCGGCCGCGTGGGCGCCGACGGCACCGTGCTCGCATCGGGCGGCGGACGCCTGAGCGTGGACGTCGGCGGTCGCATCAACGCCGGCCGCGATATCGGCGAGATACCGACCACCGGCGGCCAGCTCGTCAACCTGCGCGGCGACAGCCGCGTCAGGGCGGGCGCGGTGGGCATGACGCTGGAATCGGGCTACGGCCTGAAGTCCGATCTCGACCCGCGCGCGGTCGACGCGCAGGCACCGCGCGACCGGCTCGGCTACGGCTGGCTCGGCCTGGTGGTCGGCGACGGCACCATGGCCGTCGATGCGCGCGGCGACCTGATGACGCTCACCTCGCGCGACGCCGGGCGTGTCGTGCTGCTCGGCGGCGCGACGCAGGCCTCGTTCGACGGACAGGAGAATCCGGCGCTGACCTCGTTCACGCTGTGGACCGAGCGCAGCGGGCTCGAGCTCTTCTCGGCCGGCGGCGACATCCAGCAGCGCAAGTCGATCACGAACAACGGGGAGTGGATCCGCTACGACCCGGGCCGCCTGTCGGCGATCGCGGCCAACGGTTCGATCGCCACCAACATCACGCTCGCGCCCTCGCGCCAGGGACGGCTCGAACTGCTGGCGCACGACCGGGTGTCCGGCACTTCCGTGATGTCGAGCGGACCGTTGTCCGCGCTGGCGACGCCCGAGCGCCCGCTGTGGCTGCTGGGTTCCCCCGGCGCGTGGGTGGCCAGCAACTTCTACGGCCCGCTCGATGTGCCGTCGCCGGAAGCGGACCTCTACGACCTCCTGATCGAGGGCAGCGTGCTGTTCGGCCACGGCGTCGACCGCGCGACCCTGCTGCACGCACCGGGCAGCGAGCCGATCCGCCTGTATGCCGTGCGCGGCGACATCCTGGCCAACACCGGCCGTTATGTCGCGCGCTACGAGGGTGGCGCCGCGGTGGAGAACTTCTACATCGCCGGCAAGCCGGTGCAGATGCGCGCCGGCCGCGACATCATCGCGACCGGCTACATCGCACACAACGGCGCGCTCGACGTCTCCCTGCTGGATGCGGGGCGCGACGTGCTGAACGCCACGCTCGACGTGGCGGGGCCCGGCCTGCTGGACGTCTCGGCCGGGCGCAACATCCTGCAGGGGCAGCCGCTCTTGGGCAACCAGGTGAGCGCATCCACGCTGCGCAGCATCGGTCCGGTCGCCGAGGGCGACACCCGTCCCGGCGCCTCGATCGTGCTGTCGGCCGGCGTGGGCGCGGGCGGGCCCGACTACGCCGGCTTCGCCGCGCGCTATTTCGATCGCGCCAGGCTCGCCGATGCCGCCAGTCCGCTGGCCGACCAGGCCGGCAAGGTCGCGAAGACCTACGAGGACCGGTTGCTGGCCTGGCTGCGCGAGCGCTTCGGCTATGCGGGTGGTGCCGAGGGCGCGCTCGCGGCCTTCCTCGCGCTGCCGGCCGAGCAGCAGGGCGTGCTGGTGCGCGAGGTGTTCTACGAGGAATTGCGCCAGGGTGGCCGCGAATACAACGACCCCGAGAGCCGGCGCGTGGGCAGCTACCTGCGCGGGCGCGAGGCGATCGGCGCCTTGCTGCCGCCAGCCGATGCCCAGGGGCAGCCGGTCGAGCGGCGCGGCAGCATCGTGTTCCAGGGCGCGGCGGGCGCGCACACGCTGTTCGGTGGCGGCATCCAGGTGCTCGCGCCCGGCGGCGGGCTCACGCTCGGCGCGAACGGCGTGCTGCCGCCACCGAGCACCGGCCTGCTCACGCAGGGCGCGGGCGAGGTCGAGATCTTCACGCGCGGCAGCGTGCTGCTGGGCCTGTCGCGCATCATGACCACCTTCGGCGGCGGCATCCTGGCCTGGTCGGCCGAGGGCGACATCAACGCCGGGCGCGGCGCCAAGACCACCGTGGTCTACACGCCGCCCAAGCGCAGCTACGACGCCCTGGGCAATGCCACGCTGGCGCCGAACGTGCCGAGCACCGGCGCCGGCATCGCCACCCTGGCCCCGATCGCCGAGGTGCCGCCGGGCGACGTCGACCTGATCGCGCCGCTGGGCACCATCGACGCGGGCGAGGCGGGCATCCGGGTCTCGGGCAACGTCAACCTCGCGGCCTTGCAGGTGGTCAACGCGGCCAACATCCAGGTCAAGGGCGAATCGAGCGGCCTGCCCGTGGTGGCCTCGGTCAACGTGGGCGCGCTCACCAGCGCCAGCGCCGCCGCCTCGCAGGCCGCGATGGCGGCGCAGGACTCGGTGCAGCGCGAACGCACGGCCGCGCGCCAGGCACTACCCTCGGTGTTCACAGTGCGCGTGCTGGGCTTCGGCAACGAGCCCATGCCCGGCTCACCCGCCGCGCCGGCCGGCAACGATGCCGCGCCGCAGCGCACCGGCTATCGCAGCGGCAGCGCGGTGCAGGTGCTCGGCGATTCGGCCATGGGGCCGGCCGAGCGCAACCAGCTCACGCCGGCGGAGCGGCGAACGCTGGGCTATTGAAACGAGGCGAGGCCGCGGCGCGGCCTCGTTCCGTCAGCGCCCCGGCATCAACGGCGACACCGGCGCCACCGTCGGCGGCCGCTGCGGATACACCGAGGTGCCGAAGGTATTGCCCATGCGGGTGCTGGTGGCCGCGCGGTTGAACAGGCCGAGCTGGTTCGAGGGCCGGTTGGCGATCGCTTCCGAGGCCAGTTGCGGCACGCCGTCGGTGTCGCGCGGCGCCGACGCGGGCGGGCGCATCTTCTGCGTCAGGCAGTCGTAGGAGGGGGCGCGCTCGCCGTTCACCGTCACCTCCATGCAGGGATTGGCCGGGGCGGCTTCCTGCGCCATGGCGCCCAGGCTGCCGAGGGCGGCCAGCATCGCGATCCATCCACAGGCTGCGCGCATCGAAGTCTCCGATCCCTGGAAGAAAAAAACGCGCCAGTGTAGGCCGGAAACAAGTCGCGGCGGTGTCGCGAACTCGGGAGTCCGGCACCTGTCATGGGTCGGTCATGTCAGCCGAATAGCCTCAGGCCGCGAACATCGAGCCAGGCCGCGAGGCGGACGGTCGCGCCCCCACTTTCTCCCCGCAGCACTTCCTTGCCTTCCTTCTCCGCCTCATGACACGTGCTTCCGCCTCGGGCAGTGCCCTGTCGCTGTCCTGGTGCCTCGTCGTGCTGCTGATGATGGGCGCGCGCTTCGCCCACGCGCAACTGCCCGGTCCGCGCGAGGGGGGCGGCGCGCTGAACTTCGACATGCAGGCGCAGCCGCTGCAGGATGCGCTGGCCGAATTCGCGCGCATCACCGGCCATTCGGTGCTGGTCAGCAGCAGCCTGGCGGAGGGCCGCACGGCCTCGTCGGTGCAGGGCCGGCTCGCGCCGCGCGATGCGCTGCGCCAGTTGCTGGTGGGGTCCGGCCTGGTGGCGCGCTATGTCGGCGAACAGTCGTTCACGCTGGTGCCCGAATCCGTGGCGGAGGCGAGCGCTCCCGTGGCCTCGCGCGGCGAGGGCAGCGGCCGCGACGACGAAGCCGTCGCCGACCTGCGCGACTACGCGGCCGCCTTGCAATCCTCGATCACGCGCGTGCTGTGCATCGCGCAGCCCGATGCCTTCGGCCGCTACCGGCTCGGCGTGCAGCTGTGGATCGACGCCGACGGGGCGGTGCGCGACATCCGGGTGCTCGAAGGCAGCGGCCAGCGGGAGCGCGATGCGCGCGTGCTGCGCAGCCTGCGCGACCTGGCCCTGGACGCGCCGCCGCCCGCGCTGCCGCAGCCGCTCACGATCCTGCTGACCCCGCGCACCGACCCGGCGCGCGATTGCCGGCCCCATCGGTCGCGCGCGGGCTGAGGGAGCGGCGATGCCCGACCGTTTCAAGGCCGCACTGCGGACGCTGTTCCTCGCGCGCTACGCCCAGTTCAGGAAGCACCTGCACATGCGGCTGGGCTCGGAGGACCTGGCCAACGACGCGCTGCAGGAAGCCTACCTGCGGGTGGAGAACAGCACGGTGCGCAGCGAGGTGCGCTATCCCTCGGCCTACCTGTTCCGCATCGCGCTCAACGTGGCCGAGGACCAGCGCAAGAGCAACGCGCGCCTGCTGAGCGTGGGCGAGGTCGAGGCGCTCTACGACATGGCCGACGAGATGGCCGACCCGGCGCGCGGCGCCGAGGCGCGCGACCAGCTCGCGGCGCTCGAACGCGCGCTGGCCGAGCTGCCGCGCCGGCGCAAGGCGATCGTGCTGGCCGCGCGCGTGGACGAGATGCCGCACAAGGACATCGCGACGCGCTACGGCGTCTCGGTGCGCACGGTCGAGAAGGAATTGCGCGCCGGCCTCGAGCATTGCTGCGAGCGCTTGGGCCGGGATTTCATCCAGCGCTTCGGTCCTGGCGCCGGAAAACAGTCGAAGCAAGATGAAGGCTGAAAACGATGAAGCCGCGCCCTTCGACGAACCCGGAGATCCCGACGCGATGAAGACCCTGCAACGCGAAGCCCAGGCCTGGGCGGTGCGTCTGGCCTCGGGCCAGGCGAACGAGGACGACGCGCGCGCCTTCAAGGCCTGGTGCGCGCGCAGCCGCGCGCATGCGCAGGCCTTCGCGCAGGCGCGCGAGGTCTGGCGCGCGATGGCGCCGGCCGGACTGCAGCTGCGCCGGCAGGAAGAGCGCGCGGCGCGCCACCGGCTGCCGATGCCGGGCCGCCGCGCCTGGCTCGGCGGCGCGGTGGCGGCATCGGTCGCCTACCTCGCGGTGTCGCCGCCGCTCGGGCTCTGGTCGCCGGTGACCGACTGGAACGCCGACTACAGCACCGCGACCGGCGAGCAGCGCGAGGTGCACGTGGCCGGCGGCGTGGTGCTCCAACTCAACACGCGCACGCGCGTGAACCTGCGCCGCGCGGCGGGCGATGGCGGCGGGGGCGACAGCGTCGAACTCGTGGCCGGCGAGGCCGAGTTCGCCAACGAGGCCGCGGGCTCGGCGCGCTTCACCGTCACGGCCGCGGGCGGCACGGTGTCGGCGCAGCGCGCGCGCTTCAATATCCGCAACCTCGACGGCGAGGTCTGCCTGACCTGCCTGTCGGGCCAGGTCGAGGTGGCGCGCGGCACGCAGCGCGTGCGGCTCGACGAGGGGCGGCAGTTGCGCTGGAGCGCGGCTGGCCTGGGCGCGGTCGCGGCGGTCGATACCGGCGCGGTCAGCGCCTGGCGCCGGCGCCAGCTGGTGTTCGACCGGGTGCCGCTGTCGGAGGTGGTGGCCGAGGTCAACCGCTACCGCCATGGCCGGCTGGTGATCACCAACGCGGCGCTGGGGCGCACCAGGGTGCAGGCCAGCTTCTCGATCGACCGGCTCGACGACGTGGCCTTCCTGGTGCGCGACGTCTACGGCGCCGAGCTCACGCAACTGCCGGGCGGCATCGTGCTGCTGGGCCTGGCCAGCGCCTGAGCGCCGGGGTGGCGCGGGTCGTTCGTGAAGTTTTCGTGACATGGTGCAGTCGCGCCGTGGCTTCGCTGTCATAGCTCGGTAGACCACGAGGCCGCGGCCTCGCGGCATCGATCGAGCAACGCAACACGAACCCATGGAAGTCCGCATGCAACGCAGCAGCACGGTGACCCGGCGCAACGATAGCAGCCCCTTTTCCTTCACTCCGCAGAACCGCTTGCGGCCGCTGGTCCATGCCATCGCGCTGATGCTGGCCGCGGGCGCCACGGTGCCCGCCGCGCATGCGCAGCGCGCCTTCAGCGCCGGCTGGATGGCGCAGAAGAACATGGCGCAGAGCACTGCGCTGGCCACCGGCCGGCTGCCCAACGGCATGCCGGCCTCGGCACTGGTGAGCCCGCAGGCGCAGCAGCAGCGCGCGGGCGAGCAGCTGCAGCGCTCGATCGGCAACCTGAACCTCGCGGCGCGCGGCATCGCGGCGCAACAGGCGGCGCAGGAAGCGGCGCGGCGCACGGCCATCGCCAGCGGCCAGGGCGTGCCCGACGGCTTGGCCGAGGGCGGGCTGCGCGTGGACACGGCCAGCCTCACGGCCGGCTGGGCCAATGCCAATGCGCCGGTGGAATCGCACAACGGCGGCCAGACGCAGGTGACCATCGCGCAGACCGCGCCGCAGGCGATCCTCAACTGGGAGACCTTCAACGTCGGGCGCAACACCACGCTGAAGTTCGAGCAGCAGCCGAGCTGGGCCGTGCTCAACCGGGTCAACGATCCGCAGGCGCGGCCCTCGCAGATCCAGGGCCGGATCCAGGCCGACGGCACGGTGATGGTGGTCAACCGCAACGGCATCGTGTTCAGCGGCAGCAGCCAGGTCGACACGCGCAACCTGGTGGCCTCGGCCGTCGGCATGAGCGATGCGCAGTTCAAGAAGGGGCTGTACAGCGAAGCCCAGGGCACGAAGTTCGTTCCGAGCCTGGCCAACGACCTGCAGACCACGGCCAACAGCTTCAGCCATGGCGCGGCCACGGGCGACGTGGTGGTCGAGGCCGGCGCGCGCATCGCGACGCGCCGCCCCGAGACGGTGACCGAGGCCGGCGGCTACGTGCTGCTGGCCGGCCGCGAGGCGCACAACCACGGCCAGATCAGCACGCCCAACGGCCAGGTCATGCTGGCCGCGGGCGATGCCTTCGTGATCCGCAAGGGCCTGGGCACCGACGAGAACCAGGCCTCGACCACGCGCGGCAACACCATCACGCCGCTGCGCCTCGAGGGCAGCGCCGCCGGGCTGGTGCGCAACACCGGGCTGCTGCAGGCGGAGCAGGGCGACATCACGCTCACGGGCCGCGACGTGCGCCAGCAGGGCGTGGCGGTGTCGACCACCTCGGTCCACACGCGCGGCACGGTGCACCTGCTCAACGACACGGCCGACGCCGCGGGCAAGGTGACGCTCGAGGCCGGCAGCGTGACCGCGATCCTGCTCGACGAGAGCGCGACCACCGCGCTCGACGTGCAGCGCAACGCGATGATCAAGGACTCGGACAAGGCCGGCGACGGCGTGGCGCACCGGCGCGACCAGTCGCTGGTGCGCATCGCCAGCGGCGGCGAGGTCGAGTTCCTCGGCGATTCGCTCACGCTGGCCACCGGCGGCCAGGTGCTGGTCGATGCCGCCAAGCGCAGCAGCGTGCGCGAGGGCGCGCGCATCGACGTGGCGGGCGCGGTCGGCGTGCGCGTGGCGATGGAGGCCAACAACGTCGAGATCAACGTGCAGGGCAACGAGCAGCGCGACGCACCGCGCAACCGCGACGGCCGCGCGCTGTTCAACAACAACATCTGGCTCGACCGGCGCTACCTGGTGCGCGTGCCCGCGGGCACCAACGGCTACGAGACCGACCGCTGGTACACGGCCGGCGGCCTGCTCGAAGTCGGCGGCTACCTCGGCATCGCCGGTCACGGCATCGGCGAATGGTCGGCGCAGGGCGGCACGGTGCAGTTCGGCGGCGGCGAGCTGCGCACGGACAAGGGCTCGAGCATCAACCTCGCGGGCGGCACGCTCGACGTGCAGACCGGCAAGATCCGCCAGACCTGGCTCAAGGGCTCGGACGGCCGGCTCTACGAAGCCTCGCGCGCACCCGGCGACCTGCTCTACACCGGCCTCTACAAGGGCTTCGAATCGGAGCACAAGCGCTGGGGCGTGACCGACGCCTTCTACAACCCGCTGATCGGCGCCAAGGAACGGCTCGAGAACGGCTACACGGTGGGCCGCGACGCGGGCCGCCTGGTGGTGGCCACGGCCAAGGCGACGCTCGAGGGCGACATCGACACCAGCGCCTTCCAGGGCCAGGGCCAGGGCCAGACGCAGGCGCGCGACAAGTCCTTCGACGGCTACCGCCAGGCGCAGACCGCGGTGGCGCTGCGCGGGCAGCTGATCGTCGGCAAGCAGACGCCGGTCTACGACAAGGCGACCGAGGGCCTGCGCTACATGGAGGACGCGGTGGCGCAGCGCATCGCCATCGGCGGCGCGGCCGAGGAGGGGCTGGACCTCCACCTCGACGCCGGCTGGCTCGACGCGCTCGAGCTCGGCGCGCTGCGCCTGCATGCCACCGACACCATCGCGGTGCGCGAGGCGGTGCGCGTGGCACCGGGCGGCGACATCGCGCTGCACGCCACGCAGGTGCAGGTCGACGCGGGACTCGAAGCGCGCGGCGGCAGCATCGCGCTGGGCAACGTGTTCCAGAAGTGGAGCGCCAGCCTCGGCTGGGTCGACCGCCTCGCGGCGCCGCTCAAGCCCGAGCTCGCGGCCGGCGTGAAGATTGCCGATAACGTGCTGCTCGATGCGCGCGGCCTGTGGTCCAACCTCGCGCTCGACCGCGCGGGCACGGCGGGCGTGCCCTTCGTGGCGGGCGGCAGCATCCGCGTGCAGTCCAGCGGCGACGTGGTGCTGTCGCAGGGCGCGGTGCTCGACACCTCGGCCGGCGCCATCTACCGCGCCGACCACAGCGTGCAGGGCGGCCGCGGCGGCGACATCGCGCTGGCCGCCAATGCCTACCAGGCCGGCACCGCGGGCCAGCCGGTCGGCGAACTGGTGCTCGGCGGCGCGCTGCGCAGCCAGGGCATGAAGGGCGGCGGCACGCTGCGGCTGCAGTCGGGCGGCGCGGTGGTGATCGGCGGCGAGATCGCGGGCGGCCGCGGCGTGCTGGCCGCGGGCGAGGTCGCGCCGATCGACCTGATCGCGAGCGAGGGCTTCGTGGTGAAGGCCGGCGCCACGCTGCCGGCCGACTTCAGCTACATGCGCACGCGCGCCCAGCCCGGCGAGGCACTGGGCGCCGGGCCGCTGGTGGACCGCGCGCGGCCCGAGACCCACCTGACGCTGGCCGCGAGCTGGACCCCGCCCAAGCCCATCGGCAACAACGACAGCTACGTGCTGCAGACCGCGGCCGGCCAGTCCTACTCGATCTATTCGTGGAGCCAGGTGCCGACGCTGCCGGCCGGCACGGTGATCATCGGCCTCGCGAACCAGTCCGGCAGCGGCTTCCCGAGCCGCTACGTGGTGTCGCCCGAGGTGTTCCCGCAGGGCATGGGCATCCAGCCGACCGCGGCCATGCTCCCGGCCGGCACCGCGGCGCCGCGCGACCTCGAGTTCGCGGCCGGCACGCGCATCGCCGTGGGCGCGCGCTTCGACCGCGACGTGGCGGTCGGCCGCGTGCTGCATCTCGATGGCGAGCTGCTGCGCACGGGCTTCTCGCGCTACGAGCTCATCGGCCACCAGGGCCTCGCGGTCGCGCCGGGCGCCGCGCTGCGCGTGGAGATGCCGGTGCAGCGCGCCGACACCACCGCCGCGCGCAGCCTGCCCACGGGCGCCGACACCGCCGGCGTGTTCCAGACCTGGCTGCCGCCCGAGTACACCGAGAACGCGGCCAAGGGCCTGCTGACGCAGCGCCAGGGCGCCGACCTGCAGCTCACGGCCGGCTGGGGCTACGGCTCGCTGGCCCCGCTGGACGTGGGCCGCGACGCGCGGGTGCAGGTCGATGCCGGCCGCGCCATCACGCTCGTCGGCAACGGGCAGCTCACCATCGACGGCACGCTGCGCGCCGCGGGCGGGCGCATCGAGCTGCAGAACTTCGGCTACGGCTCCGACGGCGCCTCGTCCAAGGGCCATGACCGCTCGATCTGGCTCGACGACCACGCGGTGCTCGACGTGTCGGGCGAGGCCCGCATCGCGACCGACCTGCGCGGCCGGCGCTACGGCCTGGTCGGCGACGGCGGCAGCCTCCAGATCGGCGGGCGCTACAACGCCAGCGCCACCAGCACGGTGGGCGCCGACAACTTCATCGTGGTGCGCCCCGGCGCGCGGCTCGAGGCCTCGGGCACCAGCGCGACGCTGGACCTGCCGCTGGCCGGCGCCACGGCCGTCGCCTCCGACGGCGGCCTGATCTACCTGAGCAGCTTCAACGGCCTGTTCATCGACGGCACGCTGCGCGCCGCGGCGGGTGGCGCGGGCGCGGCCGGCGGCACGCTGGGGCTGACGCTGGAGGCGCCGGCCTATCCCGAGGCCAACGCGCCCGACGCGCGCGTGCGTTCGCTGCGCGAGATCAAGGTGGGTGCGCGGCAGGGCCCCGACTCGTTGCGCGCCGACCTGCGCCCGGGCCAGGCCGATGCCGCGCTCGCCTACGGCCGGGCGCGCATCGGCGTCGACCGCATCGAGGCCGGCGGCTTCGACAGCCTCTCGCTGCTGGTCAACGGCGTGATCAGCTTCGAGGACGGCGTGAACCTGCGGCTCGGCCAGGCCCTGCGCATGACCTCGGGCAGCTTCAGCCTCGCGCAGGGCTCGGGCGACGGCTCGCAGGTGCTGCTGGCGGCGCCCTACGTGCGCCTCGGGGGCAACACCGGCCTGGGCCGCGACAGGTACATCCTGCCGATCCCGGTCAATCCGCGCGTGCCGCGGCTGGCCGCCGGCTCGGGCCTGCGCATCGAGTCCTCGGTGCTCGACGTGATCGAGACCGTGGCCTTCGGCACCGCGGGCGCCCAGCCCGAGCTCGAGGGCAACGTGCAGGTCGAGCGCGACGGCTTCGAGCGGCTCGAACTGCGCAGCCAGGGCGACCTGCGGCTGCAGGCCTCGCTGGTGCGCGACCGCACCTCGCTCGAGACCGCGGGCGACCTGGTGCTCGCGGCCAGCCAGATCTATCCGGCCACCGGCGCGCGCGCCGAGATCCGTGCCGGCAAGATGGGCGAGTTCGATACCTGGGGCAACTACAAGAACCTCTACGACCCGACGCGCAGCCTGCGCGTGGAGCGCATCGGCGAGGGCGAACCCGCGGTGCCGTACTCGGCCTTCGGCACGCTGCTGCTGATGT
>Ga0209902_101055_pt1 | contig 17088 bp, 13 predicted proteins | sample FECB27metaG_FD_188304 | JGI IMG/M metagenome (GOLD analysis project Ga0209902, IMG submission 188304) | Cyanobacterial communities from the Joint Genome Institute, California, USA - FECB-27 (SPAdes) (version 2) | ecosystem: Environmental > Aquatic > Thermal springs > Hot (42-90C) > Microbial mats...
CTTGGTCGTAAAAGTGATGGGCTTCCTGGTTGGCAAACTCTATGGCGCGGATGGTGTCGATTAATGGATATGTGCTGGGCTATCGATTTTTCAACCCAGTCTTTGGAAAAATGTTGGTAATGACAAGCCTTTCTAAAGGGAGGGTGACATGGTGCAAGGTATAAGCCTTTCATTAGCTGCCCAAAGCTGCTAATAACAAATGAAAGAAACACATTTATTTAAATCCCTAAAAGCTTTGCTGTATCAGGCTTACAAAATGTGTTTCTTGAGAGAGTTCTTACTGAGTTTTTCACCTAGGTAGAATTTTGTCTATTAAAGATTGATAAGTTAAGGACAAACTTAACTGCAATAGGAATATGCAGCAAGCACTTGGTTTACCCCTATAATCTCCACACTCTCCCACTCCCCCTCGGCAACATGGGAAAATTAAAAGTCTCACAGCTTAACCTCCCACGCACAATCACCACGACTCCAATACAAGATTGCGTTTACTATTTCTTGTAAGTTGACAGTGCGTTTTTGACAACAACGAGGTTGCTCAAATTTTGTACAAGCGCGATTTTAATTGCACGGCAGTTGCTTCAATCGTCCCCCGACAGTCCCACAACTGTCGTGCAAATTCCATTCGTTAGGACTTGGTGCAAGATGTCAAGTTGCCAACTTCGTTACTGGTAGTAATGGTTCGATAATTAGCTACTGTTTATCGTTCATACCGTTTTTTTATAAAGATGCACTTAATCAACCTGGCTCAACGGCAGGCTTTATTTGTCTGCCCGCGTTGCTCGTAGGCTAAGCGCTGTGGGTGAATAAAGCGCAAGCTCACATAGAATTGGTATCAGATCTGCAAGATATGCTTTTCGCTCTATTGCTGGCTTTACATTAAGCATCTCACCTTTAGAACTCTGTATCCAATTCCTTAATATTGTTTTTATAGATACCTTCTAATTGCCAATGAATAACTAAGTAGAATCATAAAATGGAAATAAGTTACCATCAATTTTTGCTCAAGAAAAATTGATGGTATTTTGTCACTCAGTATGAAACCAAAAGCCCTTTATTTACGGAGAAAAGCCAAGAAAAATAATGTAGCTTATAAGCACATATTTTTGGTTTGTACGGGCTTATACGGTTAGGTGCAAGATGTGAGTTACCCAAAAATACTTAAGTTATAGTGAAACCGCTTAAGTTGATCCTTAACCTAACGATTTTCTCTGGCTAAAACTTTCCAAGCTTGAAAAACTAAAAGACGAAAAGCGTTCCATCCTTCATAAGAGTGCAGTAAAAAGAGTAATGATAAGGATAACTGCACCTTTACTTCTGATGGAAATCCAGGTCAAGTTTGTCATTAAAGTTTTTAGCCTTACCACACAAGCAGAGCTCACTTAGCGCGTTTGTGTGTTTCAAAACAATCTTTGCAATAGAATAGCAAAACTCATGTAAGAGGTGGAGAGAAACTATGAAACCGGGGGATTCTGGGACACTCGTTCAAGATGAAAAGGCAACTGCATACAAAAATGCGGTTTTAGATGATAAAAAACTTCAAGATGGTTTAAAAAGCATCAATCCGAAATTTGGAGATTTTTGTACCCGCGTAGCAGGCGAAGCATGGGGTCTTCCATTAATTGACCAAAAAACCAAGGCTCTAATAACAGTCGCTGTTGATGTTGCAAATCAGGATCAAGTAGGACCTGGTAGCCCTTTTGCAGCACACGTGAATATGGCTATACAACAAGGAGCCACGCGTGCAGAGATAGAGGAACTCCTTTTGTTCATGTGCGTTTACGCAGGTTTCAATAAGGCTGCAGGGTGCTTTGGTGCCCTGAATGATATTTTCGGCTCTTCAGCATGATCTTCTAAAAGGCTCATAGAGTTGATAAATTGCAGAATCATTCACTGCGCGATCGGGTGCTTGGACACCAAATCATCCTCTATTTCAGTCAGGGACTTGCAACTCTGCACTATCTGACTACAGCCGATTAGTAAAGTGTACAACCGAGCACTGCAATTGTTACTACTATCACAGAGGTTTCAAATGAAAAAGCGAACCAACTATTACCAAGAACTGTCTGCAGATTATTCAAAACCAGGTCTAGTTGACAATGTATTAGCAGGCAAACTGATCAAGGACGCTGAGGAATACATTTCTCTTCGTGAAGAAGCCTTACCTGAAATAACTCCGCAATACAACTTAACGCAAATAGAAAAGGAAAACAGAGATTGGTGGCCAACTCACTGTGAAGCCCTGCGACAAGGGAGGGGAGACATTTTAGCAGGTGAATACGCCAATAATCTTGTCTACCTGTGCGCTGATGGACCTTTTCTAGGTAGAACAGCCGGGACACAGAGAGAGGTAAATTGGTGGGCAGTTATTGCCCAACCAGATGTAACGATGACTTGGCCCATCGTTATGTTTCATGGTGAAGTCGTTTACTTTGAATGGTACTGTATGGATGACGAGACGAATGAAGTCATCGCTAAGGGAAACGTAACTTGGCTCCGACGCGGGCACAGAGGCGCATGCCACTTAAAATGCGAACAACTTACTTTTTATCGCGATGTTTTTGCACCAACTGAATTGCTGCAGTTGATCAAGCGCTAATAAAAAATGCTACAAGTCACCAGGCAGCACACTAAAAACTTACCAGCCCCAATCATCAGCGAGAAAAGACAACATGGCAACTACAACTTTTAAGACTAAGGGAAAAATAGGTGTACTCATTGAGGAGCACTTTGACGAAATTGAGTTTCGAGCATTCAACAAGTTCTTCCCTGCCAATGGATACGAGGTAGAGTACATATCCCATCTTTGGAACCAGAAACAATTGACCTTTAAGGGAATTGACTTAACAGAAGAAGTCACGGTTACGGTAGAAGTGAACGATATTGAGCCTACCGATTATGAAGGCATTCTTCTGATTGGTGCATATGCTATGGATCGTCTTCGTTATGAAGAGCGTCATAAAGAGGGTCAACCCAACCAAGCTCCTGCCATTAGATTTCTCCGAAAAGCTGTCAAGGCTATGGATGCTAGCAGATTAAAGATTGGAACTATCTGCCATAGCCTATGGCTATTTACTGCTGATCCAGAACTGCTGAAAAACCGTGAGGTTACTTGTGCCCATAACATCTTGTGTGATGTCCAAAACGCTGGAGGCATCATTGTCTTCGATGGTGATGGTACCAAGGACTTACATATCGATGGCAATCTGATCACAGCCAAACACCCTAATGTAGTCACCGAGTTTATGGACACCTTCTTAAAGGCAATTAACGAGCAGCAATTGCAAGTACTGACCAAGTAGGAAAGTAAAACTAAACTAGAACTAAAGAACCGAGCTTTCTAGGTGGAAAAAAGGCCGCTCCCTCGGTTTCACGTTAAAATTTGGGTTAACGGTCGAACTTGGAGTGGCTAATTAGCAGAAGATTCAGGATGAAACCTGCAGTTATGACTCAAATACTTGATTCTCTACCTTCAGAGCAGCCCGGTAAGATTCTCTGCGCCTACGTTAATGCCACTAGCCAGATTCAGATTGCTCGGATCGTGAATGTTCCCAATTGGTACTTTGAGCGAGTTATTTTCCCAGGACAACGTCTTTTGTTTGAAGCACCACCGGATGCTCAGATGGAAATTCATACAAGCACGAAGGTCTGTGCAATTCTATCAGATAAGATTTTGTGCAACCGCCTACGCATCAAATAAGGAAGCAGTTAACCAGACGGCAATATCTTTGCGAGGCTTAAAACATCGCGCCGAATTGGGCTAGATGATTAATTAACACTCTTGAGTAAGAAAAAGAGCAAAATGACTGCAACAACACCTAAATTCCAGACAGAACTGGCTGGACAAAAGTACCAAGTAGAAGTGGGACGCACACATCCCTTGGGTGCAACACTATGCAAAGATGGAGTAAACTTCTCAGTCTTTGCAGAACATGCGACATCTGTCGAACTCTTATTATTTGAAGAGCCTAATGACCTGGAACCTATCCAGATTATTAAACTAGACTCAAAGAACAATAAAACCTTCCACTTTTGGCATATCTATGTAAAAGGGTTGAAACCCGGCACTGGCTACGCCTATCGAGTTGGCGGTCCTCAGGATTTACACCGGACAGGACACCGTTTCAACAAAAATAAGGTACTGCTCGATCCCTACTCTAAGGGAAACGCCAATGCCCTTTGGAACCGCATTGATGCTTTGGGCTCAAAAGACAATCTGGCTACCTCAATGCGTAGTGTAGTTATTGATACATCTAATTATGACTGGGAAGGTGACCATCCTCTCAATCGCCCAATGAGTGACACCATCATTTATGAGTTACATGTCAGTGGATTTACTAAGTCATCTTCCTCTGACTGCAAATATAGCGGTACATTTTCTGGAGTCATCGAGAAAATTCCTTACTTAAAAAAACTAGGCATAACCGCTGTCGAATTGCTGCCAATATTTGACTTTGACGAAACGGAAATTGTCCGAGAAGTTAACGGTACAGCACTGAAAGACTACTGGGGATACAACCCTCACAGCTTCTTCGCGCCTGAAGCCTCCTATTGTTATGCTCCTAGGGAGAAAAGCCCGATTAACGAGTTTCGGGATATGGTTAAGGCGTTGCACAAGGAAGGGATTGAGGTCATCCTGGATGTCGTCTTTAACCACACCAGTGAAGGCAACCATCAGGGTCCAACCATCAACTTCAAAGGTCTTGGGAATAGTACTTACTATCACCTTGTATCTTGGGATAGGCAGTACTACATGGACTACTCCGGCTGTGGAAATACATTCAACTGCAATCACCCAATTGCGGAAAAGTTAATTGTGGAGTGCCTGGAATTTTGGGTGAAAGAAATGCACGTTGATGGCTTCCGGTTTGATGAAGGGTCTATTTTATCCCGTGGGCAGGACGGACTACCCATGATCCATCCGCCGGTAGTTTGGCATATTGAAACATCCGCAGCCTTGGCTGAAACCAAAATCATTACTGAGGCTTGGGATGCTGCAGGGCTCTACATGATTGGCTACTTCCCTGGATATCGTTGGGCAGAATGGAACGGGCGCTTCCGAGACGACATTCGGCGCTTTGTCAAAGGGGAGCCAGGACTGGTTGGGGCAGTCGCTGTACGCATTGCCGGAAGTGCCGATCTCTATCAAGAAACCGGACATTTACCGATTAACAGCATTAATTTCATTACTTGCCATGATGGGTTCACCCTCAATGATTTGGTCTCATACAACGACAAGCACAATGAAGCGAATGGTGAGAACAACCAAGATGGTATCAATGAAAATTTGAGCTGGAATTGTGGTACTGAAGGAGAGACTAACGACGCAACAATTGATGCATTGCGGCGACGACAAATTAAGAACTTTGCAGCCATTCTTTTGCTCTCTCAGGGCGTTCCAATGATAGTGGCTGGTGATGAAGTCAGACGCACTCAAAAGGGCAATAACAACGCCTACTGCCAAGATAACGAGATAAGTTGGTTTGACTGGGATCTTGTCGAGAAGAACGCAGATATATTCAGGTTCTTTAAGCTGATGATTGACTTCCGTAGTTGCTATTGTCATCCTGGCTTACGGCGCAGTTATTTCTTCAACGGCGAAGTTAATGAACGCGGTCTAGCGGATATCTCTTGGCATGGTTGTAAGTTATATAGCCCGGGTTGGCACGACCCTCATGCCAGAGTTCTCGCATATACTTTGGGGGGCTTCGACGGAAACGCAGATATTCACGTCATGTTTAATATGTACTGGGAGGATATAGAGTTTGAAATTCCCTCTGTTCAAGACAGGAGGTGGTATAAAGTCATAGACACAGCTGAAGCTTCTCCTATGGATATTGTGGAAAGAGGGAAAGAAACTATGGTTTCAGGTGATGTATATGTCGTCAAAAACCGCAGTATTGTCGTTCTAATTTCCCAATAATTTCAACTCGTCAACTTCACTTCTAGGAAGAGATTTAATGAATAACATAGATTTTTCGTTTTCAGATATGCTCGCTGGGTATGTCACTGATTTTGACCCGCATCAGGGAGCAAATGGCACTTTCGGTCTCAAGACATCAGACGGAAGGAACTTTAAGATAGCATTAACCTCAACCACCTATGCTGAACTGGTACGCAATCTAGAAGAACCTTATTACGATTGCACCAGCCAGATGGCGGTAATGCTTGTTCCAAATCGCTATCTTTTTGTGTATGGCATTTTCTATGCTGAAGCGGGTAAACACAAGTTTGAAGGCAAACACATAGTTTTTCTAGGCAGGACAGAAAAGGAGTATGTATTTGAGAAGCAAGATTGGTGGGTCAAACAGATACAAAGCCTTGCCAATTTTTATCTGAAAGCTCAGTTTGAAAATGGCGAAATTGATTATCGAAAATATCGCACTGGTATCGGCTTAGTTGGCTCTAAAGAAGATAGTAATCGTCAGGAGACTGACACCATTTCCCGCCTAGTTTACGGTTTTGCTACAGCCTACATGATGACTGGGGATGACCGCTACTTAGAAGCTGCGGAAAAAGGCACCGAATACCTGCGCCAACATATGCGTTTTCTGGATGAGGGCGAAGGGATTTGCTATTGGTACCACGCTGTTGACGTGAAGCCAGATGGCAGCGAGCAGAAAATATTTTCCTCAGAATTTGGGGATGATTATGATGCTGTTCCAGCTTACGAGCAGATTTATGCGCTGGCGGGTCCTACTCAAACCTATCGCGTAACGGGCGACCCGCGCATTATAAACGATATCGAGTTGACAGTCAATCTGTTTAACAAGTATTTCCAGGACAAAACGGACAAAGAAGGATTTTTCTCACACATTGACCCAATTACTCTCAGCCCTTACTCTGAGACTTTAGGCCACAACCGCGCAAAGAAGAACTGGAACTCGGTAGGTGACCATGCCCCAGCCTATTTAATCAATCTTTGGCTAGCAACTGGCGAGGAAAAATACGCTGATTTCCTTGAGTACACATTTGACACCATTGAAAAGCGGTTCCCGGATTACGACCATAGCCCATTCGTTCAAGAACGTTTTCATGAGGATTGGAGTCATGACACAACTTGGGGATGGCAGCAAAATCGAGCAGTCGTAGGTCACAACCTTAAAATTGCCTGGAACTTGATGCGGATGAATCACCTAAAACCAAAAGAAAAGTATGTCGCCCTAGCCGAAAAGATTGCAGAAATCATGCCTGCAGTTGGCAGCGACCAACAGCGTGGAGGGTGGTACGACGTCGTAGAGCGCATACTACAATCAGGACAAGAGGTAAACCGCTTTGTCTGGCATGACCGCAAGGCTTGGTGGCAGCAGGAACAGGCTATCTTAGCCTACCTCATCCTAACTGGCTCATTGGATAAACCTGAGCATCAACGGTTGGCACGTGAATCAGCAGCTTTCTATAATGCTTGGTTTTTGGATAATGAAGCTGGTGGTGTCTACTTTAATGTTTTGGCAAATGGGGTTCCCTACCTGCTAGGAACGGAGCGAGCCAAGGGTAGCCACTCCATGAGCGGTTACCACTCGTTCGAGTTGGCTTACTTGGCTACAGTTTATACGAACTTGCTGATTACTAAGCAGCCAATGGATTTGTACTTCAAGCCAAAATCGGGTGGCTTTAAGGACAACATCCTGCGGGTTGCACCAGATATCCTGCCACCTGGCAGTGTGCGTATTGGCGAAGTATGGATTAACGGGCAAAAGCATTCCGATTTTGATGCTGAAAGCCTGACAGTTAAACTACCATCCTCTCAAGACGAATTGAAAGTTCGAGTGAGACTTCTACCGGCTCAAGTATTTTTTGACGTAAGCGTGTTGGAAGTAACTGATGGTACTGCCAAGATATCCTTAACTGGATTATTGGATGCAGATGCTGTGCCACGTTTTCAGGAAGAGTTGACCAAAGCAACACAAAAGCCAGTTAAACGCCTCGTTTTACTGCTACAAGACCTAGAATGTATAACCACTGCTGGTATGCGGGCCCTCATTTTCATCAAGCAAAAGCTGGGCGCTGACGTGGAGTTGTATGTCATTGGCGCACAAGTACAAGTGGAGCAATTCTTGAGGGTGAGTGCATTCTGCGAAGGCATCATAATGGCAGATAAGTATGAAACTGCCGAGCTGGCTAGCGTGTAGTTAAGGTGTCGCATTTGGGGGGTGAAAAAACCAAGAACCGTCGAAATTACCCCACAAATCAACTGTCGTTACCCGGACATCTTACCTACAAAGGCAATTTGACCTTTCAGGTAAGCCTTCGGCACACCTATGGCTGACGCCACGGCTTTACCGAACGGTGAACGCAGTCCCCTGTGGAGGGAAACCCTCCTTCAAGGCTGTCTCAGCGCCAACAAGGTAATTCCAAAGAATCCCAACGAGTGGGTAAGGTTGTCCGGTTTTTTCTAAGATACAAGCTGCGATGGCAGCCTGCACAAAAAGGTCATGATTTCCGTCTCCTGGCAACAAGCTGGACCTTCTGGCACGGAAAGAGTATCGATTTGATCGCCACGTTAACGAATGAGGAAATATTATGGCTAAGCCTGTTTTAATTACAATAGATGACGATCCAGAAGTTCTACGGGCGATCGAGCGCGATTTACGCCGCGAATACGGCGAAAATTTCCGCGTGCTACGCGCAGACTCCGGTCATGCGGCCCTAGAGGCGCTGAAAAAACTGAAACTGCGTAACCAGCCAGTAGCTTTGTTGTTAGCAGACCAGCGGATGCCGAACATGACCGGTGTAGAGTTCCTTGAACAGGCGATGGAAATCGTCCCAGACGCCAAACGCGCTTTACTTACGGCGTATGCCGACACTGATGAGGCTATCCGTGCTATTAATAAGGCCAAGATTGATTATTATTTGATGAAGCCGTGGACTCCCCCGGAACAGGGTTTGTTTCCAGTGCTTAACGATTTGCTTGAGGTTTGGAAAAAAACGTTCCTCCCGTCGTTTGAAGGTGTTCGTGTGATTGGCGATCGATGGTCACCCAAAACACACCAAGTCAAAGATTTCTTGGCTCGCCATCATATTCCTTATCAGTGGCTGGACATTGAGTCAGAAGAGGGGCGCAAGTTGTCTGCGGACGCTAACCCTAATGAACTAAAACTACCACTGCTGCTCTTCCCCGACGGCTCACATCTTTTACAGCCAACGAACATCCAAATTGCTGAGAGAATCGGGCTGAAAACGCGTGCCGTAATGCCGTTTTACGATGTGGTCATTGTGGGTGCTGGTCCGGCTGGTCTAGCCGCAGCGGTGTATGCTGCTTCCGAGGGGTTGCACACCATCATGATTGAAAGAGAAGCTCCAGGAGGACAGGCGGGAACCAGTTCCCGGATTGAGAATTATCTCGGTTTCCCGTCCGGACTAACTGGGGGAGATTTAGCCAGACGTGCTGTCGCACAAGCTCAGAAGTTCGGAGCCGAAATTCTCGCGCCGCAAGAAGTAACTAGCCTTCGTATAGACGGTCAATATCGATATGTGACCCTAGCAGATGGCTCAGAATTAAGCTGCCACACCCTAATCATCGCAACTGGCGTATCGTATCGCAAGCTTAAGGTGCCTGGTAGTGACAAACTAACAGGAGCTGGCGTGTACTACGGAGCAGCAATGACCGAAGCAATGGGCTACAAAGGCGAAGACGTATTTATTATTGGGGCAGGCAATTCAGCTGGGCAAGCTGCCATGCATCTTTCTAAGTACGCTCGCTCAGTGACTCTTCTCGTACGCGGGGATTCACTCAAGAAAAGTATGTCTAAATATCTGATCGATCAGATCGAAGAGATGAACAATATCCTAGTAAAGGTGTTAACCGAAGTTACTGAAGTGTTCGGCAAAGACAAGCTTGAGGCAATAACCATTGCTAACTCAGCAACTGGTGAAGTCGAAACTGTCCCCGCCTGCGCCCTTTTCACCTTTATCGGTGCAATGCCACGCACCAACTGGTTGCAAAATATTGTAGAGAGAGATTCAAAGGGATACATCCTGACTGGGGCTGACGTTTTGCATGGTGAGATGTACCCGCGAGGATGGACACTACCTCGGTCTCCCTATCTTCTCGAAACTAACGTACCGGGAATTTTCGCGGTAGGTGACGTACGCTATCAGTCAGTGAAACGAGTTGCCTCAGCGGTAGGTGAGGGTTCGATCGCTATTCAATTTATACATCAATATCTCTCATCCTTGTAGAAACATTTAGGTTTTAGCCATGCTTGAGTTGTTACATAAAATACCCCTGTTTCAAAACTTGACTGAGAATCAGCTGATGTGTTTGATGAACGGCACGCACATCCGGCTGAATCCAGGAGATTTGCTCTTCAAGCAAGGAGAGCCCGCAAAATGCTTTTACGTGGTATTTGAAGGAGCAATCCGGCTGACACGAGAGATTGGTAACCAAGAAGTTGTTTTAGCTACATACGACGCTGGTACATTTTTTGGTGAAGTCCCTCTTCTTGCGGGCACACTTCATCTTGCAAGCGGGCAAGCAGTAGGTGAATGTCACGTGTATTGTTTACACGAGGAAGAGTTTTGGCAGATGCTTATGTTCTGCCCATCGGTGAGACAAGCTGTTCTCGGTTTTATGGCAAGCCGAATGCAAGAGTTACAGATGTTGTCTCACCAACACGATAAACTCATTTCCTTAGGTACACTAGCTGCCGGTCTTGCCCATGAACTGGGTAATCCAACAGCAGCGGCACGTCGGGCTACGGGACAATTGCACGATGCGGTAAATGTCTTGCACAACCTCTCGCTTGAATCTATTGAACAACACTTCACCTCAGCTCAACTAGAGTACCTCTTGGAGATCAAGCGTAAGGCCATTGAACAAACCGCTCAACCCTGCAATTTCGATCCTTTGGTTCAAATTGATTTGGAAGATGAACTAACGGACTGGCTGGAATCACATGATGTTGCTGATGGGTGGAAATTTGTTCCAACCCTGGTTGCAGCCGGAGTTAACGTTCAGCAGTTAGAAGTGATTGGCGAGCAGGTGAGCGCCAATGCACTTAGCGGTGCACTGACTTGGCTAGAGGCAACGTTGGCTATAGCAAGTGTGTTAAATGTCCTCGATCAGGGCGTTACTCGCATTTCTGAGCTTGTCAATGCTGTCAAGGCCTACTCGTATATGGATCAGTCTCCACTAAAGGAGATAACTGTTCATGAAGGTATCGAGAACACGCTCACTATTTTAAGCTATAAACTTAGAAAACACCGTATCCAAGTGATGCGTGAATACGAGCAGAAGCTGCCAACTATTGAGGCCTACGGAAGTGCACTGAATCAAGTGTGGACGAATTTGATTGACAACGCCATTGACGCTTTGGGCGAGGGGGGTACGATTTGGGTGCGTACATCCAGTGCCCAAGATTGCATTACGGTGGAAATTGCGGATAATGGACCAGGCATTCCCCCTGAAATTCAGTCCCGGATCTTCGATCCGTTCTTCACAACTAAGGGTATCGGTGTAGGGACAGGGCTAGGTCTAGAGATTGCCTATCGGATTGTAGTAGGTCAGCATAGCGGAGAGATTCGCTGCTTTTCAAAGCCAGGCGACACACGCTTTCAGGTTACTATACCCATTCGCCCGTTTCAAGAAATAAACAAATGTAAAAGTGAAGCAGCGCTTACTTGACTAGAGTGCATAAAGGAGAATGAATGACTATCGAGTGTACACATCTGAGTCAGCTACAACCAGTCACACCCAGTGCTGATGGCTGTCAGGAATGCTTGGCAAGTAGAGACACCTGGGTACATCTGCGGATCTGCTTAATTTGCGGGCACGTTGGTTGCTGCGACTCTTCCAAGAACAAGCACGCCACCAAGCACTTCCACAGCACCGGTCATCCCCTCGTAAAGTCTTTGGAGCCCGGTGAGAACTGGGGCTGGTGTTATGCCGATAAAACCTACGTGTATTTATCATCGGTCATTAACTAAAAAAATCTGAGGCTTTACAAGTGAAAACCTGGTTGCAACCTCCTCGCCTACGCATTAATGCAGAAAGCGAAGAAGAAAACGGCCGCGCTACTTGGCTGGAACTGTTCTATGACTTGGTGTTTGTGGTAGCGGTCTCACAAGTCGCCCATAACCTTAGCGAAAATATTTCTCTATCAGGATTTTTCGGCTTTGTGTTTCTGTTTATACCGATTTGGTGGGCATGGATTGGCACTACATTCTATGCCAACCGATTTGATATCGATGACATAGGTCATCGCTTGCTGATTGGTGTGCAAATGATCGCGATCACCGCCTTAGCAGTGAACATACACCATGGCTTGCGCGAAAGTTCAGCTGGCTTCGCCCTTTCCTATGCTGCTGGAAGGGTCGTGCTTGTCATCGAATATCTGCGTGCTGCAAGGCACATTCCCCTAGCGCGTCCACTGGCAACTCGTTACGCACAGGGTTTTGCGATCGCTGCCGCCCTCTGGCTGATATCAGCATTTGTACCCATTCCATTGCGTTTCGGCTTTTGGGCATTGGGATTAATCGTGGATTTCGCCACGCCGCTCAGTGCAAAACGCTTGCAGCTAGGGCTAACCCACCACGTCGAACACTTACCGGAGCGTTTCGGGCTGTTTACCATAATTGTCCTAGGCGAAGCAATTATAGCGGTCGTCAATGGTCTTTCCAATCAGAAATGGGATGGTAAGAGCGCGATTGCCTTCGGCACAGCCCCTTGGGCAATTGCCGCAGTATTCGGCTTTAGCATCGCTTTTAGCTTGTGGTGGATCTACTTCGAGAACATCGGTAGCTCAGCTCTGAGGTCTGTTGGTGCAACTGGTCGAATCGGGGTTTATCAAATCTGGCTTTACGGGCATTTACCGCTGGTTATTGGACTTACTGCTACCGGAGTTGGCGTGGAACACATTGTATCCAGTCAGCCTAGTGTAGCACTGCCCGCTCCAGAGCGTGTGCTTCTCTGTGGCGCAGTAGCCCTGTGCTTGCTGGCTCTAGCTCTTCTGCATCGTACTGGAGTTATACGCTACTGTAAAGTCCGTTCCAGGTTCCGCCTTCGCTCTGCGGTTGTCCTTCTTGTACTTGCTATAGTTGGCAAAGGCTTGTTGCCCATTGTGGTAATCGGGCTTGTAGCTTTAGTCTGTGCTGTCCAAGTCATTCAAGATTTGTATCAAAGCCGGCCCTCAGTCGCTTGATGAAACTCGATTAAAGTTATAGCGGTATTTTTAGCTACTGCCACCAAGGCAGTAGAAGGATACGCCCGCGTCCCTAAATGCCTGCAGACCAAATCAAAAAAATGCTCGAAGTTGCTCCCAAGTACGGAATCGAAATATTGTAGTTATCAGCCATGAAAACCATCAATCAGAAAACAACAAAAGTCAACTATGCATCCCGCGATCGCAATGGAAAAGCAGTATTCTACGTTCTCCTGTGGAAAAGAAAAGGTATCACTTTAAACATGTTTGATGACTACTGGCGCAATGTACATGGCCCCGTCTGCGCTAGATTACCAGGTCAATACCAATACTGGCAATTCCACCTGGCTCATAATGAAGGCGGTATGTGGCCCACTCTGGATGGCATAGATTATAACTGCCCAGAATCAGACCAGTTCGATGGCATTGCCGAATTAACCTTTGCAACAGTTACCGACCGTCAGACTTGGTTCAATGCCGCTGCTATTCTGATGGATGACGAATACAACATCTTCAGCAAAGCAATTGGATACAATACCAGTCCTGGCAATTCTCAAACTTATGTCGATGGCATTCCCACAGGCGACCCCAACGGAGAGTTAGGGATTCTGAAGTTTCACGTCATGCTCAAAAAAACAGATGGCGTGAGTGTGGAAGCCTTTCGCAAATACATGACAGACAACTTTGCCCCCGCTATTGTCAAGAGTGATTCAGTTCTCAAGTTCCGACTGCATCTGTTTGAAGAAGTAGACAATTCCAGACCAAATGCACCAGGGGTCATTCATGTTGAACCCTTAGAGAAGCAATATCAGGCTGCTTTTGAAATTGCCTTCTCTAATCCCCTGGATATGGCTAACTTCTTTACGTCCCCTGAGTACGCCTCAACGGTCAATTCACAGCCGAAGTACATCAAACAAATCAACACATTTCCAGAAAGAACAGCTTACACCTTTGTTTACGACGGTCAAATGACCATAGCGGGTCAGCGGAGTTCAACGGTCGCGGAACTGATTACAAATATTGGCGCAATCAATCAACTGAAGGAGAACATCACTTCTCTTATGCTTGGTCATCAGCAACAGGTTAAATCTGAGTACCGAACAGCATTAGGGACTTCCAAATAAAAAATTATTCTAGGGTCAGGCAAGACTATAAAACTCAAGTTGCTAGAACTATGTCCAATACACAACTCCTAAAGAAAAAAATCGGGAACTGTAAACCTAAAAACCGCCTTTTTTTAGTCCTGTCTTTTTTTGCTCAGAGTGCTTGGCTGCATCAGAAAATCTACTTAATTAGTAGACAGTCAGTTAGGATGAACATAGTACTTAGCTGCTTGGGGTCTTGCCTGCTTGTTACAACAGTGGCAGAGGTTCCAGCCTTTGGCGCGGAGCGGATTTCTTTCGTAAAGGGTGCCTTGCAGTTCTCCCTTTCAATTGAGGATTTGGAGTTATACGCTAAGGAAGGCAAAATGACGGATAGATTTGCCTTTTACGCTAAGCGTATCAATCCGCAACAACGGACTCTACTGCGAGATATTTTACTCAGACGTTTAGAGGTAAATTCTACCAATGTTGCTCAGTTTACTTACTCGCCGATTGGAGTAAACTTCCTAGAACTTCTAGGACAGGTTTTGCAAACACAATCTGGTCAAAATGGCTTTTACGCACTTAGAGCCGCTTGCATTTTAGCTGCTAGAGATGCACAAGGCTTGACAATACTAAATATGTTACGTAGGTTTCCTAGTGACAGTATCCGGATTGACGCAAACCGCAGTCTCCGAATGTCCGCAGAGATGGCACAACTCTTAAAGCAAAGAGAAGCTATCATCGGGAAAATTCTGCGGCAGTCAAATAGCGAGGCGACCTTTGCAAACCAAATAAATTTTTCTTCAAAAGCTGATTTGTCGCTTTTAGGAGCGTTTACCTGGCAGAAAGAAACACTGACCCTCAATGACCGCAACCGAAATCGTGTTTTTCCTGTTGATATATACCTCCCCCAAACTCAAAACCAAGGAACAAGTGAGCAATCAGCTCCGGTGATTGTAATTTCTCATGGTCTGGCTTCAGACCGCAATACTTTCGCATATTTAGCTCAACATCTTGCATCTCATGGTTTTGCAGTAGCTGTGCTTGAGCACGCTGATAATGCCCAACGATTTCACCAATTTTTTGCTGGCATTGATAAGCTACCGCAACCAACCGAACTCATCAACCGCCCTTTGGATGTAACGTATTTGCTGGATGAACTTCAGCGTCGGTCTCAGTCCGAACCAGCTTGGCAAGGTCGGCTAAATCTAACCCAGGTGGGGGTGATTGGTCAGTCTATGGGTGGCTACACCGCTCTAGCTGTAGCTGGTGCGCAACTCAACTTTGAACAGTTGCGTGCAGATTGTGGTCAACTTAAACCTAACGACATATTCTTGAATTTGTCACTACTGGTTCAGTGTCGAGCTACTGAGCTACCGTCGTTGACCTACAAATTGCAGGACAAACGGGTTAAAGCAGTCATTGCCATTAATCCAGTCATGAGTAGAATCTTCGACTCAAGAGGCTTGAGCCAAATTCAAGTCCCTGTGATGCTAGTTGCAAGTCAAGAAGATATTTTTGCGCCAGCAGTACCAGAACAGATTCTTCCCTTCACTTCGCTGACAAACCTGCACAAGTATCTGGTCTTGGTCGAAAAGGGCACCCACTTTTCCATGTTGAGCCCATCAGTTAATGACAGTGGGTTGCCCCTTCTCCCACCAGAGTTGAAAGGTCCAGAACCAGCCTTAGCCAAACGTTACCTAAAGGTATTTAGTGTGGCTTTTGCAAAAACATATGTTGCTAATCAACCAGAGTACCAGTCCTACCTAAATGCGTCCTATGCTAAAGCGATCACTCAAGCACCTTTGAACCTCAGTTTAGTGCAGTTGTTGACAACTACGCAATTAGCCCCAGCACTCAATGCTTCCCACTTGAAACCCTGACGGGGTAACAACTGTGGTTAAAAGCCTTTTCATTTACTACTATGAGAGGTTGAACATTTTCCCACAACATGCGTGGTGTTAATTTTTCTCTTTTCAAATAACGATTAATCCTATCGTGGCTAATCGATTCCAGATGCTCTGCTAAATTAGTCAGAGTATAATTAACTTGACTACTAAGTAAGTATTGACAATAGTCAAGTTTCGTAAATTTCATAGCCCTAATTACTCGCTCCTTGATGCTAGTTCCTTATTCAGAAATACGATTATTTATTATTGCTAGCAGCCACTTTTTCATTTTCTCACACTAGGGTGCTTTCAAAGTTTCCTGCCACTTGAGTGCGATTGCCCGTAAGGGCAGTGCGCTACGCATGCAATCGCTCTTCCACTTTCTTCTTCAGGCGAGGCGAAAAAGCCTAAGCCAAGAGCTTTCAGAGTACTCATCTGTATGCATGTGAGAGCATCAACACTGTGCCACTTGCGTAAGTCCTGAATCATTTTCTCCTATATCGAACCGCTAATACTATGGGCAAGTGATCGCTTGCCCTTAATTGAGATACCCCACCGCTCCATACCCCTCACGCTCTACTGCCTACAGTCACCGTTTCATACCCCTCTCCGTTTGCTCTGGTTGTGACAGTTGCGTAAGTCCTGTAACTATTATCCAATTCGGGGTGATGTTTACCTGTTCCCCGGTCGCAGTAATGGTCATCTAGCAGAAGATAGCGCCGCAAGGATACTTCGGGAAGCGTGTAAGCAAGTGGGGATTATTGGCGTATCAACCCACAGCTTTAGACGTACCGCGCTTACCCAGATGAGCAATGCAGGCATTCCGTTGAGGGTGATTCAGGAGATATAGCTATAGCCAGTCTAATTAGGACGTGGACTATAATAATTGCGATCACTTCTACCCAATTTCAATGGCTCAACCTTACAGTAATGACTTCCGGCAAAAAGTAATGCAAGCGATTGAGTTGGACG
>Ga0209902_101057_pt1 | contig 17064 bp, 20 predicted proteins | sample FECB27metaG_FD_188304 | JGI IMG/M metagenome (GOLD analysis project Ga0209902, IMG submission 188304) | Cyanobacterial communities from the Joint Genome Institute, California, USA - FECB-27 (SPAdes) (version 2) | ecosystem: Environmental > Aquatic > Thermal springs > Hot (42-90C) > Microbial mats...
GGCACGCTGTCGTCGCTCGGCGTCTATTCGGAGGACCTGAAAATCCCTGTCGATGCCTTCGCCGCTGGCCTGGGCAATCACCGGATCGTGACCACATTATGCCCAGGCGGGAAAGAGCGGATGCGGAGACTAATGACGGCGGTGTCGAGCGGTCGGGTCGATACCGGCACGCTTGTCACACATCATTTCGGCCTCGACGATATCGAAACCGCCTATGATGTCTTCGAGCATCAGCGTGATGGAGTCCTCAAGGTGGCAATCCGGCCATGACGGCTCGGCCCTGGCCACTACGCCAGATCCCGTATCGCGCCGGCCCGGCAGAATTCGAGTTGCGAGCGCATCCAGACGAGAGCGGAGCGTCCTACCGTCACCACATCTTATCGATATCCGTGAAATCTTTAAGCGAACAGGGCGTGCTCGCCCCTCTTCTCGATTGGTTCAGGCACCACGAGTTGTTCATCTGCAAGCTTCCGATGCAGGCGGCCCATTGGCGCTAAAGACGCGGCCGTCACGAGATCCCAGTATTCCATGAGCAGAACGAGGTACAGGTGCCAGAAGCCTTCGATCGATTCCGCCATCGGGTGGCTCGTTGCCATCGTCTCTTCCAAGATCGATTTGCCTGTCATGTCTGCATTCCCTTCGAGCATTCGAGGCTACCGTCAGCTGGATATATAGATATCGGGAAAAATACTTAGGTCAGAGGCGCGCGCTCCACTCCCGCTGTCTTGGCAACTCGCGCCCAATTCGCGTTTTCCCGTATATCCATCGTTCCGCACCGGGTTCAGAATGGCGCGATGACACATTGCCATGCCATGCAACTCGATCGCCCTGGCGGCCGGCTTCACCTTGTCGAGCGGCCAATCCCTGTGCCCGGTCCAGGCGAGGTCTTGCTGGCAATCCTGGCCTGTGGCGTGTGTCGGACCGACCTGCATATAATGGATGGCGAGGTTCCCGCGGTCTTTCCGGTCATTCCCGGTCATGAAATCGTCGGCCGCGTCATCGCGACAGGCACGGACGTTACTGATATCGCGCCGGGACGAAGAGTAGGTATACCGTGGCTCGGAGGAACCTGCGGGTCCTGCACCTATTGTCGCTCGGAGCGCGAGAATCTGTGCGACCGGCCGGTGTTCACAGGTGCATCGCGCGATGGCGGCTATGCGACCCATGTTGTTGCGGACGCCCGATATTGCATCGACATCCCTGCACAGTTTGGTGACATCGAAGCCGCGCCCATGCTCTGTGCTGGCCTGATCGGATATCGCGCGCTTGCCATGGCTGGCGATGCGCGCAGCATCGCGTTGTACGGCTTCGGCGCCGCGGCGCATATCGTCGCCCAAATCGCGCGCTGGCAGCATCGGGAGGTTCATGCCTTCACACGGCCCGGCGATGTCGAAACTCAAACGTTCGCGCGATCGCTCGGGTGTAGCTGGGCAGGCGGCTCGGATTGCCAGGGGCCCACGCCGGTGGATGCAGCGATCATCTTCGCACCCGCGGGTGAGTTGGTTCCGATTGCGTTGCGCAACGTCAGCAAAGGGGGTCGGGTCATCTGCGCCGGGATTCATATGAGCGATATTCCCACCTTTCCCTATGCCGATCTTTGGGAAGAACGTTCGATCATGTCCGTCGCCAATCTGACCCGGGCCGATGGCGCCGCTTTTTTCGAGGTCGCTGCACGCGTGCCGGTGCGGACGACCACAAAGATTTTTGCGCTGGAAGAGGCAAACGAAGTGTTGGCGTCGCTACGCGCCGGCCGCATCGAAGGGGCTGCTGTCCTGTTACCCTTGTCCCCTTGAGCACCGTCCTCCCGGGATTCAATGAGGATTAGAGAGGGGCTCGTCGAGCACAGCCTGTGCATCGATCGCCACGGAATGATGGGGAAGCGGTGCGCGAACCAGCTCGACTGTCAGGGCGATCTCGATCCGCGCGGAATCGCGCGGCCGCGATGCCGAGAGCCACAGCAGGTCGTCCTCGCAACGCTGCCATTGCCTGGCAAGGCATTGTAACCGCCAGTAACGGCGCCATTCGCTATAGCCTCCTCGATAGGTGGCAACGCGTTCACCATCCCTGGACGAAAGAACATAGATGTTCCTGTCGACTGAACGGTCAAGAACACTGAACCATCGATATCCGGCAAGAAGCGAAAGCTCGGCGGCCCGCCTCAGAGCAAGATGTTCAAGATCCGAAACGCGTGTCCGCGCCGGGCCCGAATATCTGACTCGCAAGCGGCGCTCGCCCAGTTTCTCTTCGGCATAGCCAATGGCGGCGCTCGACCCAAACCGCGGTTGATACACCGGTATGGGTCCAGCGCATGACTGAAGAGCGGCAACACTCAGCATCGCCGCGGTGATCGTGAAACTTGCCGATGCTCTGCGTGTCCGCAGCTTCATCCACATCTCAGGGTATGTTCCTGCTCACCACGGCCGCGGTTCCATCCGCGTTGACGATGATAAGGTGCGAAGAGCCGTCCTCGCATCGCGCGCGCCAGGTCGGCTTACCACTTGTCTCTTCGATCTGCTCTGCCCTGACGACATCCTGACAGGGAAGCCCGGCGTCCCTGATTGCGCGAAACAGAACGGCCTCGCGCTGACGCGGGTGAAGGGCCGCGATAGCCTCGGCAGAGTTGGCATTGGCGGCGTTCAGGCCCGACGCCTGGGACGCTTCCCGATCCAACCTGTCGCAGGCAGAAAGAGCGAGTAGCGATATCAGAATGGCAAAAGGGCGCATCGAAATCCTCCTTGTGTGTGAGCGGTCTTCGCAAGGCTGGCCGGCCGCGGAAATGCGTAGATATCCCGATGCCGAAGATTGCACGGCCCATCAGACTGCGAGTTGCGGCCTTCATCTGTCCTGCTGGCTCAGTCCACGCTCGAGCAGCTTCAGCCGGTCCACAATCGAAAAGAAGAAGGCTGTCGACCAGCCGATCAGGATGATGCCATTCGCACCCTCGATCGCGCCAAGAATACGGCTGCCAGGCGGAAGGACCACGTCCCCATAGCCGATCGTAACGTAGGTCGAGGTCGAGAAATAAAGCGCGTGCTCCAGATCGGGAAACACGCCGAGCCACCAATACACTCCAGCCCAAGCCCATATTTCCAGAGAATGGAGCCCGAACAGCCCGAACGCGCCGAACAGGATCGCAGCTGCGTTCAGCATCGCTGCCAACATATGGTCCGGGACATGCCGATGACGCCGCAAGATCGCCAGCAGAGTTGCCAGACCGGCGAGATGCAGCAGGACAGTCGCGGCGACGACCAGTGATCCCAAGGTGACTTGCATGAAAAGCGACATGAAAAGGAGCCAATTCGAGATGCAACAATCGCGGCCTTTCAGCGTAACCCGCGTGCCGGCCATCGTGCGCATGTTAGGGCCAATCGACTGGCTTTGGACTTAGGAGTTCTACCGACCGACATGCGCGCCCTGCCTCGGGCCGCGCTTCCTCCCCGCCGCCTGAGTTGCCTGTCCTTACGGCGCGTAACCCACAGATATGCGTGACTCGCGTACGTGCGTGCTTCATGGCGCCACGCCGACCAAACCCAGCAAGGGTAGCTCGCGATCGCTACTATTTAGTGCCCCCCCCTTCAGGGACGGGTGCCGAAACCTGCCACCTGTGTCACAAGGCTGGATGACCGCCTGCGGTGAAGAACGCTTACCGAAAGATTTGACATCCTCGACGAGTAACGTTGCGGAATGCCTCCGTACTCTTCCTGATATGCCGGCATCAACACGGCGAATATTTCCTCCTGGAGGAGATTTTCAATGTTTCACAAGAATATTGGCGGCGTCGATCGGTATGCGCGCGCGCTGCTGGGAGCAAGCCTTCTGGCGCTACCGCTTTTCATCGACGACCATGGGCTCGGACGCTTGGGCGTCATTCCCCTGGCAACGGCGCTAGTGGGCTGGTGTCCTCTTTACTGGCTGGTAGGCATATCAACGTTGCGCTTCGATGAGTGAACGCGATGGCCGCCCGACAGATGGGCGCTGCGTCATGCAGTGGCATAACGCTTGTGGCCCAAACGCGACCAGATGATGTCGATTGGATGCTCAACATCGCGGATTTGACTGGGTCAGTCCCTGATGCTTGTCTACGCGAAGCGAGAAAGCAGCCGCGTGGATCATTGAATCACCAGTCTTCGCCAGGATCAACGCATCAATATCAGTGCGATCCCCGCCGCCGCTGCGCTTGCGAAAAGTGGGGCCGCCGCTCTCGCTCCTTGCCGGTTCCGGGCAATTAAGAGCGTCATCGCTGCTTTCAGCAGAGTGTTAGCGATCACCGGTGCCGACAGGAGCGTCCCTGCCGTGTTTCCATCCATGAGTTGCGGCACAATCGCGGAAACCGCCAGAACCGCCGCATCGACATCGGCAACGCCCGTCAGGGTCAGGAGAATGCCCATTCCTGCCTCGCCAAAACGGCCTTCCGCCCAACGCAGGGCTATGGACAGCGCACCGACCATGCCAGCCAGGAGCAGTGCAGGTCCAAAGTCGAGCGGGTTGCCGAGCGCGATTTCGGCGCGTGCCCTGGGAAGGCGCCAGACCGCGCGCACGGCGCAGGTCAGTCCGATGATCATCGCCGGGGTCATCGATATCACCAGTCTTGGCAACGCTGCCGGCACCAGGATGGCTGCCAGCAGCATCACACGCATGAACATCGTGCTCGACGCGATGGCGATGCCGGCTATGAGCGCACCCTCGCTGTCCGATGGTTGTGAAAGCTTTCGCGCGTAAGCCGCCGTGACCGCCGTCGAGGAGACGATTGCGCCCGTGGCCGCAGTGAGCAGCAAACCCCGTGTGGGGCCGGCGCGGCGCGACGCGGCATAACCAACGAAAGACAGACCGCAGACCAGAACTACGACCATCCAGATCTGGAAGGGATTGATCGCCCCGTAGGGTCCGAGCGGACGATCGGGCATGACCGGCAGGACGACCAGAGCGATGAGCGCGAAGCGGCCGATGGACTCCATCTCATCCGCGCTGATTCCCTTGAGTAAGGTATGAAGCTTGCCGCGCATGGACAGGAGCGCCATGACAACCGCAGCGGCTGCAAACGCTGAAATCTGGTAGGGCGTAGCGGCAAGCGCGCCGAGCATGAGTGTCATGAGCGCCGCGAGCGACGTGGTGGCGCTGCGCCCTTTGTGATCGACGCTCGCACGACCATAGCCGATCACGACGAGTGCTGCGGCGGCGAACAGGATGACGCTGGCGATGGGGACAGGCAAAAGCATTGCGATGCCCCCCGCCAAGCCGAGCATGCCGAACGTCCTGAAGCCGGCGACCCGGCTTCCGGCGGGTTCGAGCCGAAGCAACCAGCCGCGTTCAATACCAATGAGCAGACCGATCGCCAGCGCAGCGGCGAGTGGCCGCAATTGCGCCAGTTCCGTCATGCCATCCCATTGCATGCTATGATGCTCCGGGATGGGCGGAACCCGGCTTGCCTGGCGCTGGCCGAGGGCGATGTCTCACCCAGCTGAGATCTCGTATGTTCGTCATTCGCACTCTGCGCCGAATCCCTTCGCAACGCCTGGAACAGGCGCATCGCTTGGCGGCTCTGCGCGACCCCCGCGGCGTCCATCGGACGCGTCCCCGCACAAGCGAGCCCCGCCCGCAGAGCGGGACTCGCTATGAGCTGTCACGACTTGACGGCGATCCGCCGCGATCGTCCTGCGGCGGCCTTGTCCTTGGCGATTTCGACACGAAGGACGCCATGTTTGAAATGTGCTTCCACGGTGTCGGGATCGACATCCGACGGCAGCGAGACCTGTCGCCGGAATACGCCATATCGACGTTCATTGAGAAGAACGCCATTCGCCTCGCGTTCGCTTTCTTCCCGTTTTTCGCCCGACACCGTCAGCACGCCATCGGCGACACTGACGTCAATGTCGTCCGCCTTGAGCCCCGGAAGCTCCGCCGTCAGCTGGTATGCCGCACCCTTATCGATCAATTCAAGGGCGGGACTGATCGATGCCGGATTGGTCGGTCTGAGGAAGAGGCTGCTCGGCGATACGAAATCGTCGAACAGCTTGTCGATTTCGGACCGCAACGCTCCGAACGGTTCGAACAGGGCGCGGCCCCTGGGAACGGAGGCGGTTGGGGTTTTCACGACGGCTTTCGAATTGACGGACATGCTGATCTCCCTCGGATGAAGATTGAGGCTCCAGCCTAGTCGATCCGCCTCGCGACCATATTCGCAATGCTACGTAGGCTCATGATCGGGAAAGTTGCGTATGGCAGCAGCAAGGCGATCATTGGACAGCGGCAGTGAAAGGAGACGTGAGATGAAAACCATCCTGCTCGATGCCCATTCCGACGATCTGACCGGATCCCGCGTCGCCGCGGCAGCACAGATTGCAAGGACTCTGCGTGCCAAGATCATCGGTTTGCAGACGCTTCCGCATCATGCCGTACCCGTCAGTGTCCTGTTAGCCCCGGAGGTGCGCGGCGCCGTTCGCGAGGCAGTGGAGGCGCGCGATATCGAGGCGGCCGACAAATGCCGTCAGGCAATTGTCGAGCGCTTCCGCCCGTCTCGTGCATTTCACTGGGAGCGGGCGGTTGGCGATCGCGCGACGCAGCTGCTTATCCGTTCGCGCCTTGCAGACCTTTGCGTCGTCTCGATCGACGATCTGCGAGACTTTGGGGGCTTGCCGGACACGCTGCCTAAGCGGGCAGGCTCGCCTATTCTTGCCATGCCCAGCAAAGGAGAGGGGTTTATGCCGGAAGCGCCGATCCTTGTCGCTTGGGACGGTTCCACAGCGGCATCGTCCGCACTCAAGGGAGCGCTGCCGCTTCTGCGCCGATCACGGGATGTGAAGCTTGTATCGATTGGCGACGCGCCGGTTTTGCGTGTCGAAGCCGCGTTGGACTATCTGGCGCTTTACGGAATATCCGCCAGTGCGGACGTTCTCCCAGACTCCATTTGCATCGCATCGACATTGAGCGAAGAGGCCGAAAGTCACTGCGCCGCTCTGGTGGTCATGGGCGCAACGGGTCATGGAATGGTTCGCCACGCTTTTCTTGGAAGCGTGACAAGAAGGATGCTGGACCGCGACCGCCACCCACTTTTCCTGGCACACTAGCTAAGGCCCAATCGCGGGAGGTCGTGGGGGGCAAATGATCATCAATGCATCAATAGCAAGCACTGAGCGAAAGCGACTCCGATCTGCGTATTCATCCGAATACCGATCGACGATCACATGCGCGATCCTGTCGTCATGAATCGCGCACTGCTCTGCCTCATGTCCCTCTCCCTTCTCGGCGCAGCGTCCGCGGACCGGGTGCGACCAACCTGGTCCATCGAGCAGTCGAGAATTCTGGGTAGCTGGCTTGCGAGAGCAAAGGATGACGGGCTCACAATTCCCGCAGATGTGACCGCGTCGTTCAACGCAGCGACCGCCGAGGGCGCCGGCGACCAACTCGACGAGGCAGCAACGGAGGCGGCTGTTTTGCTGCTCGAAGGCCATCGCAATGGATGTTGCAACACGGCGCTTCGGGCCAATTGGCATATCGCGGACGAGCTGCCTTGGCCTGATGCACGGACATCCGTCCAGAGCGCCGTCGAGCGGAATCAGATCGAAACGCTGTTCAGCGCCGCGCAACCGACCCATCCATTCTATCTGGCGCTCCGCGCCGCCTATCGCGCGGAGCAGGATCCAGTCCATCGTGCGACGATCGCCGCAAATCTTGACCGCTGGCGCTGGATGCCCCGGCAGCTGGGGCGTCGCTATCTGCTCGTCAACACGGCAGCTTATGAAGCGACATATTGGGAAGATGGTGCGATGAAAGGGCGATGGCGCGTCGTGGTGGGCAAGACCAGCTCACCGACGCCCAGTTTTGCTGCCACAATCACCGGCGTAATCATCAATCCGTGGTGGGAAATTCCGCCGTCGATCGCGCGCGAAGGCGTCGCCGCGCTGGTGCGCAATCGCCCCAAGGACGCGGCGCGCAAGGGTTATGTGCTGAAGAATGGCCGGTACCGCCAGCGGCCCGGTCCCTCGAATGCACTCGGCCGCATGAAGCTGGTCATGCCAAACCCTTATAATATCTATCTGCACGACACGCCGAGTCGAGATCTTTTCGCGCTCGACGCGCGCGCGTTCAGTCATGGATGCGTTCGTGTCGGCGATGCGCTGGGACTTGCGACGTCGCTGCTGGGGGACGTGCCGGACTGGACGCGTGCACGCATCGATGCTGCGGTTGCCTCCGGTGAAACACGCATGATCCCATTGTCGGACCCGATGCGGGTCTACATCGCCTATTTCACGGCCGAACCCGATGAGACCGCGACCATTCGATATTTTGACGATGTCTATCACCGTGATGCCGGCGCGCGCGCGCCTGCCGCCGACGGACAATGTCCGCCATAAGGCTGCCAATCCATCCCCGCCCGTTTATGCCGAGACGCGCCGCGCGGAATGAATCGCATCTTCACCACCCAGCTTGTGCAGAAGGCGCGCGCGGTAGATTTCGACGGTGCGATGACTGATCTTCAGCGTCTCCGCGACCGACTTGTTCGTTCGGCCAAGGACCAGTCCGGCGAGAACATCACGTTCACGGGCCGAAAGACAGTGGCGTCGCGAATTCGCATCGGAAGGTCTGACATAGCTTCGAAGCATCCATGCCGCGTCGAGCGTGCTCAAAAGCTGGCCGGGTTGAGCCGGCTTGATCAGCGATGCGATCCTTCCCGATGTCGACTTGATCAGAGCATCCACAATCGGTCGAAAGGCCGTCGCCTGGACCGCCACTGCATGGGGAAATTCGCGAGCCCATAGCCGCTCGATCGCCATGGAATGTTCGCGTTCCGGCAGGTCCAGGTCAAGTAATGCAATGCCGGGCTGCAGTTGCATCGCCTCTTGCAGGAAGGGAATGACGCTCTCAAACCCGCGGACAAGCCGGGAAGAGCCTATCATGGCTTTCATCGCGTCGAGGGCGCTTGCCGAGCCAATGAAATAGATCGGAGGCCGGATCATCGCCCGCCGAGACGATCTGCAGTCAGATGTTCGAGTGCTTCGATCAGATTATGCTGGTTCAGCGGCTTTTCGAAGAAGGCCGTGAACCCGGCTGCGGTCGCACTGCGTTCGAGCTCTTCCGAGGGGTATCCTGTGATCAGGAGCGCCACCCCGCCCCACCCTCGTGCGCGGAGCCGCCCGAGGAGTTCGATCCCGTCAATCGATTCGATCTGATAATCGGCAACCATGCCCGCCGCATCGGACGCCGCCGCGTCGTCGAGGACGGACTGTCCGGTGGCATAGGCGCGGACATCGAAACCTCTGCCTTGAAGAAAGAGTTGCATGGAGCGACGAACGGCTGGGTCGTCCTCGACGACAAGGATCTTGGGTCTAACCGGTATCTCTCTCACTATTGGCGGTCCTTGATCGCTTCGTTGAACCGATCAAGCATGGCAGGCGACTTGAATCGGGTCGCTAAGTATTGGTCCCTAGGGGTTGCATGCCGAGCCCGGCGGCAAAAGCGATCCGGAGCGCATCCGACAGGCTGCGGACATCGAGCTTGGCCATCACATTCGCCCGGTGGACTTCAACCGTGCGAGGTGAAATACCCAAATCATAGGCGATCGTCTTATTCGGCAGACCTTGTGCCAAGCCATCCAGGACTTCGCGCTCTCGCGACGTAAGAACGCCGAGGATCACCGCTGCCTCCGCCGCTCTGCTTGACTGCTTTTCGGCAGATGCGATCCTATCAAATGCCGCCTCTATGGCGCCGAGCAGCGCCGCCTTCTCGAAAGGCTTTTCCATGAAATCCACCGCGCCGGCTTTCATGGCGCGCACGGCGATCGAGATGTCGCCGTGACCGGTCATGATGATGATCGGCATGGTGACACCCCGCTCCGCCAAGATTCGCTGGACATCGAGGCCATCGATTTCCGGCATGCGGATATCGAGCAGGATACAGCCATGCTCGACATGCTTGACCTCCTTGAGGAAGGCCGCCCCCGACGGCCATGTCGTCACCGCATATCCCGACGTCTTCAGCATGTATCCGGCCGACCGCCGGATCATCTCTTCGTCATCGACGATATGGACAAGTTTCTTATCCATCTTCACCATCCTCCGTGGTCGCGCGAACAAGTGTGAAATGAAACTGTGTCCCGCCGCCCGGCCTCGGCTCCATCCAGATTCGCCCGCCATTGGCTTCAACGATCGTGCGACAGATCGACAGGCCAAGGCCCATTCCGTCAGACTTCGAGCTGATAAAGGCCGTGAAGAGCTGCTCGGTGATTTCGGAAGCGACCCCTGGGCCGGTGTCCGCCACGGTCACGCGAACGTAACCCGGCTGATCAGGACCGCTCGTCACGGTGAGATTCCGCTCGGATCCCGGCGCGCGTGCCATCGCTTCGACGGCGTTGCGAATGAGGTTGATCAGAACCTGCTGGATCTGAACCTTGTCGACGAGCACGGGTGAGGCATATGGATCGAGATCGAAATGCGGTGTGATGCCCTGTTCGCGCGCGCCAAGCAGCCCCAGCACCGCTGCTTCGTTGATGAGTGCGGGCAGCTTTTCATTCGTCTTCTCGACGTCACCACGCGACACGAAATCGCGTAGCCTGCGAACGATATGCCCGGCCCGCATTGCCGCCTTGGCCGTATCGTCCAACGCTTCGCGGATCATGATCATTTCTTCGGATTCATAGGCCGCTAGCTGATCACGAACCGCTTCGGTGTAGTTCGCAATCGCGGCAATGGGCTGGTTCAGTTCATGCGCCAGGGTCGATGCCATGGTGCCCATCGCGCTCACTCGCGAGACATGGATCAGCTCGGACTCAAGGGACTCGAGGCGCTCCTCGGTCTTCTGCCGTTCGGTTAAATCGCGGATAAAGCCAGTAAACAGGCGGCGATCCTCGCCCGAAGCCTCCCCGATCGAGAGCTCCATGGGGAACGTCGTCCCGTCCTTCCGCTCCGCAAAGACGACGCGGCCAATCCCGATAATCCGTTTCTCGCCGGTTGCCAGATAACGTTCAATATATCCATCGTGCCGCTCACGGTCCGGGGACGGCATAAGAAGGCTTACATTCCTCCCCAGCACTTCCGTCTCGTCATATCCGAACAGTCGCTCGGCTGCTGCGCTGAAAGAGAGCATCTTCCCTCGGTCGTCGATGACGACCATGGCGTCGGGAACCGTCGACAGGATCGAGCGCACATGGCTTTCGCGCGCAAGAATCGCCGCCTCGGCAGCCTTGCGGTCGGTGACATCGGATACGATCTTGGCAAAACCGCGTAATTCGCCGTCAGATCCGCGCAGCGCCTTGATCGATACGCTTGCCAGAAACTCGGACCCGTCTTTGCGGACCCGCCAATCTTCCTCTTCCAGCTTCCCCTCGGCGGTGGCGCGCGCAAGGTCGGCAGCGGGTTTTCCTGCCGCCACGGCATCTGCCGGGTAGAAGAGCGCGGTATGGCGCCCGACGACCTCGCCTTCCGACCAGCCTTTCATGCGCCGGGCGCCCTCGTTCCAGATGGTGACCCGCCCTTCGGCGTCCAGCAGGTAAATTGCATAGCCATGGGCACCGTCGATCAGGAGATTAAGCTCCTCCGCGATCAGGTCGGCCCGTGCGGCCCGATCCGCTGAACGCAGGTCCTTTGCGATCGCCGCACGTCGTGCATGATCGAGGATGGCCGTCATGCCGATGATCCCCGCTGAAGCGGCGATGAAGATGGCGGCCTCGATTGCGTCTGCGACGCCCAAGTCATCGGGCTTCGCGAAGTACACGCCGAAGAGAAGCGCTGGCAGCGTGGAAATAGCCGCGGGAACCGGTCCGGTCAGCGCAGCAGCGAGCAACAAAGCCAGACTGAAGGGGAAAAAAGCCGCATGGTCACCGAGCCAAGGCTGAAGCAATGCGCGGAAGGCGGCAGTTACGATAACGATCACGAGCGCCATAAGCATCCGGCGCGCAAACGAGAGATTCTGCGACGACACCAACCCCATGATCACCTGCTGGTCAACATGCGTGCCAGATACATGATCGGCCCCGACTCGTGCGGGTGCTCCAACGGCTCCTTCATAGTCCGAATTGATCTTCGACAAAATGTTCGGGCTCTCGATGTGTGCGATTGACGTACGAATTCACGACAAGCGCTATCGGCCGAAACTGATGTCCAGAATTGGGGATTGTACGTATAAGAAGAGACGTCCAGACGTGGATATGTGCGTTACGTCCAAGCCCTCAATCTTGCGCTCGCGGCCGCCCCCGCAGGAGGCGGCCGCGGCTTGGCAAGGATTAGAAAGCGACGACGATATTATCTTCGACCCGACTGACACCAGGCGCCGACCAGGCAGCACGCTCGGCAATGCCGCGCTCGTTCCAGGCCTTGACCTTGCCACCGAGTTTGACGGTCGTGCCCTCGGTCACCACGGTGACCGCAGCGGCGTCGAGATTTGCCTGGCGCTTGAACGCTTCCTTGATCCGCGCCTTCACGTCGGTTGCCGCAGGTGCGGGCCGTATGGTCACGAGGTTGCTGACACCCACGACGCCGTTTACCCGGCCGGCAACCTTGCGCGCTTCCTCGGCTTGATAATGCGCGTCGATGGTACCCGTGAGGGTCACCCAGCCATGCTCAACCTTGACCGCGACCGTGTCGTTTGGAACGAACACGTTCCAGTTGAACATATCGACGATCCGTTTGGCGATCTCGTGATCCGCCGTCTTGGGATCGGACGCGAAACGCACGCGAATCTCCTCGGCGATCGCCGTGACACCTGCGACACGTCGCGCCGCTTTCTCCGCCGCCATCTTTTGAGGATAGCTGGAGACATAGCCGGACAGAGTCACGACCCCGTCGGTCACGGCGACACCGATATCGGCGTGATCGACACGCGGTTCCCATTCCAGCTCGGCGATAACGTCATGCTGTATTTGGCTGTCAGATTTCTTCATGTTTCGGCTCCTTCTTCAAGTGAACGCCACCTCCGCGCGGGGAGATGACCTCGCGACGGTCAAGCGGAGGACCATCGGCAAGCTGATTGAAATGATTGTTCCGCTGCCTTGACGGCTGCGGAGGTGAAGGCGCCCATGCATGGCGTCAGCGAAGCGACGTACGCGGCTCAAGCCTGTGCCGTGGGCACCCCAGCGATCCGCGCCAATCCGCGCGATCTCGCATTGTTGGGGCGACATCCCTCTGCCCGTATCGGCGACCGTGAGCCAGCAGCGCGCACCCGCACGCCGTGTGCGCACGTTGACCGACATCGCGCCGGCTGTCCGCGCATTGGCGACAAGCTCGAGCAGTACCGCATCGATATCGTCACCATCGGCGCGAACCTGAAGCGCACCCTCACACAAATCCAGTTGCACGCCTTCCGCCGTACCAAAGGCCGCCTGCAGCAACGGAGCAACACGACGGACCTGTTGGTTGAGATCGATCCGGCAGCGCCCTGACTGGCGAGGCTGAGCGAGCAGGCTTGTCGTCAGGGCGCCTCCCTTGAGGGCGGCGTTCTCGATCGCTTCGAGTAAGGATATGTCGTTGCGGCGGACGACACGCGGTTCAAGGAGATGCGTTGCAGACGCAACAACGCCAAACAGATTGCGCAGATCATGGATTGCCTCCCGCTGTCGCCGATCCGACATTGGCACGAGCGGCGAAACCGCCGGCAAAACCTCGATCCGATCGACTTGCATGATTGCCTCCCATTGGTCTCGTCAACGCTTTTGCGTCCGGTCCCGCCGGGACTGAATCGGGAGTGTTGCGTAGGGGCTGTCAAAAAGCGCCTTGGGCGATGGTTGGCGGCGAGAGGTCCAAGTAATCTTCACGAGCCGTTGCCGGCCGTGGTGATCCATGCATCACGGCCTGTCCAAGTCTGCAGAGGCTTGAGCGCAGAAGAACGATCCTAATCGATATGGTGAGATATAGCTGATGGAGGGGGCAGCCAAGACCGCCAGATCAACGCCAGCCGGGGTTACTCTGCGTCCATTTCTGTGGCCGCGCTCGGGCGATAGACAAACGACGCGCAGACCTGACGCGCCGCCTCCTCCACTTTGAAGAGCTGCTCCCCGACGAATCTCGGCGAGAGATCGGGAGAAATATTCTCAAAGTGAAAATGCTGCGACGACGCCATCGAGAATGCCTGCTGAAGGTAGTTGTCGTACAGGTTTCGCAACGACATCCATGCAGCATGTTCCTCCAGCCACGCCCGTCCGTTGCCTGACGATGTCAGGTTGATCAGAATTTTTCCTGAAAGCAGAGGATGGGCGGTCTTGTCCCGGATCGCACGATAGGAGACGCTCGCGCCCAGCACCCGATCAATATAGCCCTTTAGCATTGCCGGGGGGCTACCAAACCAGATCGGGTAAACGAGTGTGAAGACGTCCGCACCGCCAATGATGCCAAGCTCGCGCGAAACCTCGTGCTGCAATGCGACCGCCCCGTGCGTAGGGATCTCGTCGATCTTGAGCACCGGGTCGAAATCGAGACGATAAAGATCGCGAATGACAGCCTCATGGCCGATCTCTCGCACGGTCTTCGCATATCGCTCCGCCACCGACATCGTGAAACTGTGCACGCTTGGATGGCTGACGATAATGGCGTGCTTGACCGAGGACATGGCGCTGCTCCCTCAATGAGAGGCCCGGGATATCGGCATTGGGCGAGAGGCGCTGTCAGGAACAGTACTTAGCGCAAGTCCACCGCCTACGTAACCTTCCCAATGCCGGCAGCTCGGTTCCAGTCCTATCGGTGGAATATAGATCACAGAAAGGACTTCGTCGTGCGAGAGACACTATTCCGCCTGAAGGTTAGCGCTGTGCTGCTGCTTGCGGTCTTCGCGGTTCCGGCGTTCGCAACGTCAGGCCTGATCGGCTGAGACGGTCACAAATTCAGCGCACATTTCCATATCGCAGGAAAGGAAGTGGTCATGACGGTCATCCTCGTGCACATCCATAACGACGACGGACAGGACGCACGGCTGGCATGCGCGCTGGACTTGTCGAAGGCGTTCGACGGCCATCTGCTATGCGTCCAGACGGTACCGTATGAAAGCTACATCGCGATGGATTCGCTTGGCGGAATCTATTCGTACGAGGATGTGAGAGAGAGGCTTCAGTCAGAGCTCGATCAAGAGAAGGACCGGCTATCTGCCAAACTGGAGGTAGCGCAGGCACGCTTCGAGTGGCGCCAGGTCGAAGGCAGCCCGGCCGACACCCTGGTCGATCAGGCCCGCTTCGCTGACTGGATCGTGCTGAGCCGCCGGCTGCAGAAGAAGCAGATCAGCGTCGAGAATCCGATCCTCATCGCCAGTCATGTCGCGATTCACGCGCGTGCGCCGGTCATTGCCGTCGGACCAAAGACGGGAGGGTTTCAGGTCAACGATATCGCGGCAATTGCCTGGAATGGTTCCCCGGAAGCGGCAAACGCCGTGAAGCTCGCCCTGCCGCTCCTCTCTCGTGCGCAGCACGTCAACATCGTTCAGATTGGGCGCCCGAGTGATGGCGTGTCCGCCAACGAGGCCGCCACCTATCTGCTCAGACATGGAATCCAGGCCCAGATCTGCCGCCGTCCGGTCAAAAGCGGCGATGTCGCGCTGACATTGTGCGAAACGCTTGGCGACCTCGGAGCGCGATATGTCGTGATGGGGGCCTATGGTCACTCCCGATTCCGCGAGACCATGTTCGGCGGCATGACCCGCGATCTGCTGGATTGCGCCACGGTCCCTCTCGTCATGTCGCATTGATAGACATCCCAAGCCGCTGCAACGCGGCAACCGAACGATCATCGCAGACACCAAGGCATCGAGTGATCAAGAAGGCGCCGGCATACGCAAGATTACGAGTGTCGCCGGCAGTCGCGCATTGCCAGAATGCTCTCTCAAGGAAACCCGAAATGACCAACGGCACCAATTGCATGACAACCTCCGAGACCGATCTGACGACGATCAGCGGATACCGCTTTCATGCCCGGCCGGCTGGTCCCGAGGATGTGCATGCGCTTGAAGACTTTTTCGAGCACGTCGCACGGGAGGACTTGCATTTCCGCTTCCTCAGTGCCGTCCGCCACGTCACGCCTGAACAGATTGCAGCAATGACCGGTGGCGATCATATCCATCGCGAAACCATCCTCGCGATCGATCCCGACGAAGGGCTTCCGGTGGCAGCCGCAATGCTCGCCGCGGATCCCGCCGGCGATACCGCCGAGATCGCGATCTCGGTGCGCACCGGATTCAAGACGAAAGGCATCAGCTGGTGCCTGTTGAAACATTGCGCTAGGATCGGACAAGCGCTTGGGATCAAACAGCTTTACTCGATCGAGGATCGGGCGAACTGGTCTGCGATCAGCTTGGAGCGCGAAATGGGATTTTCGATCAAATCTTGTCCTGGCGATGCGACGCTGGTGATTGTCGATGGCACCGTCGACGACATCTTGCGCCACTGAGGCGCCTCGAGACTGGCGGTCAGACCGCTTGCCTTGCCGTCAGAGGAGCGGCCGGATCGGGCTTGCACCGGCATCATCGAAGGATTCGGCAACGAACGATAATCAAACGCGCAGGAGATGGTTGTGAACGCCGCTGCGCCGCGAAGATTCTGCGTGAGTGTCGGGTCCGACCAACTCGAAGGCTATCTCGACCTTCCCGAGGAGCCGCTTGGTCTGGTTATGTTTGCGCAATGCTCGGGAAGCGGCCGCCATGACGCGAGGAATAACCGTCTGGCTTCCCGGCTCTGGCGCAAGTCCGTCGCGACGCTGCTCGTCGATCTCGTTGATTGGCCCATGGCATCGGGCGACGTCGCGCCGGACATGGAGAAATTGGTCGGACGCTTGGATCAAGTTACCTCTTGGACGCGACTTTCACGGATGTTGCGAGATCTGCCACGAGGATATTTTGCATCGGAAGCAGGTGCGGTTGCCGCGATCGCGTTGGCAGCCTCCGCCATCGATATCGACGCCATGGTGATACTGGACGTTCCGGCAAGCACGACCTTGGAGCAAGTGAGGCAGCTGAAGTCCCCGACACTTTTCATTTCGACCAACAAGCATAGACAGACCTGTATCAGCGTATCCGGGGCCTTCAACGACATGCAGGCTGCTCACGACCTTATTTTTGTCGATGACTGCATATCTCGTTCCGATGAGCAGGCGTTGCTGC
>Ga0209902_101058_pt1 | contig 17053 bp, 17 predicted proteins | sample FECB27metaG_FD_188304 | JGI IMG/M metagenome (GOLD analysis project Ga0209902, IMG submission 188304) | Cyanobacterial communities from the Joint Genome Institute, California, USA - FECB-27 (SPAdes) (version 2) | ecosystem: Environmental > Aquatic > Thermal springs > Hot (42-90C) > Microbial mats...
CTTCTCGTCATCGTTGCGGAAGATCAGCCGGCCCTTGAACTGGCCGCCGACGCAGCGCAGCGCGGCGCAGGCGAGGACACCCTCGGGCGCGCCGCCGGAGCCCATATACATGTCGATGGTGGTCTCGGGATCGGTGGTCGCGATCACGCCCGCTACGTCGCCATCGGGGATCAGCATGATGCCGCAACCGATCGCGCGCAGCTCGCCGATCAGCTTCTCGTGACGGGGACGGTCGAGCACGCAGACGATGATCTCGGACGGTTCGACGCCCTTGTGTGCGGCGACTGCGCAGACATTGTCCTTCACCGACCTGTTCAGGTCGATGATGCCGTCGGGATAGCCGGGGCCGACCGCCAGCTTGTCCATATAGACGTCGGGAGCGTTCAGCAGGCCGCCTTCCTCGGAGATGGCGAGCACGGCCAGCGCGTTGGGGCCGGCCTTGGCGGTGATGGTGGTGCCTTCCAGCGGATCGAGCGCGATGTCGATCTTCGGGCCCGTGCCGATCGCGCTGCCGACCTTTTCGCCGATATAGAGCATCGGCGCCTCGTCGCGCTCGCCCTCGCCGATGACGACGGTGCCGTCCATATAGAGGTCGTTGAAGGCCATGCGCATCGCCTCGACGGCGGCGGCATCGGCGGCCTTTTCGTCGCCGCGGCCGATCAATGTGGATGCCGCGATCGCGGCTGCTTCTGTGACTCGCACCATTTCGAGCACCAGGACGCGGTCGAGAATCCGGCTTGCTTCCACCATCGGCTTGTTAATCCCCTCTATCGGCTGCGAGAGCCCGATAGGCGAGGGCTGTTGCAATGTCGAGAATCGCGCGCGGCGCTTTCGGTATTTTACGCGTCTAGAGATCCAGGATGCGCATCAGCATCGGCGCGCCGATCAGGCTGTCCGATCCCGCGAGCCGGTCGAGCGCGTCGGTGATGCAGCCTTCGGGGCAGGCATGCGTCACCAGCACGATCAGCGCCGCGCCGTCATCGCTGGCGCCGCGCTGGATGAAGCTTTCGATCGAGACGCCGGCATCGCGCATGGCGGTCGCGATCTCGGCGAGCACGCCCGTCCGGTCCTGGACGGTCAGGCGCAGGAAGCTGCGGCCCGTCCGGCTGCCCGAATCGCCGCGTGGCGGACGCGCGAGCGATCCGACCGGCATGGCGAAGGCGGGGCCATATTCGTTGCGCGCCACGTCGATCAGGTCCGCGACCACGGCCGATGCGGTCGGGCCGTCGCCGGCGCCCGCGCCCTGGAACAGCAGCCGTCCGACGAAATTGCCCTCTGCGACCACCGCATTGGTCGATCCGGTGACGTGCGCCAGCGGATGGGCCATCGGCACCAGGCACGGATGGACGCGCTGGAACAGCCCGTCGTCATCAGCCTCCGCCATGCCGACCAGCCGCACGCGAAAGCCCAGCGTCTGCGCCTCCGATATGTCGGCGGCGATCACGTGCCTGATGCCCGTGGTCGCGACACCCTCGAAATCGAGTTCGCTGCCGAAGGACAGGCTGGCCAGGATCGACAGCTTGTGCGCGGCATCGACGCCATCGATGTCGAAGCTTGGGTCCGATTCGGCGTAACCCAGCGCCTGCGCCTCGGCGAGCACCTCCGCAAAGTCGCGGCGATCGCGCTCCATCGTCGTCAGGATGTAATTGCAGGTGCCGTTGAGGATGCCATAGACCCGTTTGATCTCGTTGGCGGCGGCGCCCTCGCGCAGGCCCTTGATCACCGGGATGCCGCCCGCGACCGCGGCCTCGAACTTCAAGGGGATGTCCTGCGCGTCGGCGATGCCGGCCAGGCTCAGGCCATGATGTGCGATCATCGCCTTGTTGGCGGTGATGAACGCCTTGCCGGCATTGAGCGTCCGTCGCGCGAGCGCGAGTGCGGGGCCATCGGATCCGCCGATCAGTTCGACGACCGCATCGACGCCCTCGATCTCGCCGAGCATCGTCATGTCGTCGACCCATTCGAAACCCGAAATGTCGATCCCGCGATCCTTGCCGCGATCGCGCGCCGAGACCGCGACGATCTCGATCGGCCGGCCGGCGCGGCGTTCGATCAGCGCGCGATTGGCCTCCAGAAGGCGGATCACGCCGCCGCCAACGGTGCCCAGCCCCGCCATCGCTACTCTCAGGGGCTCACCCATATCACGCTCTTTCCTTCGAATTTCCGGCCCTCCTAATCATTTGCCCACGCAATTGCCAAGCGCGTTCCATCGGCGTGCGGCTGCGATCCGTCCCGAACCGGGTGCTGCGCTATTGACTGGTGGGCGCAGGAGTGTTGCCCTGTCCGTTCGCCCTGGGGGGCGACTCCGGGGCGCGGATGAACCTGTCAAAGGGAGAGAGATCGTGCCGCCTCGAAACACCGACATACCCGCACCCAGCGCGCGCCACCCCGACGAGATGCTGATCGGCCTCGATTCTGCATTGGACGGCGTCGACGGCGATCTGGACGATTATGATCCGGTCCAGCGCGACGAGATATTGGCGGCCAGCGGCGACGGCGAAATGCGCCACGCCTTCCTGTTCGACCGCGAGGAATAGCGCCCAAGCAATTTCTTTGATCGCGGCAAGGCGATAGCGTCTCGCCAGCGCCGTCGTCTCTGCTATGGCGCGCGACATGGACGCGCGCACCTCGCATGGCCGGACGGGGCTGATCTACGGGCTCTCGGCCTATGTCATCTGGGGCTTCCTGCCCGTCTTCTTCAAGCTGCTTCGTCCGGTCTCCGCCGGAGAGATCGTCGCGCAGCGCATCCTCTGGTCGCTGGTCTTCCTCGCTGTACTGATCGGTTTCGGCCGCCGGCTTCGCCATGTGTACGCCGCGCTGCGCAATCCCGTGGTGCTGCGCTATCTCGCCATGTCGGCCGTGCTGATCGCGACCAACTGGCTCGTCTATATCTGGGCGGTGCTCAACGAGCATATCCTGCAGACCAGCCTGGGCTATTTCCTCAATCCGCTCGTCAACGTCGCGCTCGGCGTCGTCTTCCTGAAGGAAAGGCTCGGCCGCGTGCAGATCGTGGCGGTCGCGCTTGCGGCGGCGGGCGTTGCGGTGCTCGCCGCAGGGGCAGGTGAGGGACTGTGGATCAGCCTGACGCTCGCCTTCAGCTTCGGGATCTACGGCCTGCTGCGCAAGGTCGCCCCGGTCGAGGCGATCGAGGGACTGTCGATCGAGACGATGATGCTGGCGCCGATTTCCCTGGGCTGGGTGCTGTGGCTCGGCGCGGACGGAAAGGCGGTGTTCGGCAGCGGCCTGGAGATCAGCGTGTTGCTGGTGATCGCGGGTGTGCTGACCGCGATCCCGCTGCTGCTGTTCGCGGCGGCGGCGCGGCGCATGCCCTATGCCACGCTCGGCCTGCTCCAATATGTTGCGCCGACGATCACCTTCCTGCTGGCGGTCTTCGTCTATGGCGAGCCGCTGACCAGCGCGCACATCCTGTGCTTCGGGCTGATCTGGACGGGACTTGCCGTCTATACCGCCGGCACGCTCGCCGCGATGCGCCGCATTCCGGTGGTCGAGCCCGCCTGATCCCGTTTCCGCCGCGCCGGTCGGCGGGCGTTCAGCTCGTGATGTCGATCGTGCCCGTGCTGTGACCGGTCGCGCCGGGCGTCAATGTCAGCGTGAAGGCGTCGCCATCGTCGGTCTTGCCCGAGAGGCCGGTTGCGGCGTCGGCCACAGTGAAGCTTTCGGCCTTCATCTTCTCGACGAACCAGGCCTTCACCGTCGCGGGATCCGCCGGCGAGTCGAAACTGATGCGCACCGTATCCGCGTTGCCGGCCTTCTTGCCTGCGTCGATGTTCATCGCGGTGACGGTCGATCCCGGATAGAGCTTGACCCCGCCTATATCGAAATTGTCGGCATCGAGCTGTATCTTCGGCAGGGTGATGTTGGCCGCGAAGCCGGGCACGTCGATCTTCACCTTGCCGCTTTCGCCGTCGATGCTCGCCGCGGCGGGCTTGCCCTCATTGTCGTTGCCGGTGATCGAGATGCTCGTGCCCTTGTCGTCACCGCCGCAACCGGCGAGCAGCGCCAACGGGGCGGCCAGGGCGAAAAGGGAAGCGCGCATCGGATCGTCTCCTACTGTATTAATCAAATAATACAGTTGTCGAGTCCGATCGTCAAGCGCGTGCCTTCACAGCCGCTCGAACCGGATGGGCAGGCCGTCCTTCGGCTTGGGGATCGGCCAATATTGCCAGGCCGTCTCGCCCTGATGCGTGCGGACGATGCGATGTGTGGTCAGCAGATGGTAGAAGAAGGTCTTGGTCTGCAGATATGCGAAATGGAGGCCCAGGCACATGTGTGCGCCGCCGCCGAACGGGACCCAGGCGAACTTATGCCGCGCGCGCACCGCTTCGGGCGTGAAGCGCATCGGATCGAAGCGGTCCGGATCGGGCCAGATATCGGGCATCTTGTGGGTGAAGGCGACCGCGGCGGCGACAAAGGTGCCGGCAGGAAAATCATAGCCGCCGAACGAGAAGTCGCGCACCGCGCGGCGCGGTATGGACGGGACGGGCGGGATCAGCCGCAGCGTCTCCTTGAACGCGTAATCGGTCAGCACGAGTTCGTCGACGCGCTCATAGGGCAATGAGTCGCCGTTCAGGCCAAGGCCGAACATCTCTTCGCGAAGCTTCTCCTCCCATTCCGGATTGTGGCTGAGCACCGAGATCATCGAGGTGATCGACGATGTGATGGTGTCGTGCGCGGCCATCATCAGGAAGTTCATATGATCGACAATCTCGTCGTCGGTCAGCAGGCTGCCGTCCTCGTGCGTCGCGCGGCAGATCTGGCTGAATATGTCATCGCCGTCGCCATCGCGCCGTTTCGGCACTTCGCGCCCGAAATAGTCGAGCAGATATTCGCGGCCCTTCACGCCGCGCCGCATGTCGGTGAAGGGCAGCGGGATCCGCACGATCCCGACCGTCGCCTGCACCATGTCGACGAACGCCTGGTTCACCCGACGCGCTTCCGGACCCCATGGAATGCCCAGAAACGATGTGGCGGCCAGGTCGAGCGTGAGCTGCTTGATCTCCGGATAGAACCTTATGTCGCGGTCGCTCCACGCGGGAATGCCGGCCGCGATGCCCTGGTTGAGGGACTCGGCATAGCGCCGCATCGGTTCAGGCTTGAACGCGACGGACAGTACGCGACGATGCACGCGATGCTTTTCGAAATCGATCAGCATCAGCCCGCGCGGAAACAGCAGGTTGAGCATCGGGCCCCAGCCCTGTTCCGACGAGAACAGCTTGTCGCGATCGAACAGGATCAGTTCGTTCGCATCGGGGCCCAGCATGGTGACGGTCCGTCCGCCGAAGCTGCGGATGCGATAGACATGCCCATATTCGGCGTGCATCCGCTGGGTGAAGGCGTGCGGATCGCGAAGCTGGTCGAGCGTCGAACCGACGAACGGCCGGCCGTCATGGCCGGGGATATGGTCCAGCGCCCGGCCGGATCCTCGGGGAAGCCAATGGGGATTGGCTTCGAAACTGTGCGCATAGGCCATGATACGACTCCGCCTACGTTACTGACATCAAGGTTAGTAACGTAGGCATTGCCATCGTGGCAAGTTAGACTGCGGGGCGCCATGACGTGCAGTTGGTCCGACGGGCGATACGCAGCCCGCCGGACCTCCTGCCGCACAGATGCTGTCCGCGATTAGCGGCAGGAAACGCCGCCGCGATCGATTTCGCGGCCAAGCAGGGCACCGGCGCCCGCGCCGAGGATCGTCTCGAAGGTGCTCGAACGGCCCGAGGCCAGCGAATTGCCGAGCAGGCCGCCAATGGCGCCGCCGATGATCAGGCCGGTCGTGCCGTCGGTCCGGCGGCAATAATAGCGGCCGTCATTGCCGCGATAGATGCGGTCGTTCCGACCGAGCCGGCGGGACTGGTAATAGCGTCCGTCGCGATAATAGCGCGCGGCGTCGTAGCTGCGATAGCCGGGCTCGAGGCGGTTATAGTCGTAGCTGCGATAGCGGCGCCAATCGCGATTGGCCTGGCGGCGGTCGCGCCGCGCGTCGCGCACGTCCTCGCGATAATCGCGCTGGGCGTCGCGCACGTCGCGCCGATATTCGCGCTCGGCCTGTCTGGGGGATTGCGCCAGGGCGGGAACCGTCGGCACGGAGAATGCCAGGATCACCGACGCCAGAATGAGCTTTTTCATCTTGTCCTCCTCTATGTTCCCCCTCGGGCGGAACGGGTGCTAAACGGGTGGGCGGGTGGAGAGTTGCGTGAACGCAAAACTACCGCCCGTTCATGTGGCAGACATGGAGGGGATGCGGATGACCCGGGATGCGCGCATCGACGCCTATATCGCGCAAGGGGCTGCGTTCGCCCGGCCCATCCTTCAGTCGATCCGCGCGACGGTCGCACGTCATTGCCCCGACGCGCAGGAAACGATCAAATGGGGCATGCCGGCCTGGACCTATCGCGGGCAATTGCTGTGCAGCATGGCCGCGTTCAAGGCGCATGCGACCTTCGGCTTCTGGCGCGGCGCGGAAGTGACCGGGGAGGCAGGGCTGGCGAAGGATGCGATGGGCCAGTTCGGGCGGATGACCGCGCCGGACGATTTGCCCGACGATGCCACGTTCGGCGCGCTGATCGCGCGCGCCATGGCGTTGATCGACAGCGGGACGACGGCGCCGCGCGCATTGAGGCATCCCAGGGCCGAGATCGCGATGCCCGCGGACTTTCAGGACGCGCTCGATGCCGATGCACGCGCGGCAAAGACGTTCGCGGCGTTCGCGCCGGGCCATCGGCGCGAATATCTCGAATGGATCGTCGAGGCGAAGCGGCCCGAAACGCGCGGTCGCCGCATCGTGCAGGCGATCGAATGGCTGGCGGAGGGCCGGCGCCGCAACTGGAAATACGAACAATGCTGAAGCATCGTGGGGAAAAGTGGGAACCGGTTTTCCGCGAAAAACGATGCTACAATTCCAGAATGCCGCGGCGGATGATCGCGGCGGGGCTCACATCCGGATGTAGCGGCGCTTGCGCTTGAGGATGGCGGGTTTGGGCAGGCGGATGTCGAACACCGGCGTCGCGACCGTCACCGGCGCGCTCCTGCGTTCCTCACACTCTTCGGACGCGACCTTGCCCGATGTGGACCGCGCGGCGACGGCATCACCGGCGCAGAGCAAACCGATCGGCGCGAGCGCCGTCGCTGCGATGATGAGAGCCGCCTTCCCCATGCGCCAACGTTGCCTTACCGAAACTTTACCTCAGATGAATAGCGCCTCCATGACGCTACGTCATCCGGTGAAATCGATCAGGACACCAGGCGGGGGCGCCGCTCGCGCTTGGCCGGCGCCGCACCGGTGACGGCCAACACGGCGCGAAGCCGCTGCAGGTCGATCTCGGTCTCGAACTCGGCGCCGATCTGGCCCTCGCGAGCCCAGGCGACCCGTGCGTTGACGGTGCCGAGCGAGGGCAGGCGGACGCGGACATGATCGCCGGGTTCGAATTCGCCGTCCACATCGGCCATGAAGCCGAGCGTCGAGATGTTGCGGATCACCACGTCGATCCCGTGATGACCGGATGCGCGCAGGGTCGTGGAGACCTCCACCGCCTGGCGCTCCGCCCGTCGGCGGTTTGACGCGGGGATGTCGACAGCCATTTTCGCTGCGATGTGCATGCGGATTCTCCGTTTGGGCGCTCCAACGCTAGTCCCAAAACGTAAAGATACGGTAAGGATTGGATATTGACCGTGCGTGTCTCGACGCGGGCGAAGGCGGCGACTAATCAGAACCGGAATCGGGAGGCGTATCTATGGACATGTTGGTTTCCACCGAATGGCTGGCGGGCGAACTGGGCGCGCCGGATCTGCGCGTCGTGGACGCCACATATTTCCTGCCGGGCGGCGGCGACGCCGCGGCGCTGTACGAAGCCGGCCATATCCCCGGCGCGGTCTATATGGACCTCGAAAATCTGATCGACACCAATACCGACCTGCCCAACATGCTGCCCCCGGCAGAGAAGTTCGCGAGCCGCATGCAGTCGCTGGGCCTGGGCGACGGCAGCCGCATCGTCCTTTACGACGATACGCCGCTTCACACCGCCGCGCGCGGATGGTGGATGCTCAAGCTGTTCGGCGCGCATCATGTGGCGATCCTCGACGGCGGCCTGGCCAAGTGGAAGGCGGAAGGGCGCGAGATCGCGACCGGCAAGGAAAAGCTCCGCCATCGCCATTTCACCGTCTGGAAGGATCCCGCGACGCTGCGCACGATGGATCAGATGAAGGACGTGGTCTCCTTCGCCAAGGAACAGATCGTCGATGCACGCAGCGCTGCGCGCTTCACCGGTGAGGAACCCGATCCGCGTCCGCGCACCCATGCCGGCCATATCCCGGGATCGAAGAACCTGCCCTATGGCAGCGTGTTCGAGGCGGACGGCCGGTGGAAGAGCCCGGAGGCGATCCGCGCTGCTTATGAAGCGGCCGGCATCGATCTGGAAAGGCCGGTCGTGACGACGTGCGGTTCGGGTATCACCGCATCGGTGCTGTTCTTCGGCGCGGTGCTCGCAGGCGCCGAGAAGATCTCGCTCTATGACGGATCGTGGAGCGAATGGGGCGCCGACCTGTCGACGCCCAAGGCCACGGGCAAGGCGTGAGCGGTACCGGGGACGGGGACGGCAAGGCGCGCGGCGACGCGACACGGATCGTTCAGGCCGGGCGCCGGGCGGAATGGACTGGCGGCGTCGTCAATCCGCCCGTCTGGCGCGCCTCCACCATCCTGTACGACAGCGTGGGCGAGATGCGCGCGCGGCATCGGGATACGCATCACAGGCTCTATTACGGCCGGCGCGGGACGCCGACCCAATGGTCGCTGGCCGATGCGCTGACCGAGATGGAGCCGGGGGCGGAGGGCACATTGCTCTTTCCGTCGGGCGTCGCGGCGGTGACCACCGCGCTGCTCGCGGTGCTGAACCCCGGCGACGAACTGCTGATGGTCGACAGCGCCTATGAGCCGACGCGCGCCTTCTGCAACGGCCTGCTCAAGCGTTACGGCATCGCCACGCGCTATTACGATCCGATGATCGGTGCGGGCATCGCCGCGCTGATCGGAGATTCGACGCGCGCGATCTTCATGGAAAGCCCGGGCAGCCTGACCTTCGAGGTTCAGGACGTACCGGCCATCTGCGCCGCCGCCAAGGCGCGCGGCGTCGTGACGCTGATCGACAACACCTGGGCGACCTCGCTGCTGTTCCCGGCGATCGCGGCGGGTGTCGACATCTCGATCCTTGCCTGCACCAAATATATCGTCGGCCATTCGGACGCGATGCTGGGATCGGTCACCACGACCGCTGAATACTGGCCGGCGCTGCGCAGCACCACTTATGCGCTCGGCCAGCATGTCGGGCCGGACGACGCCTGGCTCGGCGCGCGCGGCCTGCGCACGCTGGGGGTCAGGATGGACCGGCACCAGAGCAGCGCGCTCGCCATCGCCCAATGGCTGGAAAGCCGCGACGAGGTTGCCCGCGTGCTTCATCCCGCACTTCCCGGCTGCCCCGGCCATGATCTGTGGAAGCGCGACTTCTCCGGATCGTCCGGCCTGTTCTCCTTCGTGCTCGACGGCGGCGACGATGGGGCGCGCAGCGCGCTGATCGACGGGCTCGAGCATTTCGGCATCGGCTTTTCCTGGGGCGGTTACGAAAGCCTGGTGATCCCGGCGGATCCGGCGCCGATCAGGACGGAAACGCGCTGGGCGGCCGAAGGGCCGCTCGTCCGGCTCCAGATCGGACTGGAGGATCCGGCCGATCTGATCGCCGATCTGGCGGCGGGGCTCGACCGGTTCCGGGCGGCGCGCGGATGAGCGAGGGCCGGATCGGCTTTGCGGTCGTCTTCCGCTGGCTGATCGGGCTGGCGGTGATCGCGCTGCTGCTGGTGCTGCTTTCCGGTGAGGTGCCCGCGCTCGATCCCGTCATCATCCTGATGGACCGGATCGGCTTCGAGGCCGGCCGCTACCGCGTCTCGCTGCTCAGCGGCAGCCGGCTGATCGTGATCGGCATCGCGCTCTATGTGGGCGTCCGGCTGACTCACCGGTTGCTGCGCCGCTATATCCGCCGCACCGGCGCGCTCGACGCAACGCAGCGGCTGCTGGCGGAAAAGATCCTCGGCATCGTGCTGGTCGTCGTCGCCTTCTTCATGGGTGTCGACCTGCTCGGGATCGACCTGACCGCGCTGGCGGTCTTCTCGGGCGCGCTTGGCCTTGCCGTCGGCTTCGGCCTGCAAAAGACGTTCGGCAACCTGATCGCCGGCATCATCCTGCTCATGGATCGCTCGATCAAGCCGGGCGACGTGATCGTGGTGGGCGAAAGCTTCGGCTGGGTGAACAAGATCGGCATCCGCGCCGTCTCTGTCGTGACGCGCGACGGCAAGGAACATCTGATTCCCAACGAGAATCTGATGACGCAGGAGGTGGAGAACTGGTCCTATTCGGATCGCAACGTCCGCGTCCACGTGCCGGTGCGCGTCGCCTATGCCTGTGACCAGCATCTGGCCCAGGCGCTGATGCTCGAGGCGACCCGCGAAGCGCCGCGCGTGCTCGACGAACCGCAGGCCAATGTCTGGATGTCGGCGTTCGGCGAGAACGGCATCGAGTATGAGATACTGGTCTGGATCAGCGATCCCGAAAGCGGCGTGGACAACGTGAAGTCCGACGTCCTCAATCGCCTGTGGCGCCTGTTCCTCGACAATGGGATCGAAGTGCCGCTGCCGCAGCGGCATGTGATGATGCGCCCGCCGGCCGGCTGAGGGCGCTTCAGCCCAGCAGCGTTTCCATCCGGCGGATCGATCGTTCCATCTCGCGGGCCAGATGCGCCGCGGCGCCGGCGACCGTGCCGCCCGCGCCGCGTTCGGCGATCAGCGCGGAAAGGCCGGCCGCCGCATAGGCCGCGGTTTCGCCGGCAAGCGCGTCGAAACGTCGCTGCGCGATCGACGGTGCGCGGTCGTACAGCCTGTCGAGGTCGCCATGCGCCGCGACCGATCCTGCCGGTGCATTGCCGGCCAGTTCGTCGACCAGCGCCCGGATCGCGCGAAGCTGCGCGACCTGTTCGGCGGGTGCCGGCCGGACATCGACGATGGGCGAAGGGGCGAGGTTGGACATGGCGGGATTATCGTCCACCCATCCCTAACAAAGGCTTATTCCGCGGCCGAGAGCGGTGTTGCGTGGCGGCCACACACCGGGCCGCATCACCGCGACGCCAAATACAATAATCTTGTGCACCGCAGCACAATCAGCCATCTTCCCGGCGTTCCCAAGGTAATTCGCTCCGGTTCCGACCAGAGAAGCGAAGCCGGGAACGCAGGCGGGACGACGCATCGAACCAGAAAGGAATATCATGCGCACGTCCATCACCGGCCTCACGGCCATGGCCCTCGTCATGCTTGCCGCTCCGGCATATGCGCAGGACGCACCCGAGGAAGAAAGCAGCATCACGCTCTCGGGCAGTGCCACCCTCGTCTCGGACTATCGTTTCCGCGGCATCTCTCAGACCGACAAGGAATTCGCGGTTCAGGGCGGTTTCACCGTTTCCCATGACTCGGGCCTGTACGCCACGGTCTGGGGCTCCTCGATCGACGAATACGTCGCCGGCGGCAGCGATCAGGAAATCGACTTCATCGTCGGCTGGAAAAAGACATTCGAAGGCGGCACGACGCTCGATCTGGGCGTCCTCTATTATTATTATCCCGGCGCCGAGGATATCATTCCGGGTTACGACAGCGACTTTTTCGAGCCCTATATCTCGGTTTCGCACACCTTCGGCCCCGTCACCGGCAAGCTGACGGCCAATTACGCGCCCAAATCGAACGCGCTTTCGATCGGCGGCGGCAAGGAGGACAATCTGTATCTGGGCGCCGACCTGTCGGCCGGAATCCCCAATACGCCGCTGTCGGTGGCCGCGCATTTCGGCCACAGCTTCGGGCCGAGCTTCCTGACCATCGGAAAGGAATATAGCGACTGGAGTGTTGGCGCGACTTACGTATACAAGAACCTGTCGTTCGGATTGTCCTATGTCGATACCGATGGCGCTTCGTTCAGCGCGATCAGCGGCAAGAACATCTCGAAGGGCGGCATCGTCGCTTCGGTTGGCGTGTCGTTCTGACGACATATGCTTCGGCCGTGCGGGTTCGCCCGCCGGCCGGGGTCTTCTGGGGGCGAGGGTCGGATCCCCGAGCGGAAGCGCAAGCCGCCTCCGACGTGGATGATCGACCCTTGTGGGGGGAAGGGGCCGGGCACTGGGGGGTGCGCGGTCCCTTTTCCTTTTTACGGGGATGACGAAAGCGCGCCGGTCGTCGGCGCCGGCTTCACTTCGGCGTTGTGGCGCGCGCGTCCTGGCCGTCGCCTTCGGGCGCGGCGATGATGTCGCGGGTCACGGCGCCCTTGTCGACCACATCGGTCTTGGGATCTCCGACATCGGAACGGATACCCGGCGAAGCGCGGGTGCCGCCAGCCTGGCTGACGACGCCGCTTTCCGAGGTGCTGCGCGCCGAGGGGCCGCCGAACATCGCCTGAAGCGCCTGGGTGCTCGAATCCGCTTCGGACGCGCGGGGCGCGCCGGGGGCGGGCGGGGTCAGCGCGAAATCGGGCGGGATCACCAGCGGCGCATTGCGCGTGACCGCGAATTCATCGGGGCGGTCACGGTTCATATACCCGCTCGATCCGCATGCGGACAGGCCGGCCACGGCCATCCCCAAGATCGCGATCAATGCCGGCTTACGCATCCACAGTCTCCGTACCACTTGCTGCATTACCAGCCTTGTCGTGCATCAGCAGTCCGCGCACGAGCACGATGAGCACGCCGATGGTAATAGCAGCATCGGCGACGTTGAAAATCAAAAAGGGACGGATGTCGCCGAAATGGAGATCGGCGAAATCGACGACATAGCCCAATCGGCTGCGATCGACGATATTGCCGAGCGCGCCGCCCAGGATCAGCCCGAGTCCCAATATGTCGGCCCGACGCTTTTCCTTCCACATCCAGATCGTCACGCCGATGCTCAGCCCGACGGTCAGCGCCACCAGGCCCCAGCGCATCACATCGGTGCTGGCGTGAAGGAACCCCATCGAAACGCCGTAATTGCGCGTATAGGTGAGGTTGAAGAAGGGCAGGATCTCGATCGACTTGCCGTAATCGTCGATGCCCAGCGGTCCGGTGACGATATATTTGACGATCTGATCGGCCACGAAGATCACGAAGGCCAGGATCAGGCCGAGACGGCGGTGCGATCGGATAGCGGATGTCATTCGGTCAATCCTTCACCACCGTATCGCAGCGCGCGCAGAGATCGCCGTCCTCGACCACCTCGGGCAGGTGGCGCCAGCAGCGCCCGCATTTGGACTTGCCCGTCCGCTCGACGGTCACCGTTTCACCCGGCGTCGCGCTGGCCACGATGCAGATCTCGGCGAAATCCTCAGGCGAAAGTCCGGCCAGATCGGGCACGACCACTTCGGCCTCCAGGCTGGAACGGACGACCTTGTCGCGGCGCAGCGGCTCGATCGCCTCGGTCACGCTCTCGCGGCGCGCGCGAACGCCCTGCCATTTGGCGCCCAGCGCGGCATCGGTCCAGCCGGCATCGACCTCCGGCCAGACCAGCATGTGCACCGACTTGCTCTCGTCGGGGAAGCGGCTCTGCCAGACTTCCTCGGCGGTGAACGGGATGATCGGCGTCGCATAGCGGACCAGCGCGTGGAACAGCGTGTCGAGCACGGTGCGATAGGCGCGGCGCTTCATATCCGACGGCGCGTCGCAATAAAGGCTGTCCTTGCGGATATCGAAGAAGAAGGCCGAGAGGTCCTCGTTCGCGAAATCGGTCAGCGCGCGGATATAGCGGTTGAACTCGAAGCCGTCCGTGGCGGCGCGCAGATCGGCGTCGAGCGTCGCGAGCAGGTGCAGCGCATAACGCTCCAGCTCCGGCATCTCCGCGACCGGCACGGCTTCCGCTTCGGTGTAGCCGTCGAGTGCGCCCAGCAGATAGCGGAACGTGTTGCGCAGCTTGCGATACGCATCCGACGTTCCGGCCAGGATCTCCTTGCCGATGCGGACATCCTCGAAATAATCGACCGAGGCGACCCACATGCGCAGGATGTCCGCGCCGCTTTCGCCGATGATCTTCAGCGGATCGACGACATTGCCCAGCGACTTGGACATCTTCTTGCCCTGACCGTCGAGCGCGAAGCCGTGCGTCAGCACCGCGTCGTACGGAGCACGGCCGCGCGTGCCGCTCGATTCGAGCAGCGACGACTGGAACCAGCCGCGATGCTGGTCGGAACCCTCGACATACAGGTTGGCTCGGACGCCCTCGCCGTAACGCTGCTCGACGACGAACGCATGGGTGGATCCGCTGTCGAACCAGACGTCGAGAATGTCGGTGATCACCTCGTAATCGGCGAGATCGTAATCGGGGCCGAGCAGCGCCTGATGATCCGCCTGATACCAGGCATCGGCACCGCCGGCGACGAAAGCCTCGACGATGCGCGCATTGACCGCGAGATCGACGAGATATTCGCCGCTCTGGCGATGGACGTAGAGCGCGATCGGTACGCCCCAGGCACGCTGGCGGCTGATCACCCAGTCGGGGCGCCCCTCCACCATCGCGTTGATGCGGTTGCGCGACTTCTCGGGCACCCAGCGGGTGTGCGCGATGGCGTCGATCGCGATCTCGCGCAGTGTCGGACCATTGCCCTGGGCATGGCCACGGACGTCCGTGGCCTCGTCTGTCGCGACGACGGGCGCGGGTGCGCTGCCGGTCTGCGGACGGTCCATCGGGATGAACCATTGCGGCGTGCAGCGGAAGATGATCTTCGCCTTGGACCGCCACGAATGCGGATAGCTGTGCGTGAAATCGTCCGACGCCGCGAGCAGCGCGCCCGCCTCGCGCAGATCCGCGCAGATCGGCCCGTCGCTGGCGACGAACTTCTTGTTGATCACGCTGCCCTGGCCGCCCAGCCACAGCCAGTCGGGCCGGTACATGCCGGCGCCGTCGACCGCGAAGACCGGATCGATGCCGTTCGCCTTGCACAGCAGGAAGTCGTCCTCGCCATGGTCGGGCGACATGTGCACCAGGCCCGTACCCGCGTCGGTCGTGACGAAGTCGCCGGCCAGGAAGGGGCGGGGCTTGGCGAAGAAGCCGCCGAGGTGATGCATCGGATGGCGTGCGATGGTGCCGGCCAGGTCGGAGCCCTTGATCGGCGTCGTCGCGACCAGCGTGAGCCCGGTCCGCTTCTGGAATGTCTCCGCCAGTTCCTCGGCGATCAGATATTGCGCCGATGAATCCTGCGCCTTGTAGAGGCCGTACTGGATATCCGTGCCATAGCTCAGCGCCTGGTTGACCGGGATCGTCCAGGGGGTCGTCGTCCAGACCACGGCATGGGTGCCGACCAGCTCGGCAACGGCGCTTTCGACGATCTCGAACGCGACGTCGATCTGCGTCGAGACGATGTCCTCATATTCGACCTCGGCCTCGGCCAGCGCGGTCTTTTCGACCGGGCTCCACATCACCGGCTTTGCGCCGCGATAGAGCTGGCCGGTCTCGGCGAATTTCAGCAGCTCGCCGACGATCGCGGCCTCGGCCTCGAACTTCATGGTCAGGTACGGATCGTCCCAGTCGCCCATGACGCCCAGCCGCTCGAACTGCTCGCGCTGAACCGCGACCCATTTCTCGGCATAGGCGCGGCATTCCGCGCGGAACTCGGCGGGGGGAACCTCGTCCTTGTTCAGCTTCTTCTTGCGATATTCCTCTTCGATCTTCCATTCGATCGGAAGACCATGGCAATCCCAGCCCGGAACATAGGGCGCGTCCTTGCCCAGCAGCGACTGGCTGCGGACGACGATGTCCTTCAGCACCTTGTTCATCGCATGGCCCATATGGATGTCGCCATTGGCGTAGGGCGGGCCGTCATGCAGGATGAAGCGCTCGCTGCCGGCGCGTTGCGCGCGGAGCTGGCCGTAAAGGTCCATCTTCTCCCAGCGTTCCAGAATCGCCGGTTCCTTCTGGGCCAGTCCAGCCTTCATGGGGAAGTCGGTCTTCGGCAGGAAGACGGTGTCGCGATAGTCGGGTTTTTCAGTCATATCGGCGCGGTGCCTAGCCGAAGATCACGGAAGATTGAAGCGGTTTAGCCTCCGCCGCCCTCGGCGAGCATTTCCCTGGCGGCTTCGCAATCCTTCGCGATCTGCGCGACCAGCGGCTCGATCCCGTCGAACTTCATCTCGTCGCGCAGGAAATGGATCAGTTCGACCTCGATCACCTGGCCGTAGATGCTCTCGCTGAAGTCGAAGAAATAGGGCTCGAGCAATTCCTTGGGCGGATCGAAGGTGGGGCGGATGCCGAGATTGGCGACGCCGTCGAGCAGCCGTCCGTCCGGCAGGCGTCCGCGCACCGCATAGATGCCGTAACGCGGGCGCAGATAGGGGCCGAGCGCGACATTGGCGGTGGGATAGCCGATGGTGCGGCCCAGCTTGTCGCCGTCGATCACGGCACCCTGGATGGCGAAGGGGCGGGTCAGCAGCCGCGCGGCTGCCGTGCAATCGCCGGCCTTCAGCGCGTCGCGGATCCGACTGGAGGAAACGGGCTCTCCATCCAGGCTGACCGGGCCGACCGTCTCCGCGGTCATGCCCAATGTCGCGCCAAGCGTCGCGAGCGTCTCGACATTGCCGCTGCGGCCCTTGCCGAAGGTGAAGTCCTGTCCGGTGACGACTGCCGCGGCGCCGACCTCGTTCGCGAGCATGGCCGCGAAATCCTCGGCGCTCCGGGCGGCGAGTTCGGCGTCGAAGGCGAAGACGAGCATCGCGTCGGCGCCGGCCTCGGCGAACAGCCGTTCGCGCTGGTCGAGCGTGGTCAGGCGGAAGGGCGCGGCATCGGGCCGGAAGAAGCGCACGGGATGGGGATCGAAGGTGGCGACCAGCACCGGGCGCTCCTCGGCGCGGGCACGCGCGACGGCGCGACCGACCACGGCCTGATGGCCGAGGTGGAATCCGTCGAAATTGCCCAGCGCGATCACGCCCCCGCGAAACCGCTCGGGGACGGGCCGCTCACCCGAAAGCCGCTCCATCAGCCGGGCTGTAGCGGCGGG
>Ga0209902_101059_pt1 | contig 17043 bp, 13 predicted proteins | sample FECB27metaG_FD_188304 | JGI IMG/M metagenome (GOLD analysis project Ga0209902, IMG submission 188304) | Cyanobacterial communities from the Joint Genome Institute, California, USA - FECB-27 (SPAdes) (version 2) | ecosystem: Environmental > Aquatic > Thermal springs > Hot (42-90C) > Microbial mats...
GGGGGCGGGCGCCTGCCCTTCCGCATCCAGGACGCCGCACCCGACAACAGCAAGCAGGCGGTTTCGATCACGGTGTCCGCCTATCGGCCGCTGGCGACCCCGTTGCCCCCGGTAGCGCATGCCCCGTCGAATGTGCCCCCCGCGATCAGCCTGAGCATCGCGCCGTCACGGCTGTTCAAGGAACATGATTATCTCGCCGACGGTTCGGCCTGGGAAGTCAATCCGGCCTGGGCCATCTCCTATCCCACGACCGAGACCTTCACGCTCGACCTGATGCTCGACGAACGGGGCGGACGCTGGCTGGAGCCGGTTTCGGCAAAGGTCCTGCTCGAAGCGAAGGGCAAGGCGTTCCGCACGATCGAGTTCAGCGCCGCCGAACTCTTGTCGGTCCGCCGCACGGTGCTGTCGCGCTATTCGGGGCAGGCGCCGGTATCGGTGTTCCGCCATCATTTCACCACGCCCGTGCCGATGGGCGTCGACGCCATCCGTTATGAAATGGTCGCACGCGACGCCCAGGGCCGCACCGCGACGGTGTCGCGCAGCTTTCCGGTCGCCGTCTACGACCAGAAAACGCCGCTGATCTTTCCGCTCAAAGGGAATTTCATGGCGATCTCGGCGCATGATTATGACGACCCGTCGCACAAGGACGATTTCAGCCAATGGGGCGCGTACGACATCGTCGCGCTCGGCGAACGGTTCGAGCTGCTCAACCGGCCCGTGGCGGTGCCGCGCAACGAGGATGTCTACACCTTCGAACGCGAGATCATCGCGCCCGCGGACGGCACCATCGTCGCGATGCGCGACGGCGTTCCCGACGACACGCCGGGCGATCTGTTGATGCAGGGCATGCCCGATCCCGTCCACGCCCTGCCGGGCAACTGGATCATGCTCGATCACGGCAATGGCGAAGTCAGCTTCTTCTGCCATCTTCGGCAGGGGGCACTGCGCGTCAAACCGGGTCAGAAAATCCGTCAGGGGGAGGTCATCGCGCTGCTCGGCGGATCGCAGACGACGGGCTATCCCCATCTCCATTATCAGTTGCAGACCAGCGCCAACCTGATGCGGACCGACGGGATCCCGGCGCGTTTCGACAATATCGAGCTCGCCTTCCCCGCACCGGGCCTGAAGCTGGGAACCCCGAAATACGGCTATTATCTGCGGACCACCACGCCCGCGGAGGCGAAGTGATGTCGCTGTGCCGCCGCGAGCTGTTAGCGGCGCTCGCAGCCCTGCCGATGACGGCAAGAGCCGCCACCGCATCCGCCATCGATGACACCGCTGCCGCGCGGGACCGGATGCACGCAAAGCTCAATTTCCTCGCCGCGCCCGGCCTGGTCGAATCGCTGCCCGGCCGCCCGTTCTCGGGCACGCCGATCCTGATCAAGGATCTGCTCGACGTCGCCGGAATGCCGACGCGCTACGGCTCGCGCGCCTATGGGGAACGCGGCGCGGCCACAGGCCAGTCGCCCTATGTCGACGCGCTCCGCAATGCGGGCTTCGCGATCATCGGGAAAAGCACGACCTCCGAATTCGGCTTCCTGCCGACCGCCGAAGCACTCGGCCCCGGCCCGACGGCCAATCCCTGGGATGTCACCCGCTCGACCGGCGGCTCGTCCGGCGGGGCGGCGGCGGCGGTCGCCGCGGGTGTGGTGCCGATCGCGCATGGCGGCGATGGCGGCGGATCGATCCGCATTCCCGCGGCCTGTTGCGGGTTGTTCGGGCTCAAGCCCTCACGCGGGCGGCTGATCCGGCCGGCCCCGCCGCCGCCGCGCGCGATCGAGCTGGGCGTGCAGCATGTGCTCACTCGAACTGTGCGCGACAGCGCGACGGTCTTCGCGTTGACCGAGGCCGCCGGTGCGGACAAGCCCATCGGCTTCGTGTCCGGCGCCGGCACGCGGCCGCTGCGCATCGGCTTCGTCGAGGACAGTATGGAAGGGATCGCTCCGTCCGACGCGGTGCGCGCGGCATTGGACGATGCATTGCGGCTGCTCGGCGCGATCGGCCTGAAACCGGTCAGGACGGCCTGGCCGGTCGAACGCGGCGTGATGCACCATTTCCTCGCCTATTGGGCGGAAGGGGCGATGATGCAGAAAAAGGCGACGCCCAGGCCCGAATTGCTCGAGCCCTTCACCCTGGCGCTCGCGGACCATGCCGAACGGATGGGGCCGGAAAAAAGAGCGCGCGCGGCGGAGGGGCTGGTCGCCGCCTCGACCGCGTTCAACGGCTGGTTCGACAATTTCGATATCATCGTCACGCCCGTGCTGCGCACGGTCGCCCCGAAGCTCGGCCATCTCGCCCCCACCGTGCCGTTCGACACGCTTTACGAGCGGCTGTTCGAATTCGCGGGCTATACGCCGATCCATAACGCCGCCGGCGCGCCGGCGATGAGCGTGCCGATCGGCTGGTCGCCCGAAGGATTGCCGATCGGCATCCAGTTCGCGGCAGCGCCGGGCCGCGACGACCTGTTGTTCGATCTCGCCTATCGCCTGGAAACCGCACAGCCCTGGGCACATCGCAAGCCGCCCGTCCGTACGGGCATCTGAATAGGGGCCGTTCAGGTGGCGAGCAGATCGGCCGCGTGCCGCTCGTACCAGGATAGGGATTTCTGTAGCAGCGAGAGCATGATCTCTTTCGCGCGCTCGGGCTCATGCGTGCGCAGCGCATTGACCAGATCGACATGCTGGGGCTGCACGGCCAGGAAATCCTCGCGGTCGGCGGGCGCCGAATTGAACACGCTGATGTGCAGCGGCCCGATGCGCAGCCAGAGCCGCTCGATCATCTCGACGATGTACGAGGAATCGCACGCGTCGTAGATCTGGAAATGGAAGTCGTAATTCGCCTTCAGCTTGTCGCGCGCCTCTTCATCCGCCGGCCGCGTGAACATCTCGTGCAGCCCGGCGTTGAGCGCCGCCACCTGATCGTCGGTGATGTTCTTCGCCGCCTGTTCGACGGCGTAGCATTCGATCAGGATCCGCGCCTCGTAGATCTTGCGCACTTCGGCGAGCGTATAGACCGGCACGCGGACCGATCGGTTGGGCAGGAATTCCAGCGCCCCTTGCGACGCGAGTTGCTGCACGCCCTCGCGAACGGGCATGAAGCCGAGTTGCATCATCTCCGCCAGTTCGCGGACCGTTATGGCTTCGCCCGGCGAGAATCGCCCGGACAGCAACGCCGCCCGCAACTCGCCATAGGCCAGCTCGCGCAGCGTATAACCCTTCACTCGCCCCACCTTGGGGGCACCCCATCCGTCGACCATCGGTCCTTCGATACTCCTCCGGCAACAGCCCGCTCCAGGCTGTTGCCGGACGGACTTCTAGAATGCCGCGCGCACGCCGGCAAAGACATATCTGCCCACGACGTCGTAGAAGATCGGATTGGTCGCCAATGGGCTCAGGAAGTTGAGCGGCACCGGCGGGGGCTTTCGGTCGAAGACATTGTTCACGCCCGCGAACAGCTCCATCGACTTGTCGTCGGCGATCTTGATGCCGTAACGGCCGCCGATATTGAAATACCAGCGCGACGAAACGCTGTTGTCGTTGATATCCTCGGCCGTGAAGCTGTTGTCGTAATTGGCCGGCCCGACATAGCGGGTCTGCAGGAAGCCGGAAAACGCGCCGCGATCATAGTTCAGGCTGGCGGTGCCGCGCCAGTGCGGCACGCTCAGCGAGATGTCCGCATTCGGGTTGACCTCCCCCGCGCGCTCGAAGACGACGGCGCCGTTGGGGGAGAATTCCTTGTCCATCACATGCGTCGCCAGGATGCGCCCGGTCATGCGCCCGCCCAGCGACAGCCAGGACGATTCCGGAACGCGGTAGCTCAGTTCGAAATCCAGCCCCCTGGTCCGCAGGCTGGCGACGTTGATGAGCTGCGCGCTGATGCGGGTGATCGTGCCCGTGGCATCGCGCGTGATCGTTGAGCAGACATCCGAATAACCCTGGGCGCACAGGGTCACCGCCTCCTGCGCGGCGAGCGAATTGATCGCGTCCTTGATCTTGATGTCGTAATAATCGACCGAAAGCTTCAGCCCCTGCACCCAGCCCGGCTGGAATATCGCGCCGAAGGTCTTGCTGTCGGCCCGTTCCACGCCAAGACCGGTATTGCCGCCGGTGATGATCGGCGTGAACGTGTTGGCGCCTTTCACGGGATCGAGCACGTTCGCGAAGGACAGGCGGGTGGTCGCGAACAATTCGCCGATATTGGGTGCGCGGATATCGCGCGAGATCGTGCCGCGGAAACGCAGATCGCGGATCGGGCTCCAGTTCGCGCCGGCTTTCCAGGTCACCACCGATCCCGTCGTCGAATAATCGGTCACCCGTACGGCGCCGTTCACTTCGAGCAGTTCGAGCCCCGGCTTGCCGGAAACGAGCGGCGCCGCGAGTTCGGCGAACCCCTCCGCGACGCGATAGCCGCCATTGACCGGCTGCGCGTTGACGATGAGGAAGCCGTTGTTGAGCGAGGTCTCGTCCGCCGACGAACGCACCTTTTCACGGCGATATTCGGCGCCGGCGGCGAAGGCGACGGGCCCGGCGCCCAGATCGAACAATTCGCCGGTGATCGATCCCGAGACCACCTGTTGGGTCAGGCGCGACTGGAGCAGTCCCGTGGCGTTCACATAGTCGATCGCCGCCTGGCTGGGTGAACCATAGCCGAACGGATTGAGCGGCTGGCAGCCCGGCGCGCCGCCGGTGAGCGTCGCGCGGCACACCGGCGCTCCGGTCACCGGATCCCTGACGACATCGACGGCATTGGCGAAATTGGCGGTGATCAGATTGTTGAGCTGCCGGGAATCGAACTTGGTCTGGCCATATTCGTAATAGGCTTCCCACGACCATTTTTCGCTCAGGTCGCCACGGGCGCCGAAGACGCCGCGGAAGGTTTCGGTCGTCGTATCCGCCGTCACGAAGCCGAGATCGGTGTTGAGACGGAACAGGTTGAAACCGGTCACGTCATTCGCGGTCATCAGCGTCCGGAACGCCGCGGGGATGAAGGGATTGTCGGCGGTGATCCGCGCCGGAAAGGCGAAGCTCTGCACGGTCTCGGCAACAGATCGCGTACGCCCCCAGCCAGCTTCGAAGAACAGCGCGATATCGTCGGTGAGCTCGTAATTGCCCTCTGCGAAGACGTTGGTCCGCGAATAGGGCACCGAGATATCGGCATATTGGCCCATATTCGCGCCGTCGCCGCCGATCTGCGAATTGCCGTCGTTGAACGTACCGAAATTGTTGGTGACCAGCGTGCCGCCGGGTCCGAAGCGGATGCCGTGGATCGCCGGATGACCGCCGAGGACGAGGCCCCCTTCATTGGCGAAGAACAGGTTGACGTCCTGCGCGATCAATTGCGCGGGAATGCCGTCTGCCGGCCCGGTATTCTTCGGATTGCCGATCAGCCCCCAGCGCTTGCGGCCCCAGCTCCGATCGCTTTGCGCACCGATGCCCTTGTCGCGCTGATATTCGGCGGCGAGCATCAGATAGCCCCGGCCATTGGCGAGTTGCGAGCCGATCACGCCGCCGACGCGCAGATTCTCCGCATCGCCGCGCTGGCTGATCCCCTGCTGCACCTCGATGCGCGCGCCGTCGAGCTTCGTGTCGGTGATCAGGTTGACGACGCCGGCGACGGCGTCCGATCCCCATGATGCCGATGCGCCGCCCGTCACCACTTCGACGCGGCCGAGCGCGATCGAGGGGACGACGTTCAGATTGACGGTGCCGTCGCTGGCCGTCGGCACGTGGCGCCGGCCATTGACCAGCAGGAGCGTACGGTTCGCGCCGATGCCGCGCAGGTCGAGCGTGTTGTTGCCGTTCTCACGCGAGCTGAGCGCGGTGGTCGCCGGCGTCGTCGTCGGCGTGAAGGACGGAATCTCGTTCAGATAGTCCGCGACATTGACGGTGCCGCGCGCCTGAAGATCCTCGATCCCGATCGCGGTCACCGGCGTCGGCGCCTCGAATCCGGTCTTCACCCGGGTCGCCGTCACCGTGATCTCCGACTGCTCGTCCTCGTCCGGTTCCTGCGCGACGGCCCGTTCCGGCAACATCAGCGATCCTGCGAGAAGCGCGAACGCGCACACCGAAGATCGTGCAGTCGCGACGGCGCGCCCACGCACAGCGATAACAGATCCCTCAATCCTCATTTTCCCCCCTTCGGGCCGGGAAGGATGCCCTTCCCGATGCCATTTCGACGTTGCGATGAGAAAAATATCTTTTATAAAATATTTTTTGTCAACTTGGCGCGGGGTCGAGCATGGATCGGCATCGCCTCTATGGTCGGAGTGGGACTTGATATGATTGTTGAGCGTCCGGCATCTGTCGCCGGCGGCGGTGCCGTCGCCGGCTATTCGGTCGGGATCCTGTGCCTGCGCAGCACGCACCCGCTGCTGCCCGGCAATGTCCAGCATGCGCAGAGTTTCGACGCGCCGGTTCTGTATCACATCATCGATCTGGACGATCCCTGGCCGCTGATGCGCGGCGAGCCGCAGATCGCCGATATGTTGTCCGACGGGGTCGAGGCACTCGCGCGCCAGGGCGTGCGCGCCGTCGCGGGCGCGTGCGGATCATTCGCCTATTATCAGAAGCGGGTTTCGGAAACCGCGCCGGTGCCGGTCTTCCTGTCGATCCTCACTCAATTGCCGTTCCTGTTGCAGGCCGTGCCGCGCGATGCGCGCATCGCGGTGATCCCGGCGGTCGGCGAATCGATGAACGCCCGCGTCTACGAGCAATGCGGCATCGACGATCCGTCGCGGCTCCATATCGCGCCGATGCGGGGCCGCCCGGCTTTCGACGCCCTGCTCGATCGCGGCGTCATGGCCGATGTCGAGGCGCTGCGCCGCGAGACGGTGGACTGCGCGATCGCGGCGGCGCGTGCGCCGGGCGTGCGCGCGATCCTGATCCAATGTTCGGAGCTGCCGCCCTTCGCCGCCGATATCCAGGCCGCGACCGGGCTTCCCGTGTTCGACATGACGACACTGATCCGATGGCTCGCGCTCGCGACCGACTGCCGGCCCTATTCGGGCTTCGCCAGAACCCCTTCCCTTTCTTGAACGCAGGAGAATTGAGATGATTCCAGGTTATTCGCGCCCATCGGCCAAGCGTAAGGTGATCCTGACCTGCGCGGTCAGCGGCAATGCACCGGTCAATCCGCGCTATCCCTATCAATATCCGATCACGCCCGCGCAGATCGCCGAGACCGTGGCGGAGGCCGCCGCTGCCGGCGCGACCGTCGCGCATATCCATGTGCGCGATCCGGAAACCGGCCATGGCAGCCGCGATCCGGCGCTGTTCCGCGAAACCGTCGATCGCATCCGCCAGAACGGGACGGAGATCCTGATAAACCTGACCGCTGGCGCGGGCGCGCTGTTCCTTCCCGACCCGCAGGACGAATCGCGCGGCCTGCCGGAAAGCGACATGCTGACCGCCGAGGGACGGACCGAGCATCTGCGCGACTGCCTGCCCGATATCGCTTCGATCGACGTGACGACGGGCAATCAGGTCGAAGGCGATTTCGACTATGTCTATCTCAACACGCCGTACACGCTGCGCCGCATGGCGGAGCTGTTCAGGCTGTACGGCGTGAAGCCGGAGATGGAGGTTTTCCAGGCGGGCGACGTGCTGTTCGCCAACCAGATGTACGCCGAAGGGCTGATCAACGATCCGCCGCTCTACCAGTTCGTCCTCGGCGTCAAATGGGCCTCGCCGGCGGAAAGCGCGACGATGATGTATCTGCGCGACCTGCTGCCGACAGGCGCGCATTGGGCGGGGTTCGGCCTGGCCCACCGCCAGATGCCGATGGTGGCGCAGGCGGTGCTGCTGGGCGGCAATGTCCGCGTCGGACTGGAGGACAATCTGTATCTCGATCGCGGCGTCTTCGCGACGAACGGCCAGCTGGTCGAGCGCGCGCGCCGGATCATCGAGGATCTGGGCGAGGCGGTCGCCACGCCCGAAGAGGCGCGCACGATCCTGGGGCTGAAGGGGGCCAAGGCCCCGACGGACTGATGCAGCGCCCCGCGGGGCGCGTCAGTTCCGGCTGCGCGCCCCGCGGGACCACAGGATGAGAAGCGCGCCCACCGCGCCCCATCCGGCCAGGAGGAACCATTCGATCGGCGTGCCCTCCGCCCTCAGCAGCGGCATGACCGCCGCGGCGGAGCCCATCGTCACCACCAGCAGCAGCGCGATCACGATCGGCAGTGCGTTGCCGGGCACCCTGAATTCGGGCTCGACCGCGCTTGTCGCCCGTTCCTTGAGCAGGACGACGAGCAGCAGGACGAAAGTGACCGCCAGGCACATGGCGCACAGGTTCAGGATCGGCATGATCGCGCCCGGGCCGAGCAGCACGGCGAGGCCCGCGACCGTCGCGAAGATCGCGACGGCACGCGATGGCGCGCCGCGCGGGTTGAGGTGCGCCAACGCCGGCGGCACGAAGCCGTCGCGCGCCAGCGCGACGACAAGCCGCGCGCCGATGATGAAGATGACGTTCCACGTCTTCAGCAGCGACGCGATCGCGATCACGATCACCATATCGGCAAGCCAGGGCGCGGAGGGGATCAGGGCGCCGAACGCATGCGCCGTCGGAAGCCGCGCGGCCACGGTTTCTCCCCAGGGCGTCGAGGCCGCCACCGCGAAGATGACGAGGATGTAGAAGATCGTCGCCGCTGCGACGGCCGCGACCATGGTGCCGGCCACCGCGCGCAGGCTGACGCCATGCGCGCGTTCCTCGGCGACCTGCGCGGCCCCCTGGAATCCGTTGAGGAACAGGATGCCGAGCGAAAAGACCCAGAACAGACCCGACCAGACGGGTTGGCCATTCCCGCCGATCCGGAACAGCGGCCGCGCGTTCGACATGTCGCCCATACCCAGGCCCAGCGCGACGAGGATCAGCGCGAACGCCAGAAAGCCATAGGTCATGACCTTCTGGAAAATGACGGTCGCGGCGCTCCCTCGCCCATTGAGCCATGCGAGCAGCAGGATACCGCCCAGGCTGAGAACGAGGCCGCCGGCCCGAACCGGCTGACCCAGAACGTCGTAAAGCGAGGCGCCCTCGATCGACGGCATCATGGCCGACAACAGCCAGACCAGCGCCGTTCCCTCGAATGCGGCAAGGCCGACGAAGTTCAGCAGCAGGAACCAGCCGACCAGGAAGCCCGCGACCGGCCCGAGCGATTCGCGCACATAGACGAATTCGGCGCCGGTATGCGGCATTCGCGCCGTCAGTTCGGCATAGCAGGCGCAGATCAGCGCCATGGCGAGACCGCTTGCCGCAAAGGCGAGCGCCGCGCCGCCGGGGCCCGCCGCGCCCATCCATTCGCCGAGGACGACCACCCAGCCCGATCCGACGATTCCGCCGAATGCCAGCGCGAAATAGCCCAGCCGCCCGATATGACGACGGAACCGGACCGTTTCCGCTCCGTCCTGTCCAGGCGCGACCTGTCCGTTCAGCTTTCCCACTCCACATTCCCGTCGACCGACAGCAACTGGCCGGTGACATGGCAAGCGGCCGGCGAGATCAGGTAGAGTATCGCGCCGACGATCTCGTCGATGGCTATCTTGGTTCGCATCGACACGAACGATAGCAGCTCGGACTCGATCTCGCTGGTGCTGCGGCCCATATTTTCGGCGCGCGCCTCCACGATCCCGCGAAACCGGTCATTGTCGATCGCGCCGGGCAGGATGGCATTCACCCGGATGCCGAACGAGCCGAGTTCTCGCGCCAGGTTCCTGGTCAGCCCCTCGAGCGCGTATTTCGCGGCGATATAGGGCGTCCGCAACGGCAGCCCGACCTTGGTCGAGCAGCTCGAGAAATTGACGATGCAGCCGCCGCGCGCCTTCATGCCCGGCACGACGTGCCGAATGGCATAGAAGGCAGCACCGGCGGACCCGGCCATGATCCTGTTCCATTCCACGACCGTGGTTTCCTCGATCGGGCGAGGCTCGCCGCCGATGCCGACCGTGTTGACCAGCACGTCGACCGTGTCGCCCGCACCCGCAATCTCCCGGAAGAACGCCCCGACCGCCTGCGGCGCGACGGCATCGACCTTGCGGCAGACGATATCGGGGCGGGCCGCGGCCAGATCATCAAGGTCCGCTTCGACGATATCGGCGACATAGACCTTCAAGCCCCGGTCCGCCAACGCAACGGCTATGCCGCGCCCGACGCTTGCCGCGCCCCCCATGACCACGGCCACCTTCCATTCCGAATTCTCTGCCATCACACCTCGCTTTTTGATATTTTATAAAATAATGGCAGATTGGCAAGCGTCATCGTGGCGCGCGAACGACGCACCGGTGCGGGTGGGGAAATCGATATGCAGAGCCGGGCAACCAGACCGCCAGCGCGGTAAGGTCAGCGATGGCCGATCAGCGTCAGATCCAGCACGAGTGCGGCGATCAGCAGCAGGATCGTCGTCGCGGCGATGAACGACAGCGGCTTCGCACCCATTTCGAGCAGCTTGCGCAAGGGAGAACGCACCGCGGTCGCGGTGACCGCGACGGCGAGCAATCCGGTCGCGCCCAGATCGGCGGCATGCAGCACGACCTCCGGAAGCACGCCGAAGCTGTTGACCGCCGCCACCAGCAGAAAGCCGGTGACGAACCATGGAAGCGTGAAACCCGCCTTGCCCCGTTCCGCAGCGGGAAGCGTGAGCGCCATCACCGTCAGCACGGGCGCGAGCAGGGTGACCCGGCTGAGCTTCACGATCGTCGCGATCTGGCCGGCGCGCTCCGAATAGGAATAGCCCGCGCCCAGCGCCTGAGCGACGTCGTGGATCGACGCCCCCAACAGGAAGCCTGCGGACAGATCGTCCATGCCCAGCAGATGCGCGAGCACCGGATAAAGCGCCATCGCGGTCGCGCTCATCGCCGAGATGCCGATCAGCACCAGGATGAGCTGCGCCTGGCTGATCCGTCGCGCACCCAATGTGGTGGCGACCGCGAGTGCCGCGGACGCGCCGCAGATCGCGACCGCGCCACCCACCAGCATGCCGAACCACCGGTCATAGCCCAGCCAGCGCGCGATCAGGACAGCGCCGACGATGGTGAGCGTCACTGCGGCGACGACCGCAAGAAACGGCCCGGCGCCCAGCGAAGCGATCTGGCCGAAGGTGACGCGCGCGCCGAGCAGGACGATGCCCCAGCGCAGCAGTGAGCCCGAGGCGAATGTCAGGCCGGGGGACAGGCGGCGATCGCTCGACAGGAAATTGAGCGAGAGCCCGATGAGCAGGGCCATGAGGGTGAGCGGCGCGCCATAGCGCTGCGCCATGAACCCCGCGGCCAGCGTTCCGGTCAGCGCGACGACCACGCCCGGCGCCATGTCGCGCCAGCTTGCGGCCGGCGTCTCGACGATGTCGCCGAACAGGTCTGCCGCCATCGGCGGCGTCCGGCGTGCCGGCTTCGCCGCCATGCGATCGGGCGCCGCGCCGGCGGTCGTCATTCGGCCGCGCCGGCCGCGTAAAGCCGGCGCAGCTCGGTCTTGAGCAGCTTGCCGGTGGCAGTGTGCGGCAGATGATCGACGAATTCGATCCGCTCGGGCAGCCACCAGCGCGCGACCCGCTCGGCCAGGAAGCCGGAGAGTTCTTCGGCGTCCAGCGCCATGTCCGGCTTGCAGCGGACGAGCATCAGCGGACGTTCCTGCCATTTGGGATGCGGGATGCCGATCACCGCGGCTTCGGCGACCGCGGGATGCGCCACCGCCGCATTCTCCAGGTCGATCGAGCTGATCCATTCCCCACCGGACTTGATCATGTCCTTGGCGCGGTCGGTGAGTTGCAGGAATCCGTCCGCATCGATCCGCGCGACGTCGCCGGTGTCGAACCAGCCATCGCCGTCGAGCGCCGAATCGGGCGCATCGCCGAAATAGCCGCTGATCACCCAGGGGCCGCGCACCTTGAGCAGGCCCGCATCGCCGCTGCCCGGCGCGATCTCCGCTCCGTCCTCGTCCTCGATCCTCAATTCGACGCCGAACGCCGCGCGTCCCTGGAGCGCCGCCAGGTCGAAGCGCCGCTCGCGGTCCAGTTCGTCATGCGCGCCGGTGGGGCGGCAGATGGTGGCGAGCGGGCTCGTCTCCGTCATGCCCCATGCCTGGATCAATGTGACGCCCAGCATGTCGTGAAAGCGCGCGATCAGCGCGCGCGGCACCGCGGCGCCGCCGGCGAGCACGCGTTCCAGCGCCAGATCGGACCATTCGGCCTGCGGCACCGTGGCGGCGATATGATCGAGCACCGCGAACCATACGGTCGGCACGCCGAGCGAGAAGGTGCAGCGCTCGTCGCGCAGCAGCATATGGATCGACGCGCCGTCGAGCATCGGCCCCGGCAGCACCAGCCGCGCGCCGCTCATCGCAGCGGCAAAGGGAATGCCCCAGGCATTGACGTGGAACAGCGGCGTGACGACCAGGACGGTGTCGCGCGCCGAAAGCGCCATGCCGTCCGCCGATACCGCGCAAAAGGCGTGGAGCACGCTCGATCGATGGCTGTAGAGCACACCCTTCGGATTGCCCGTCGTGCCCGAGGTATAGCAGAGCGCCGCCGCCTGATTCTCGTCGATGTCCGGCCAGGCGGCGATCGGCTGGTGCGCGTCGATCAGATCCGCATAGCAAAGCGCACCCGGCGGGGCGTCCGCCGTATCGCCGAGCACGATCAGCGTCTCGATCCCGAGTTCGGGCAACAGCGGCGCGACGATGCCGAGCAGATCGGGATCGACGCACAGGATCTTCGCGCCGCCATGGGCGAGGATGTACGAAATCTGTTCGGGAAAGAGCCGCGGATTGACGGTGTGGAGGACGAGCCCGCTCGCGCTGATCCCGTAATAGAGTTCGAGATGCTCGACCCTGTTCCAGGCCAGGGTAGCGATGCGATCGCCCGGGCGGGCGCCGAGCGCGGCGAGTGCGGCGGCGATGCGGCGCGCGCGATCGGCCACCCGGCCCCAGTTCGAGCGGACGATGGTGCCGTCGGCATTGCGGCTGACCACTTCGGTATCGCCATGCGCGCGGGCGGCATTGTCGATCAGCATGGCGGTGGTGAGTTGGCGGTGCTGCATCAGGCCCGGCAGCATGATCAGCGCTCCGCCGGGCAGGGCAGTACCGGAAGGCCGGCGCGATCCGCGATCGCCTGCGCCTGGCGGTGCGTCGCGACATTGCCGTTATCGTCGAGCAGATAGCACCAGGCCGCCGCCGTCACCGGCGCGAGATCGGCGAGCAGCGGCAGCGCCGCATCGGGCAGGATGCCTTTGGCGGCGACGTCCGGATCGATCAGATTGGGCATGATATGCCCCGGCTTCACCAGCATGTCCGGCGCCGGGAAGTGCGACGCGATCACGTTCAGCGTCAGCGCGCGGTCCGCCGCCGAGATGCCGGTCGAAACGCCCGAGGCGGCCTCGACCGATCGGCAATAGGCGATTCCGTCAGCACGCGGCGAACCGATCAGTTCCAGCCCCAGCCGCATCGCGCGCCGATCGTCCACCGCGCAGCACACGACGCTGCGCCCGACCGTCGCCATCATGTTGACCGCGTCGGCGGTGACGGTGCGCGCATCGGCCACCAGCATCGCGCATTGCGTGCCGCCTCGATCGAAGCCCAGCAGCAGCGCGAGGCGGCCGGCGCGCAACGCCGTCGCGACGCGCGCCCGATCCGGCTGGTGGGTGGATTCGGCATTCCCGATCTGCTGAGCCAGCATCGCTCTCTCTCCCGCGGCGCATATCGCCATGGACAGCGGATGCGGCGGCGCCCCGCGCTTTGTGAAGCGGGCGGTGGCGGAAGCGGCCGACTATCCCTGATGTGATTTGGGCGCGGCCGGGATCAGCCCGCATCGATCATCACATTCTTGATTGTCTGCCCGGCCCGGCCCGCGCCGCCATGGCTGGGAAGGATTTGGCGTATCCCCCGATCAAACGAACCAGAAAACGGACGGAGCGGACATGAGATTTCTATGGTTCCACCTGATGCCCTACAAGGCGCTCCCTGACGATTTCAAGCAGACCAACGACAGCGTCTGGGTGACCGTCGACGGCAAGCTTGGCGACCCGGCCAAGATGCACGAATATTACAACACCTATCTCGACGAGCTGGAATATGCCGCCGAGTGCGGTTTCGACGCGGTCTGTGTCAACGAGCATCACGGCAATGCCTATGGGCTGATGCCGTCGCCCAACCTGCTGGCGGCAACGCTGGCGCGCAACACGTCCGACGCGGCGGTGTGCGTGATGGGCAGCAGCCTGGCGCTGTACAATCCGCCGACGCGCATCGCCGAGGAATTCGCGATGATCGACTGCATCTCGGGTGGGCGGCTGATCGCCGGCTTCCCGGTCGGCACGCCGATGGACACATGCTATGTCTATGGCACCAACCCGTCGTCGCTGCGCGAACGCTATCTCGAGGCGCACGATCTGGTGATGCAATCCTGGTCGCGCGACCAGCCCTTCACCTTCAACGGGCAGTTCAACCAGCAGCGCTATGTGAATTGCTGGACCAAGCCGCTGCAGAAGCCCCACCCGCCGATCTGGATCCCGGGCGGCGGCTCGGTCGAGACCTGGCAATGGTGCGGCGAGCAGGATTACGTCTATTCCTATGTATCCTATTACGGCCATGTCGCCGCCGAGAACACGATGTTCGGCTATTGGAACGAGATGGAACGCCAGGGGAAGGACCGGAACCCGTTCCGCGCCGCGTTCCTGCAGTTCGTCGGCGTCGCCGAGACCACCGAAGAGGCGATCGAACTCTACAAGGAGCCGGCCGAGTTCTTCTACAAGAACTGCCTGCACGTCGATCCGTCCTATGTGATGCCGCCCGGCTATGTCACCGAGGCGACCAACCGCATGAAGGTGGGCAGCCAGGTCCAGGCCGCCGCCGATCGCTCGCAGATCCTGGCTGGCGTCTCCAACGACATCGCCGGCATCCTCGCCAACGGTTATGTGCTGATCGGATCCCCGGACGAGGTCGCGGCGAAGCTGCGCGAAGTGGCGCTGAAGTTCAACGTCGGCAATCTGATGCTGCTGCTCCAGTTCGGCAACATGTCGACCGAGACCGCGCGCTACAACACGAAGCTGTTCGCCGAAAAGGTGATCCCTCAGCTTCGCGACCTGTTCGAGGACGAATGGGAGCATAAATGGTGGCCCAAGCCGATGGCGGCGAAGGATCGCTATCGCAGCGGCGAAGAGGCTGCCGCCGAGACCGCGGAGGCAGCGGAATGACCCGGCCCACCGAACGCCATGTCGACGCCGGCGGACTTTCCTGCCGGATCTGGGAAGCGGGATCGGGGCCGAGCCTCTACTGGCTGGCGCCCCCGCCCCTGCTCCATCGCTGGACCGCGATCCACGACGCGCTGGCCGCGAAATTCCGGCTGGTCGTCTGCTCGCTGCCGGGCTTCACCGGCAACGAACGCAACCATGTCGGGCTGGACAGCCAGCTCGACTGGTGCGTCGCCGCCCAGGATCTGCTGATCGCGGCGGGCTTCCAGCCCGGCGACACGCTGATGGGATCGTCGACCGCGGGCGCGCTTGCCGCCGACGTCGCCGCGATCTGGCCCGATTTCGTCGGACGCCTCATCCTGGTCGCCCCGCACGGCATGTTCGAGCAGGACGATCCGACGCGCGACATCTTCGCGCTGCATCCGCGCGACGCCGCATCGCTGATGTCGACGCGGCCTGAGATCTATCAGGCGCAGATCGCCAAGCCCGACGATGTCGAGCCGGTGGACTGGCAGATCATCACCGCGCGCGCGAACGAAGCCGCCGCCCGCTATCTGTGGCCGCTGGGCAATACGCGCGTCGCGCGCCGCCTGCCCCGTGCGAAGGCGCCGGCGCTGCTGATCTGGGGCGGCGACGACGCGATCGTGCCGCCAAGCTATGCGGAGCGGTTCCGCGACGCACTGGGCGGCGAGGCGACGATCGCGCGCATCGACGATGCCGGCCATATGGTCGAGATCGACCAGCCGGCGGCAGTGGCGGATCAGGTGGCGCGCTTCGCCGCCTGACCGATCGCGACGGACAAGAGAAAGGGCGCCGGGGACGATCCCCCGGCGCCCTTTTCATTTGATCGCAGTCACTTGATCGCGAAGACGTGGTACATCGGGCCGTCGGGCGTGCGCATGCCGTTGGTGACGGCGATCACGCGGTTCAGCCATTCATACTTCGGATGCTCGGTCACGAAGCGCGGCGTGGTATGGACGTACATGTCGCCATATTGGCCGGGTTCGCGACGGCGGAAGCGTTCCGCCGCCTCGGGCGAGGTCGGCGCCGCGATGCCGGTATAATACATCGCGATCTTGGCGCCGTCGTCGGTCTCCAGCGACGTGCGCACGTCGATGTTCATCGTGCCGTCCGCCTGCCACGTCACCCAGTCGGCGCCGTCGGTCAACACCTTGCCGCGCAGCCTGGGGCCCTCGAACGTGCCGCCATGGACCGGAAAGATGCCGAGCCGGTCCTGACCGCCGATCTGCTGCGTCTCGGCATAGGCCACGTTCAGCCGCATGACGAACAGCGGCTCCCAATCCAGCGTCTCAACTCCAGCCATATCCATTCTCCTCGTGTTGATCGGTCTTCCGATGCGCGGTTGGGCCCATGCTATTGCCGCGACGAGGGGATGTGCGCGGCCGCTGTCGGCGGACGAGCAATATCACATCCGTAAACTGAGCGCCGCCGGGACACTTCCCTACGACGTATCCGACACGATCGGCCATGCTCGGGGTTGACGGTTTCCATGCAATGGGAACCTTCGCAATCTACGCAAGGAGAGGCGAGATGGCGAGTTCGGCGAGTCCAGACGATATCCCCGCGGGGGGCGGTCCCGCATTTTCGACGACGTCGGGCTATCGCCGATATCTGTTCATCCTGTTGCTGTGCGTCTCGACGCTCAACTATCTCGACCGCCAGGTGATCAACATCCTGGTCGAGCCGATCAAGCACGAGCTGGGACTGGCGGACTGGCAGCTCGGCCTGCTGTCCGGCCTGAGCTTCGCGCTGTTCTATTCCGTACTGGGCCTGCCCATCGCGCGCCTTGCCGACCGGTCGAACCGGCCGGTCATCATCGGCGTCTCGCTGCTGGTGTGGAGCGGCTTCACCGCTTTGT
>Ga0209902_101060_pt1 | contig 17040 bp, 15 predicted proteins | sample FECB27metaG_FD_188304 | JGI IMG/M metagenome (GOLD analysis project Ga0209902, IMG submission 188304) | Cyanobacterial communities from the Joint Genome Institute, California, USA - FECB-27 (SPAdes) (version 2) | ecosystem: Environmental > Aquatic > Thermal springs > Hot (42-90C) > Microbial mats...
AAGACCGGCGACGACTGGGCGAGTTTCATCACACTTCTCTCAGGCCTGAGAAAGTCCGCTGCCGGTTGGCCTGGTGAATTCACAGCCGCGCGCGCCTGGTATGAGCCGCATCTCGAGCGCATTCACGAGGACCCCGACACGCGCAAGGCCGATCTGGTGCAACTGGAGCAGATCGCCGCCGGCTATCCCTGCAGGGAGCGTTTTCTGACCGAACTGACACTCGACCCACCCGATGCAACGAGCGATCAGGCAGGTGTGCCACTTCTCGATGAGGACTATCTGATCCTGTCGACAATCCACTCCGCCAAGGGACAGGAATGGCGCTCGGTGTTCATGTTAAATGTCGTCGACGGCTGTATCCCTTCCGACCTTGGGGCGGGAACTACCGCTGAATTGGAGGAAGAGCGGCGGCTACTTTATGTCGGCATGACTAGGGCGCGGGACAGCCTGGCGCTTGTCACGCCCCAGCGCTTTTTCACCTACGGACAGAACTCCCAGGGTGATCGTCACGTCTATGCTTCGCGCACTCGCTTCATCCCTGCACCACTACTGAAGCTATTTGAGCTAACGACCTGGCCTAAGGTTTCGGCAAGTGGTGCCGAGCGCAGTTCGCGTCAGCTGCGGGTCGATGTCGGGGCCCGCATGCGATCGATGTGGAAGTGAGGTAGCAGGGGGTCGCCTCACCGAAAATGTGCCCTTAGCTTGATCGTCGGCCGATGATTTCATCGGTATTCGCCAGAAGCTTGCGGACCGCATTACGCGCGGCATTTGGCTTCTGCAACCGAATGCACTTCTCGATGTTTTCGTGAAGTTTCTGCGCGCGAAGCAGGCTGCTGTCTTCGCGGGTCACATGAACAAACAGGTGGTTCAGTGCGGATTCGATCAATACACCGAGTGGCACCAAAAGGTCATTGCCAGAGGCGCGCAGGACCGCCATGTGAAATCGTGTATCAGCTTGTGTCCGTTGCTGCAGTGAAGGGGCATTGCCCATGTCGTGCAGCGCCTGGCTTATCTCTGCCATTTGCGCTTCGGTCCGGCGCTCCGCGGCCAGTGCCGTCGCTTCCGGCTCGATGATGTGGCGGAACTCCTGCACGGTCCTCAGAAAGCCCTCGCGATCCGGCGAGGCGGCGTACCAGCTCAGGACGTCGCGATCCAGCAGGTTCCAATGCTCTTTAGGCTCCACCCAGCTGCCGATCTTGGGGCGGGAGGCGAGCAGGCTCTTGGCCATCAGCATCTTGATGGCTTCGCGCACCGCAGAGCGACTGACATCGAAGATTTCAGTCCACTTGGCCTCGTTGGGCAGGATCGTTCCAGGGGGATAGTCGCCACGGACGATCCTAAGGCCGATTTCGCTGGCGAGCGAAGCGTGCACGCTTGCGCCCGACATGCGGGTGGCATCCGTCCGGCGGCTTGCCATCGGCTTATCGGCAATGATTGCATCTGTCGGCTTTGAGGCCATTGGTGTTTCGTCTTCCTCTTATCGTCTCGCCGATGCTCGAATATCGATCGCCTTCGCAAGAGAGTGACGCTCCACCCCATGTGTCAAACGTCGCTTCCTTGCGCTGGCCACTCAGCTTTGCAGGACATATTTTCGCCAGCTGTGCTGGCTGCGGAACCCGAGGACCTCCCTGGCCTTACGGTTGGAAAGCAAGGTCTCGAACTCGCCAAGTTCATGCTTCAGCGGCACGTCAGGATAGAACCTCTCGAGCAACTCTTTCGTTGGCAGGTCGGATGATGTGTCGTCATTGGCCGCATTGAAGACCTGATATCCCAGACCGTCTTTCTTGATTGCGAGGTCGGTGATCTGACCGAGGTCGCGGGCATCGATGTAACTCCAGGTGATGCGCTTGCGGAAACCCGGGTCGGCAAACCATTTCGGAAACAGCTCATATTCGTGCGGCTCGATGACATTGCCAATGCGCAGGGCATAGATGTCGACGCCAGCGCGCAGGGCAAAGGCGCGCGCCGTCTTTTCGTTGACGACCTTGGACAGCGCATAGCTATCCATCGGATCCACGTCGTAGTCTTCATCGAGCGGGAAGTAGCTGGGAGCCCGTGGTTCATTGGCGAAGACAAGGCCATAGGTGGTTTCGCTCGATGCAATGACGACCTTGCGGATACCGAGTTTCACCGCCGCCTCGATCACGTTGTAGGTGCCGAGCGCGTTGATACGGAACACCTCGTTGTCGGGGGTGAGCATGATGCGAGGGATGGCGGCGAAATGCACGACGGCGTCAACCGGCTGTGGCCGCAGCGAGGGGTCAAACTCGTGCACCCCCATATAGCTCGACAGCGCGTTGAAGACCTGGCCGCTGTCGGTGATGTCGGTGATCAGCGTCCGCACCTTCGGATTATCGAGCAGTTTGGTGTCGAGGTTGAGCACCTGGTGCCCCTGATCGATCAGATACTGCACGACATGCCGGCCCGCCTTGCCGCTGCCGCCCGTGAACATGATCCGTTTCGACATTTTGTCCTCCACATTCTGCCAGATCGGTGGATATTGTCAGACAATATCATCGGCGACGACAGCGCTGAATTCAACACGCGAACGGATGGGCACGGAAAATGGCAACGAGCACAAACGCAGGCGAGCAAATCGGTTTCATCGGCCTTGGCCTAATGGGGCACGGCATTGCTAGGAACATCGTCGAAAAGGGATATCCGCTGACCTTTCTCGGCCGCCAGAACCGCGGCCCGGCAGAGGACATGATTGCGCGCGGCGCCGTCGAAGTCTCGACCGCGGCCGAAGTTGCCACCCGCGCGACCGTCGTGTTCATCTGCGTCACCGGCTCGCGCCAAGTCGAGGAGGTCATTCGCGGGGCAGAGGGGCTCAAGAAGGCTCTGAAGCCGGGATCGGTGGTTGTCGATTGTTCGACCTCCGACCCTGTTTCGACGATGGCGCTGGCGGCCGAGCTTGCCGCGCTCGATGTCACATTGGTCGACGCGCCGCTGAGCCGCACGCCGAAAGAGGCATGGGAGGGCACGCTGGACACTATGGTCGGAGCTTCCGATACGATGTTTGCCAGGCTGAAACCGGTGCTCGACACCTGGGCCGGGCGTGTCGTCCATGTCGGCCAAACGGGCGATGGCCACCGAATGAAGCTGTTGAACAATTTCCTGTCGCTCGGCTATGCAGCGCTCTATTCCGAAGCGCTGGCGCTGGCAGGCAAGGTTGGAATTTCGCCGTCCCGCTTCGACAGCGTCATCCGCAACGGCCGCATGGATTGCGGTTTCTATCAGACGTTCATGCGCTGGACGCTGGAAGGCGATCGCGACGCCCACAAATTTTCGCTCGCCAATGCGGTCAAGGACCTGACCTATCTCGAATCGATGGCCGATTCCGTCGGAATGGTGAATCCGCTGGGCAATGCGGCCAAGAACTCTTTCGCGGGCGCGGTCGCCGCCGGCGGCGCTGAACACTTCGTGCCGATGCTGGCGACACATGTCGGGCGGATCAACGGCGTCGACCTGACGCCACCGGAAAAGACCTGATTCAACAACCCAAGTGTCTATCTCCCCGAACGCGCGATCACCTCGTCGGTGTTGGCTAACAGCCTGTGCACCGCGTTCCGTGCTGCCTGGGGGCGCCGCAGTCGGATGTTCGTCTCGATCGCCTCATGCAGGCTTTGGGCGCGTTCATTCTGGATTTCTTGCGTCACGAAGGTGAAGAGGTGATTGAGCGCAGATTCTATCAGCACGCCAAGTGGCACCAGCAGGTCGTTGCCAGATGCACGCAATATGGCAAGGTGGAAGCGAGTGTCTGCCAAAGTGCGTTCCTGCAATGACGTCGCCTGGCCCATGTCGCGGCAGCTCTGGCTGATCTCGCCCATCTGCGCTTCGCTGTGGCGTTCAGCAGCGAAGGCGGCTGCTTCCGGCTCGATGATGTGGCGGAACTCCTGCACCGTACGCAGAAAGGCTTCGCGATCGGGCGAGGCCGCATACCAGCTCAGCACATCGCGATCGAGCAGGTTCCAGCGATCCTTCGGCTCGACCCAGCTGCCGACCTTGGGCCGCGATGCCAGCAGGCTCTTTGCCATCAGCATCTTGATCGCCTCGCGCACCGCCGAGCGGCTGACATTGAAGGTTTCGGCCCACTTCGCCTCGTTCGGCAGGATCGTTCCTGGCGGATAGTCTCCGCGCACGATCCTGAGGCCGATCTCGCTGGCGAGCCAGGCGTGTACGCTCGATCCGGTCATTCGAGCGGCATTGGAGCGGCGCATCGCAGGTGTGGATTCGGGACGTTTGGTTTTTCCGTCTGGCATGGCATAGGTCCGCGCGTGCGGCAGCGCCGGCAGCGCTTCACATGAACCGCTAGGGCTCGTCGGAGCGCCGGTTGAGCCCGGCGCTCCGACTGGCAATCCTGCTTCTGGCCTATTTCTGGATGCAGGTATCGACCGTGTCCTTGGTGCATTCGTCGAGGCCGGTGAAGACCGGATCTTCGACCTTCTTGCCTTCAATCAGGTCGATCATCACTGTCGGAGCCTTGTAGCCCATTTCGAACGGCCGCTGGCCGACCAGCGCAGTGACGAGGCCCTCCCTGGCAATCGCCACTTCGTCGCCGATCGTGTCGGCAGCGCCGATGACGAACTCGTTCTTGGCGATCTTGTCGGCCATCGGCCTGAACAGGTCGCGATAGGGCTGCGGGGCGCCGAACAAAGGCCAGCCGCCCATGATGCCGAAGGCATCGAGGTCGGGATTGGCCGCGAGGATGTCGGTCATCGCCTGGACGCCCTTGGCGCCATCGTCATTGGTGAAGACAGGGCAGCCGGCAACCTCGGTCCAGCCGCCTTCACCCTTCAGTTCGGTCAGGCCCTTCTGGCCGGTCAGCGTGTCGCGCATGCCCTGGGCGCGGCGCAGGATGTTGTCGGCGCCCGGATTGCCCTCGATGGTGCAGATCTTGCCGCCACTGGGCTTGGCTTTCTTGATGTATTCGCCGATGCGCGCGCCCATCAGGTAGTTGTCGGTGCCGAGATAGGTCTTGCGCAGTGCGGCGTCCTCGGCGGCGAGATCCGCATCCAGCGTCATGACAGGAACCGTCGGGTTCGCAGTCTTTATGGTCTGGGCGATCAGCTTGGCGTTCGAAGGCGAAATTGCGATCGCAACGGTATCGGCTTTGCCCAGCATATCCTGGACGATCTGCGCTTCGCCGGCTTCATCCGAGGTCGATGCCGGCCCGGTGTAGAAGCATTCATATTCCGAGCTGGCGTTTTCCTTGTTCCACTTCTGGCAACCCTGGTTGATCGCTTCGAAGAACGGGTTGTCGAGACCTTTGACGACGATGACGAGCTGTTTTTTGGCGAGCGCGTTTCCAGCGCTGAGTGCCAGGACAGCTGCTGCAAGCAATAATGCCTTCCTCATTGTTTCCTCCCTTTTGAACAAACGGGCACAGCGTGCCCGCGACGAAATCAACCCGGATACCAGACAGTGCGAGGTTCATTTTCCGAACGCTCGTATCGCCAGGCCGAGTCGATGAGCATCTCCAGGTCGTATTTGGGTTGCCAGCCAAGCAGGTACTTGGCCTTGGTATTGTCCATCCAGTTCGAGTGGTACTGGCTCGGTATGTCGATGGAGCCGAGGTGACGGGTTCTGGCGAGGTGAGCTGCAACCTCGCCATAATCGACGGGGCGATCCATGCAGACGTTGAAGAGTTGCTGCTTCGCACGCGGATTGTCGATTGCGGCCAGGATGGCTGACACCAAATCATCGACGTGGACGAAGTTGCGTTTCAGGGGCTGCCCGTCGGCGTCACGCAACAAGGGCACCGTGTTATCAGCGGCATAGCGTCTGGCGTTGGCTTCTGGCACCAGCGTCTTCCAGTCTGGGCCGCCAAAGACGTCGTCACCGAAGGACAAGGCGTATCTGAAATCGTCCTTCTCCATGATCCACGGAGCGCGCAGGCAGCACCAGTTGGTGTCGTACTGGATGCCGAACTGTTCCAGCATGACCTCCTCGAGTACCTTCGACAGTGCATAGCTGCCGGGATAGGCCCGATGCTGTGCCGCTTCGGTAAGAGGCGCATCGTTGCGGTAGTAGAAATGACCGATAGCTGCGTCGCCGCCCACGAGAATGAACTGTTGGGCGGTTGGACTTTGCCTAAATTCTTCTAGCAGCCAGAAGAGTCCCTTGACTGTGACGTCCATCACGTCACTTGGCATTTCCTTGCATGTGGCGAGGTGCACGACGTGCGTGACGTCGACGAGGGCGTTAGCCACGACTTCGCGATCGGCGATCGAGCCGCGGGCCATCTCGATGCGGTCAGTTTCATCGAGTGAGCGGTTGTGACAAAGCGCGCGGATGCGGGTACTGGAAAATCGCGGATCGTCAAGCAGCCCAGCGATGAAGTGCCGCCCGACCTTGCCCGTTGCACCGGTAACAAGGATCAGCATGCTCTTCCTCCGATGCCTAGCTAATATCGGTGCGCCTTTGTCGTCAATGGTATTTGTCCGACAAAACAGATTTTTGAGACATTTATGTTGAGATTCGTCGGACAATTGATTGACGCTGTCGAGACGTTTTGCATAAATGCAGGTCTTCGCGCTTCCTGGGAGGAAAATAGGGAGCGTGGATTCGCGGTGTCAGACCGAGACGAGTGCGGGACGGCTGCGAGGCTTGCATATTTCGGGAGGCAAGAGGCTGGTGGCAGTTCTCGAACTCGCCAATATTTCCAAGCATTTCGGCGCCATCCAGGCGGTCAACGACGTTTCGTTTTCGCTCGAGGCGGGACAGGTCGTCGGCCTGATGGGCGACAACGGCGCCGGCAAGTCGACCTTGGTCAAGATGATCGCCGGCAACTTTCGACCGAGCCACGGCACCATGCGCCTGGACGGCGCCGAACTGATCATGCATCGACCGGTGGAAGCGCGGCAGCATGGCATCGAGATCGTCCATCAGGATCTCGCGCTGTGCAACAATCTGACGGCGGCAGCGAACGTCTTCCTCGGCCGCGAGCTACGCCGTGGTTTCGGACCACTGCGTGTCCTTGACTACAAGACAATGTACAAGCGGGCAGGCGAGATTTTCAGGGAACTGAAGTCCGAAACACGACCACGCGACCTCGTTCGGCAGATGTCGGGTGGGCAGCGGCAGGCGGTGGCCATCGCCCGCACCATGCTTTCCGAGGCCAAGATCGTGCTGATGGACGAGCCGACGGCGGCGATTTCGGTCCGACAGGTGGCGGAAGTCCTCAACCTGATCCGCCAATTGCGGGATCGCGGCATCGCAGTCGTGCTGATCAGCCACCGCATGCCTGATGTATTCACAGTGGCCGACCGGGTCATTGTCATGCGGCGGGGCAGGAAGGTTGCCGACAAGCCGATTGCCTTGAGTTCGCCGGAGGAAGTGACGGGGCTGATCACCGGTGCCATCGAACAGGTATGATCAACCCTGCCGGTCGCGCAGTGACGAAACGAAGGTCGATGATGGCTATTACCCTTGACCAGACCATTTCGCAGAAACAGCAGAGCTGGGTGGCCAAGGTTCTCGGCAGCCAGACCTTCTGGGTCCTCATCGCCGTCATTCTTGCCTGCATATTCCTCGCCTTCGCCACCGATTCATTTGCGACGACAAAAAACCTCTACAACATCACCCGCAACGTCACTTTCGTCGCGATCATCGCGCTCGGCATGACGCTGGTCATCATCACCGGCGGCATTGACCTCTCGGTCGGTTCGGTGCTGTGCCTTTGCAGCATGGTGCTGGCGGTGGTCATGCATGCCGGCTACAGCATCGAGGTCGGCATTGCGGCGGCCATCGGCACTGCGCTGGTGATCGGTGCGTTCAACGGCATTTTGATCGCCTATCTCGACTTTCCGCCATTCGTGGTCACGCTCGGTATGCTGTCTATTGCCCGCAGCCTGGCTATGGTCGCATCCAACAACACGGTCGTCTTCCAGTTTGGCCCCGATCACGACAAGCTGTTGGCGCTGGGCGGCGGTGCCTGGTTCTTCGGCATCGCCAATCCGGTGCTGTACATGATCGTTTTGGCGCTGTTCACCGGTTTTGTCCTGCGCTGGACGAGATTTGGCCGCTACGTCTTTGCTATTGGCGGCAACGAGCACGCCGCGACGCTAACGGGCGTTCCGGTACGCAAGATCAAGGTCGCCGTCTATATGATCTCGGCGCTGTCAGCTGGAATCGCAGGCATTATCCAGACCGGCTGGCTCGGTGCCGTCACCACCAACATCGGCGCAGGCATGGAACTCCAGGTGATCGCGGCCGCCGTCATAGGCGGCGCCAACCTGGCGGGCGGCGTCGGCACTGCCTTCGGAGCGATCATCGGCGCGGCGCTGATCGAGGTCATTCGTAACAGTCTCGGCCTGCTCGGCATCAACGCTTTCTGGCAAGGCACGTTCATTGGCAGTGCCATAGTGCTTGCTGTGCTGTTCGACCGGATCCGCAATTTCCGACTGAGCGAATAAGTTCCGATTCATTCGGGGTGGTGATAAGCTATATGCCCCCAATGCGAGTTGTAGGCACGACAGCGTTTGCCGTCGGCCTGAACTGTCGGCGATTAATCGTTCTTCCTCAAGTGTAAGCGGATACCTAAGTGCGTTGTGACCTCGCGCCCGCTTCACGAATGGTAGATAGGTGTCACGTCGCAGCGATCAGGGTCGCGGAGCCCGTCATATCGCTATGTACGGTCCTGGACCCCGATCTCTGAACGTTTACCCGAGGGGATGATGGATCGCGACGTTCTTTATCTGCTGGTAGGCGCCAAGCGCCTCGAGACCCTTTTCGCGGCCAAAGCCTGACAGCTTGAAGCCGCCAAAGGGAAATTCGACATCCAGGCCGACGCCGAAGGAGTTGATCCATACCTGGCCGACGCGCAGCTTTTCCCCGACACCGAGGGCCTTGTTGATGTTGGTGGTGTGGATGCCGGCGACGAGACCAAAAGGCGAGTCATTGGCACCGGAAACGGCTTCTTCAGCGGTGTCGAACGGAATGACGGTCAGGATCGGCCCGAAGATTTCCTCACGTGCGATCTGGGTGCCGTTGTTGGCGCCGACAACCAGGCCCGGCCTGACGAAGGCGCCGTCGGCAAGTGAAGCCGATTTCGGCAGGTCGGCACCGAGCAGCAGTTCGCCGTCCTTGCGGGCGATGTCATAATAGCGCTCGACATCACTCTTGTGTGCCCTGCTGATCAGCGGCCCCATGTCGGGATCGTCGATGCCGGCGCCGAGCGTCATCGCGCTGATGCGGGCATGAAGCTTGTCGACGACGCGGTCATGGATCGAGCGCTCGACGAACAGCCGGGTTCCGGCGTTGCAGACCTGACCGCAATGGGTGAGGAAGCCGCCAGCCACTATCGGCAGGGACTTGTCGAGGTCGGCGTCGGCAAACAGGATTTGCGGTGACTTGCCGCCGAGCTCCATGTTGCAGGGGATGGCGTGCGAGGCGGCCGCGACCAGTACGCGCTCGCCGGTCGGTACGGAACCGGTGAAGGTGATCTGGTCGACACCCTTGTGGCGGGCGAGCAGATCGCCGGCCAAGGACCCGCGGCCGTTGACCAGATTGACCAGGCCTTCGGGCAGGCCGGCGTCCTGGCAGATCTTCATGAACTCATACGCCGTGACAGGCGTGTCGGCGGAAGGCTTGATGATGACGGCACAGCCGGCGGCAAGTGCCGGCGCCACGCCGCGGGCGATGAGCTGGAAGGGGTAGTTCCACGGAATGATGTGGAGGCTGACGCCGATCGCCTCCTTGACGGTCCAGTCCGACCAGTCGGGCCCAAGCGGGATCGAGCTGCCATGCAGCTTGTCGGCAGCGCCACCATAGAATTCGAAGAAGCGGGCCGAGCAGTCGACCTCCCAATAGGAGTCGCGCAGAGGTTTGCCGCTGTCGATGCTCTCCTTGCGAGCGATCTCGTCGCGCCGCTGCAGCATCAACTCGCCGATGCGATGGAGGATGCGACCACGCTCGAACGGACGCATGCGCCGCCAGGGTCCATTGTCGAATGCCTCGCGCGCCGCGGCGACTGCCATGTCGACTTCAACTGCTCCGGCACGTGCGAACTCGGCAACCAGCACGCCCGTTGCCGGGTCGAAAGATTGGCCCACACCGTCGGAGCCTTCGTTGAGAACCTTATTGCCGACGACGATTGGAATGAAGGCGCGGTCAGTCACGTGAATCTCCATGGGTTGACATTCTGGGCGCTGCCGGATTGGCAACTTTTCCGCCGCTGTTGTATGCAAAACAAAAAAGATTGTCTACAGTAATTGACAACGTGTTTACACGCTGGTAGCCAGAATCCATCGAAAGACGGGAGTGAGGGGCCAAATGGAGCTTGGTTTGAAAGGTAAGCGCGCGCTGGTTACAGCCGCTTCCCGCGGACTTGGGAGGGCCTCTGCCCTGGCGCTAGCCGCCGAGGGTGCGTGGGTTGCCGTAGCGGGACGCAACACCGAAGCGATGCAGGATCTTGTGCGCGAATTGCTCGATGCGGGTGCTGCCGATGCAATTGCGGTCAAGATGGATCTGACGGACCGCACGACACTCAAGCCGGCGGTCGACGAAGTGGTCGCCAATTTCGGCGGCCTCGACATTTTCGTCGGCAACACCGGCGGTCCAGCAGCCGGACCATTCCTCAGCGTTTCACGCGATGGATGGGAGCAGGCGCTGAACGAGAGCCTTTTGCCGCTTGTCGAGCTTTCTCACGCGGTGCTGCCGCACATGCAGGCGGGTGGCTGGGGCCGCATCATCTTCATTACGACAGTCGGCGTGAAGGTGGTCCAGCCCAACATGGTTCTCTCGGACTCGGTACGCTTGGCTGTGGTCGGCCTGGCCAAGTCGCTGTCCATCGAGTTCGCCCATGAAGGCATCATGGTGAACTGCCTCTGTCCGGGGCCGTTTGCCACCGACCGCATGGAGTATCTGATCCAGTCGAGCATGGATCGAGACGGTCTGGACCGTAAGGCGGCGGAAGCGCTGTGGCTTGAAGAAGTGCCGGTCGGCAAGTTCGGCGACCCCAATGATTTCGGTGCGATTGTCGCCACGCTCGCTTCCGAGCGGGCCGGTTTCATTACCGGCACGGCTATCGCCCTCGATGGAGGAAAATCTCGTGCTTACTAAGAACCAGTCCGCCAAGAGCGAAACCATGGACGGCGGTGCAGCCGTCGTCGCCTGGCTCAAGGCCGTCGGTGTGCAGAACATCTTTTCCGTTTCGGGCGGGCCGATCAATTCGGTTTATCGCGCCTGTGCGCATCAGGGGCTTCCGCTCATCCATGCCCGCCACGAGGCCGCAGCCTGCTTTATGGCCGAGGCTCAGTCACGGGTCACCGGCAAGGCCGGTGCCGCGGTCGTCACGCTCGGACCTGGCGTTACCAATGCCGTAACGCCGGGGCTCGTTGCCATGCTCGCCGGTACGCCGGTCATCATCGTCGGTGCCCAGGCAGGCACCAAGTCGGCCGAACGTGGCGCTGGAATGGCCTATGATGTCCTGCCGATCATGAAGGGCGTCACCAAATGGGCGGCACGTTGCACCGATCCGAACCGTCTGCAGGAATATCTCGACATTGCCTGGCGCAAGATGTGGGCCGGCCGGCCCGGCCCTGTGTTCCTCGAGGTGCCCACAGATATTCTGTCGACGCCGCTGAGCACCGAGGTGGCGAGCGTCTGTCCGCCGATGCCCGGTATTCCCGGCATGCCCGCAGGTGATGCCGATGCAGCGCGCGCCCTGCTGTCGCAGGCCAAGAGACCGCTGCTAGTCCTTGGCGATGAATTGTTCTGGGACCGCTCCGATCGGATCACGGAAGTGGTCGAAAAGCACGGCCTCGCATTTGCCACGATGCGGCTTGCACGCGGCATCGTCGATGAGCGGCATGCCCGCTGGATGGGACCGGCCTACGCGCCTTGCAATGCAACGCTGCGAAGGGCGATGAAGGAAGCGGACGGCATTTTGCTGCTCGGCCATCATTTCGAATTCGATCTCGAATTCGGCGACACGGTTGGCAAGGACGCCCGGATCATCCAGGTCTGTTCGGACCAGGAACTGCTGCATCGCAACAAGCAGGCCGATATCGCCATTGCCGCATCGCCTGCTGCCTTTCTCGATGTCATTGCCGAGATGCCGGCGTTGCAGATCGACCGGCTCTGGAACGACGGCCTGGTCACAGCCTGGCAGGACGAGCGCGAATCCCAGTTGGGCGAGGGCGATGCCGCAGGCATTCACCCAGTCGCTGCGATAGATGCGGTAAGTGCTGCGGCGCCCGACAATTCGATCTTCGTCACTTCGCACGGCAATATCGACTTCTGGGCGGATGCACGGCTGCGCATTCCAGCAGCGGGTCGTTATCTCCGCGCCGGCCAGTCCGGCGCCCTCGGGGCCGAGGTTCCCTATGGCGCGGGTGCGAGCTTTGCCGATCCGGATGCGCCGGTAATCGTGTTCGTCGGTGATGGCGGCGTTGGTTTCCATATTTCGGAACTTGATACTGCCGAGCGTTATGGTCGCGCATTCATCATCGTCGTGCTCGACGATGAGATGTGGGGCGCGATCGCACTGCCGCAGGAACAGAGCTTCGGTGAAACCTACGAGATGAACCTGCCGCGTCGCGACTGGGCAAAGGTTGCCGAAGGGCTGGGCGGGCGAGGCTATTTTGCCCGCGATGCCGATGCCATCCAGAAGGCCCTTGCCGACGCCATTGCCAGCGGCAAGCCGGCGCTGATCCAGGTGCCGGTACGCAGCGTCATCAGCCCTTACATGGCCTACATCTCGTAACCGCCGTTCGCGAAGATATCTGGAGAGACAGCATGAACATATGGAAGAACGCTGCGGCCACGGGCATCACCCCGCCCAATCACTTTGGTGGCCTGAATGTGCTCGACATCGTACCCTTCAAGGGCAACAATTTCTGTATCCAGCTTTCGAAAGCTCCGAAGGGTGGCGGCGGCGATCTTCATCATCACGATGACTGGGCGCAGGCATTCTACATGGTGAAAGGCGAGATGACCTTCGACACGGGCAACGAGCGTTTCACGCTCAAACCGGGCGAGTCCGTCCTGTTCGAGCCGGGCGATCCGCACTACACGGTCAATGAGGCGGATGAGCAGGCGGAATACCTGGTCATCACGATTCAGCAATAGGCCTGAAGGCGATCGGTGGCGGAAAGCTTGCATCGCGTCCGCCAAGGATGCATCTAACGTCAGATGCGGCAGATCTGGGAGTAGACGGTGAGCGAAGTCATGGATGACGAGAGGGATACCAGGCTGTCTGCGGACCACCTGATACGCCTTCTTGAAGATGACATTCTCAACAGCGTTCTGAAGCCGGGCGATCGGCTCGACGAGCAGTCGCTTGCACGCCGTTTTGAGGTTTCGCGCACCCCGGTGCGGGAAGCCCTTCGCCATCTCGCCTCAAGCGGCCTCGTCGACATCCGCAAGAACCAGGGTGCGACGGTGAAGCGGCTTACCACAGCCGAGCTGATCGAGATGTTCCAGATCATGGCGGAGTATGAGGGGCTTTCGGCCCGTCTTTCCGCCCGGCGGATGATGCGCGACGAACACACCGAAATGCGCAAATGGCACGACGAGTGCGCGGCAAGAGCCGAAAAGGAAGATCACGATGGCTTTTATGAAGCCAACAACCTCTTCCACGACACGATCTTCCGTGGTTCGCGCAACGTCTTCCTGCAGGTCGAGAGCCGCAAGCTGCGCAACCGGCTCAATGTCTATCGGCGCCACATCACCACGCCGCGTAAGATGGCGAAGTCCGTCATCGAGCATCGGGGTATCGTCGATGCGATAGTGGCGGGCGACGAAGAACTGGCACACAGCCTCATGCGCCAGCATGTCGATCTGCTGGCAGGCGCGGCCGCCGATGTGCTGCTCGCACTTGAGACCGAAAATCTAGAATAGACCCCGGCCAAACCGGTTGGACGACGACGTCGCTTGCGGCGCGCGGAGGCGCGCGCGCTGGCTCCTGCAGAGCATTGCCCAAAGGTCCGGCGCCAGATGTGCCCGACAGAGCAAATGAGGTTCGCAATGAAGTTAGTCGAGAATCGCTCCGCCAAGCGGAACATGCCCCTCAGCGCAACGGAAGCTGCGATTGCAGGAGTTGGCGCGCCCGCCATCGTCCGTGAATTTCTGCCCGCCTTTCCCATCTATGCGCCGACACCGCTTGAGAGCCTTCCTGGTCTCGCCGCGACCCTGGGTATCGCATCTGTCGATCTCAAGGACGAAGGCCACCGCTATGGCCTATACAGCTTCAAGGCGCTCGGCGGCGCCTATGCCGTCGCCCGCCTGGTCCGTGAACATGCCGCGCGGGTTCTCGGTCGCGATGTCGAACCGGCCGAGTTGCTCTCCGTAGCGGTCAAGCAGGTCGCAGCCGACCTCACCGTGTGTTGCGCTACCGATGGCAACCACGGCCGCTCCGTCGCGGCCGGTGCCCAGATGTTCGGCTGCCGTTGCGTGATCTTCCTGCACAGCGGGGTTTCTGTCGGTCGCGAAAAGGCCATTGAAGGCTTTGGAGCCGAGATCCGGCGGACCGACGGCAATTATGACCAGTCCGTCGCAGAGGCGAGCGAAACGGCGAACCGCGAAGGATGGACGACGGTCTCCGATTTTGCCTGGGAGGGCTACACCGAAATCCCCGGCATGGTCATGCAGGGTTACACCTTGATGCTGGGTGAGATCTCCGCCCAGGCAAGGCAACCTTACACGCATGTCTTCATTCAGGGGGGCGTCGGTGGTCTTGCAGCAGTCGTTGCCGGATATTTTCTGGACCGTGACGGGGCGTCGCGTCCGAAACTCATCGTCGTCGAGCCCGACAAGGCGGCCTGCCTGCAAATGAGTGCCGCCGCCGGCAAGCGGATGTCGATCGAGGCCGGTGACGCCACCGTGATGGCGATGCTCGAATGTTATGAGCCGTCGCTGACAGCCTGGGAAATTCTTGAAAAGAGTGCCGACTATTACCTCGATGTCGGTGATGACGCGGCCGTCGACGCGTTGAGGAGGCTTGCCCGTCCCGTTGCCAACGACCCTGCGCTACGAATTGGCGAATCCGGCGTTGCAGGCCTTGCAGGACTGATCGCCGCTGCTGGCGACCCATCGATGCGTGCCACGCTCGGTCTCGATGCCGGCTCGCATATCCTTTTGATCGGCACCGAAGGCGCAACCGATCCGGAGCTTTATGAAGCACTTCTGCATGGGGCGGCGACATCAGCAGTTCATGCCCATGCTGCGGCCTTGTGAGGACGTCGATGAGCGATCTGTTTGCAACTCATGTCGTTGACGCCGATGTGCGCAGGCGGGCTGCTGCCCGCTTCAGGCAAGCCGGAGTCAAGCTTCCGAAACTATCCGAACTGGCGCGGCCGGAGACCATCGATCCGACGGTCCTCGCTGCACTTGCCGGCATCGAACCGGATGCCGCCGACCCGCTCAACCTCTTCCGTGTGCACTGGCACAATGGGCCCGACCGGAGCGGACAGACTGAAACACCGTGCCATATCATATTGCCTGAAGCACTGACGGGCGTGCGCGCCAGGATCGTCGTTGCGGTCGGCGATCGCTTCCCGATGATTGCGGCACACAAGGTGCTGGCGGCATATGGCTGCCTGGTGCCTCGGTTGGTCACCGGACAGTTCGATCTCGACAATCAGCGCGCGGTGTGGCCATCGACAGGTAATTATTGCCGTGGCGGGGTTGCGATATCGACGATTCTTGGGGCGCGCAGTGTTGCCGTGCTGCCGGAAGGAATGAGCCCCGAGCGGTTCCGCTGGTTGGAAAGATGGACCGCCGACCCACGCGACATCCTGCGCACGCCGGGTAGCGAAAGCAACCTCAAGGAAATCTACGACGCCTGCCACGAACTGGCAAAGGATACGCGCAACGTCATCCTCAACCAGTTCAGCGAATACGGGAATTACATCGCGCACCGCGCGGTGACCGGACTGGCGCTGGAGCGGGTCTTCAACGCAGTCAATACAAACGGCAAGCTCCGGGCGCGGGCGTTCGTCGCGGCGTCCGGCTCCTCCGGCACGCTTGCAGCAGGTGACCATCTCAAGGAACGCCTGGGCTGTCAGATCGCTGCCGTGGAGGCCACCGAGTGCCCGACGCTGCTCAACAACGGCTATGGCGAGCACAACATCCAGGGCATCGGTGACAAACATGTGCCGCTGATCCACAATGTGTTCAATACGGACTATGTCATCGGGGTATCCGAGCGTTCGCCCGACAGCCTCAACCTGCTCTTCAACCATCCGGCGGGGCGTGAGTATCTGCGCAATCACAAAGGTCTCTCGAATGAGACAATTGGCAGTTTCGCCCATCTTGGCCTGTCATCGATCGCCAATATCGTGGCAGCAATCAAGCTGGCCAGATATCTGGACCTTGGCCCCGACGACGTAATCCTGACGGTCGCCACCGATGGTGCTGCGATGTACGAATCCCAGCTCGGCAAGGTTCTGGATGCTTCGTTCGGAGGCGGGTTTGATACGCTGTCGGCCGCGGAAGTCTTCGGCGAGCATTTGGCGGGCGTGCGGACCGATGCATTGCTTGAGCTGACGCGGCTCGATCGCGAGCGCATCTTCAATCTCGGCTACTACACCTGGGTGGAACAGCAGGGCGTATCGCTTGAGGATTTTTCCCGGCGGCGAAAACAGTCTTTCTGGGACGGCCTAATGGCCATGGTTCCGGTGTGGGACGGGCTCATTGCGGAGTTCAACGCTGCTGCCTGAGGGCTGCAGTCGAACGCGAGTGAAATGAAAAAGGCCGGCGGATTGCTCCGCCGGCCTTTTTGTTGGCCTCTACTGGCAGGGCGGCGGCCTCAGGCCGCCCCGCGAAGGTGCTGCGAGAGCTTCCATATCGCATTGGTGTTCAGCGGTGTCGAAGAGACGCCGACGTCCAGCGCATTGGCCACCGCATTGGCTATGGCCGCCGCCGGGCCAATCGCTCCGCCTTCTCCAAGACCCTTGGCACCCAGAGGCGTCAGCGGGGTAGGGGTCTCGATATGATGAACCTCTATGTTGGGGATCTCCGGCGCCAACGGCATCAGGTAGTCGGCAAAGCTGGTGGTCAGGGGCTGGCATTCGGCATCGTAGATGAAATGCTCGA
>Ga0209902_101061_pt1 | contig 17020 bp, 13 predicted proteins | sample FECB27metaG_FD_188304 | JGI IMG/M metagenome (GOLD analysis project Ga0209902, IMG submission 188304) | Cyanobacterial communities from the Joint Genome Institute, California, USA - FECB-27 (SPAdes) (version 2) | ecosystem: Environmental > Aquatic > Thermal springs > Hot (42-90C) > Microbial mats...
AAAGCGGGCTGCCGAGCACGCCGCTGACGCGCTGCGAATGGGCGAAGCTGGCCGACGAGGTGTCGTTGATGGTGACGGTGGAGTGGGCGGCGGTGGCGCGCGCCAGTGGCCTGAGGTCAGCCGCGCCATAGGTGTCGATGCCGGCATTGACGATGTAGTGCTGGCGGCCCGACGACATCTCGAAGGCGAGGCAACCAGCATGGGCCTGGTTCGACACGTCGATTGGCGGCGCGGTGCCGGTGTCGGCAATCACTGTCGTGCCGCCCATGGCGAGGCGCTCATAGCCGGAATGCGTGGCGTGCAGGGGTGGTGAGCCGGCGGTGTCGTCATGGCGCAGGATCGCCACGATGCGGTCGTGGATGGTGGCGCCCATGCCATTGAAGCGGGCAAGGCTGCCGTCCTGGTGGCGGAAGAAGCGCAACGCCGGCAACATGCGCTCGACGGCGTTGATCAGCGCCAGCGGCGGCTGCTCGGCCTGGTTGGCATAGGTGTGGCGCAGCGGCAAAAGGTCGGCGAGGATTTCGAGAACCGCCATCGGGTTGCGCGAGATGTGGCCGCCGTCGGGCAGGATCTGGCGGTCGAGCTCCTCGGCGAGGTAACGCGTGGCCGAGCGCAGCGCGGAAACGGGCGCCGGCAATGACAAAGCTGCGAAGGCAAGCGCAACGCGCGCCCGAAGCCGGTCCTTACCGTCGGGCATCTCGGGTGACATCGACCGGAGATAGCGGATCTGCATCGCAAGCGAACGCAGGAACGAGCGGTAGAAGGCGAACTCGGCACCCTGCAGCACGACCGAGGAGTGCTGCAGCCAGGCGATGATGCGCTTGGCCGTGGTTGCCGGTTCCCAGGCGATGCCGGAAATGCGGCTGCCATGCAGGGCGATCCAGTCGGAAACGAGCGCACGGGCGTTGGCAGCCGCGAGTTCGGTGCCGGCGGCGCGCATGTGGCGCAGCCAGCGGAAGCCATGCAGGCTGCGCTGCCAGCCGCGGTTGGGCACGTCGATCAGGAAGGGCGATTGGCCGCCCGTCTCGACCAGATGGCCGGAGAGCGGAAAGCGGCCGTAGTAGATTTCGAGCGCGATTTGCGGGTCGGCCAGGCGCAGGTCGGGCGGCGCGATGAGCACGCGTTCGGGCGTGCGCCCGGAGTAGCGCCAGCTGTAAGCCGGCCCGGCGCGCAAGCGCCGGCGCGTCTTACGCCAGAACTCCTTGGCAACAAGTGCCCAGAGACGCGTCGTGCTGTCCGCCGCGATCGACAATACCCCTCCTGACGCAACCCCACGTCGTCACACAAATTAGGTTGTTTCAATGGTGGGCGCGAGGGTGAATTTTCCGTAAACGCCGTGTTGATCAGGCGATGCGGCGGAACCTCGCTGCAAAGAAGCCGTCGAGGCCGGAGATTACGGGATTGCCGAGGTCGAGGCCCGCCGGCGTGGTGCGCAAAAAGCCTGTGCCAGTGACGAAATCGTTGATGCCCGTGACCTCGCCTGCGCGAATCGGGTCGAGCTCGACCTTGCCCTTGTGCTCCGCCAGGAAGCCGGCGACGAGCGCTTCACCTTCCTCGGGATCGAGCGAGCAGTTGGAAAAGACGATCCTGCCGCCGGGCCTCACCAGCTTGGCCGCGCGGTCGAGCAAAGCGCGCTGGACGCCGGCGAGCTTGGTGATGTCGGCGGGCGACTTGGTCCACAGCACGTCTGGGTGGCGGCGGACCGTGCCGGTGGACGAGCATGGCGCGTCGAGCAGCACGGCGTCGAACAGCTCCGCCGGCTCGTAAGCGAGGATGTCGGCATTGACCTTGTCGGCGTCGAGGCCAAGGCGCTCGAGATTGCCGGCAAGACGGGCAAGACGATTCTTCGAGGCTTCGACCGCCGTGACCTTGGCGCCAGTAAGCACAAGCTGCGCCGTCTTGCCGCCGGGAGCGGCGCAGAGATCGGCGACGCGCTGGCCTGAGACATCGCCGAACAGCTTTGCGGGCAAGGCGGCGGCGGCGTCCTGGACCCACCAGGCGCCTTCAGCGAAGCCTGGGAGTTCGGCGACCGGGCCGGAGAGGCGCTCGATGCGGACTGAACCGGTGGGCAGTACGATGCCGCCCAGCTGCTCGGCCCATTTGGCCGAATGCGTCTTGGCGGTGAAATCGACAGGGGCCTCGACGCGATGGGCGGCGAGGATCAGCTTTGCCTGGTCGGCGCCATAGGCAGCCGTCAACCGATCGACGAACCAGTCCGGCGCGTCGCTGGTCGTTGCCAGCATCTCGGGCAGCTCGGCATCCTTGGCGCGGGCGAGGGTACGCAACACGCCATTGACCAGGCCGGAGAAGCGCACGGTGCGCGGGTCGGCCTTGGCGTGGGTGACGGCGAGGTCGACGGCAGCGCTGTCGGGAGTATCGAGGAACAGGATCTGGGCCGCTGCGACATGCAGTATGTGGGTGAGAACCGTCGCGTTGGCCGGCAGCGGCTTTTCCAGCCGGCGCGCCAAAAGCTTGGCAATGGTGACGCGATGGCGCAGCGCTGTGGCCAGGATGGCGCGGACGAGCCCGCGGTCGCGCATGTCGAGCGCGCGGAACTGCGGGTGGCCGTGTTCGTGATCGGTCAGGCCGTCGAGCGGGGTCTTGGCGTCGATTGTCGCGGCAAGCAGGCGGGCGGCTGCCATGCGCGCGGCGATGCCGGGAACGTCGGGAACGGTGGACGGGCGGCTGCCCTTGCCATCATTGTTGCGAGCGCGGTTTCGCTTGGGGTCGCGCTGGCCGCCGCTCACGACCTTGGGCCCTTCGGCCCGGTCGGATTGCGGCCCCACGGACCGGACGGACGTGGCTGCTCGGGTGCAGCCTGCTCGGCGGGGCGACCGCCCCACGGACCCTGCTGGCCGGAAGGTGCTGAACGCTGCGCCGTCGGCTGAGGTGCCGTGCGCTGGGCTGGACGACCGACACCCTCGTTCGCCATCGCCTGCAGGGCAGCGATACGGTTTTCTGTATTGGGGTGGGTCGAGAAAAGATTGTCCATACGCTCGCCGGATAGAGGATTGATGATGAAGAGGGGAGCCATCGCAGGATTGCGTTCGGCTTCGGGGTTGTGGATGCGTTCGACGTTGCGGGCGATCTTGTCAAGGGCCGAGGCGAGCCAGAGCGGATTGCCGCAGATCTCGGCGCCGCGCCTGTCGGCCGAATATTCGCGGGTACGGCTGATTGCCATCTGCACCAGCATGGCGGCAAAAGGCGCCACGATCATCGCCACAAGCACGCCGACGAAGCCGAGCGGATTGTTGTTGTCGCGGTTGCCGCCGAAGAAGAAGGCGAAGTTGCCGAGCATCGAAATCGCGCCGGCAAGGGTCGCGGTAACGGTCATGATCAGCGTGTCGCGGTTTTCGATATGGGCGAGCTCGTGCGCCATCACGGCCGCGACCTCTTCATGGCTGAGACGCTGCAACAGGCCGGTGGAGGCGGCGACGGCGGCATTCTCGGGATTGCGCCCGGTGGCGAATGCGTTGGGCTGCGGGCTGTCGATGAGGTAGACCTTGGGCATCGGCAGGCCTGCATTGGCGGCGAGGCCACGCACGATGGCGTAATATTCGGGCGCATTGCGCTCGTCGACCTCGACGGCGTTGTTCATGCGCAGGACCATCTTGTCGGAGTTCCAGTAGCTGAACAGGTTCATGCCCGCCGCGACCAGGAAGGCGATGGTCATGCCGCTGGAGCCGCCGATCAGGTAGCCGACGCCCATGAACAGCGCCGTCATGGTCGCCAGAAGCATCGCCGTCCGCATCATGTTCATCGTTCACTCCGTCCTTTTCCGCACGCGCCAGGGTCGATCACGGCTGTGCGCTTCGCTATATGATGGGAGAGACGAGGGTGCGTTTCAATCATTTCCGAGGAATCCCATGGACGACACCAAACCGCAGACCGACCTGGAAACGCCTGCGCCAAAGCAACTTTCGCCGGCGGCCAGGCGTGCCCTGGCCGAAGCCGAAGCCCGACGTGAGGCCTACAAGGCCGAGGAAGCCAAGCTGCCGCGCGAGATCGGCGGCCGTGGCGGCAAGGAGCCCGGACGCTATGGCGACTGGGAGATCAAGGGCCTGACCAGCGACTTCTGACGCAGTTGGCGCTCCTTGCACGGCTGCGATGGAACCGAAATCGCGAGCCGTTCGTTCTCAGAGGAATCGCGCAAGGAGCTGCCATGACCAAGATGATTTCGGGACTCGTGCTTGCTGTGTTGCTGGGTGCAATGCCGGCGCAGGCCCAGACCAAGGAACCGGCGGTGCCGCCGCAGAATTCGCTCAAGCTGTCCGAGATCATCGCCAAGATCGAAAAGCGCGATCAGTTCCACTACATCTCCGAGATCGATTGGGAGAGCGAGGGCTACTACGACGTGACCTACTACACGTCCGACAAGGCCAAGGTGGAGATCAAGATCGATCCGGTCAGCGGCGAGCCGAGGATGTAGGTTCGCGCTGGGCACTCGGGCGCTTTGCAAAAATCAAGAATAGGCGGGACAGCTTGCGTGGGTGCCCCGATCTGGCACAGGCTCGGTGTGCCGAAGTGAGGCGGCGCAGTCGGCGCTGCCATAGTCATGGTGAATGGCCCGTAAAGAAGGCGGCCACCGAGTAGGCCGATTAACCTGTTGTTCACCATGCGATCTAGCGATTTGATTGAAAATCAATGACTTGACGCCGTGATGCCGCTTGGCCTGCCCAAATGGGCCGCCGCGGCCAGTTTCCTGCTTTGCCCCTGCCAGAGGCACACAGGCGGCGGGGCGGGACATGCGGAAATTTCAGGGACTGGCACGGGCGGCAAAGCGTTTCGCCGGCGACAGCAGCGGCAACTTCGCCATTCTGGGCGGTCTCACCATTTCCATGCTCGCCATGGCGGCCGGCTTTGGCGTCAACGTGGCCCAGCTTCACAATGTCAAATCGGGCCTGTCGCAGGCAGTCGATGCCGCGGTGACGTCGACCGCGCGGGATCTGACCACCGGCAAGATCAAGCTCGCGGACGCGGACGCCACAGTCCGAGCCTTTCTCGAGGCCAATTCCAGTCGGTTGCTGGCGCCCGGCGAAAAGGTCGTGCTGAACAAGGTGGTCGTCGACAAGCTGGTCGGCACGGTGGAGGCATCGGCCTACATCGACGTCAACGTGTTCTTCCCGCTGTTCGGCAGTGCGAACAAGCAGCGCGTTTCGGCGAGGACGGCTTCGCTCTATTCGGACAAACGCATAGAGATCGCGATGATGCTCGACGTTACTGGCTCGATGGAAGGCCAGAAAATCGAGGATCTAAAGAAGGCAGCCACGAATGCGGTCGACAGTTTGTTGAAGGGAGAGACCACGCCGTCAGGCGAACCACGCGTGCGTATGTCGCTGGTGCCTTATGCAAACTCGGTCAATGTTGGCGATTTGGCGCAAAGTTCTGTTTTTGTGGAGGCCACCGAAGCCGACCGCAAGCAAGCTCCAGGCAATACCGAGCCGAAGGTGGTTTCGAGCTCGACGCGGCCTGACGACTGCGCCACCGAGCGGAAGGAGCTCTACCAGTACAGCGACGTTGGCCCCGACGTGTCGATGGTCAATCGTGATCTTCTGATCACCGCCTTTGCCAAGAAAACCAAGACGCCTGCCTGCCCGCAAGCGAAGGTCGTGCCGTTAACCGCCGACAAGGATAAACTCAAGGCCGAGATTGGCTCCTTCGTGGCCAAAGGTGGCACGGCTGGGCACATCGGCATCCAGTGGGCCTGGTACACGCTGTCGGAGAATTGGGCAGGAGTGTTCCAAAAGTCCGAGCGTCCGGAAAAGGCAGACCCGGAAAAAGTATCGAAAGTCGCCATCCTGATGACTGACGGCGAATTCAACCTGTCCTATTTCGATGCCACCACATCGGACGAAGTCTATAGGGACAGCGGAAAAGCCGCGACCCGCACGGCAGCCAAGACGTTGTGCGAAGAGATGCGCAAGAAGGGCATCGAAATTTTCACCATCGGCTTTAAGCTCGACACCGCCGCTGCCAAAAAGACGATGAAGGATTGCGCGTCGCCTGACGGCGTGGTGAAGCGCTACTTCGAGACGTCCAACGGCAAGGAACTCGACGCTGCCTTCCAGGAAGTCATCCGCAACATCGAGCGGCTGGCGCTGACAAAATAAGTTGCTGCCGCCAAGGAAAAAGGCCGCCCTTCTTGCGAAGAGGCGGCCTTTCCGTGTTTCCGTCCATGGCGCGGCTCAGGCTGTTACCAGCCGCGCATCTCGCGCCTTAACGGGAAGACTGCTTCCCGAAAGGGCAATCCGCTGAGGCCACGTTCTGGAAAACGAAATCACTCGACATCGGATCACCTCCTTTCAGTTCGTTGAACACTTAGGGAAGGTGGGGTCTTTCCGTCGATTTGGCAAGTGCGACCATGGCACTAGACCGTTGGTACGACATCATGCGGCGAGACTGTGCTTTTCCTGGAACACTTCCCGCGCGGCGAACAGCCCGTTGAGTACTGCCGGGAAGCCGGCATAGACCGCCATCTGCATGATCGTCTCGACGATTTCGTCGCGGCTGAGCCCGACATTCAGTCCGGCCTGGATATGCACCTTGAGTTGCGGCGCGGCGTTGCCGAGCGTAGTCAGTGCGGCGATCGTTGCGATCTCGCGCGACCTGAGGTCGAGGCCTGGGCGCGAATAGATGTCGCCGAACGGAAACTCGATGATGTAGCGGGCGAAATCGGGGGCGATGTCGGCGAGGGAATCGACGACCTTTTGGCCGCCTTCGCCGTCGATTTCAGAGAGCGCGCGTGCGCCGCGCTCGAAGCGGCTTTCGTTGGTGTTGTCCATTTGTCTCGATCCTTTCTTCTGCATCGGCGTAGCCGTCGATCTTGGCGTCGAGAACGAGGAGGTTGGCCTGGAGGTCGGCGACATGGGCCCGCACCTTGTGGCGATGCGCCTCAAGCAGGGCGCGGCGCTCGGCGTCGGTCGCCGGCCCTTGCTGACGCAAGGCGGCATAACGCAGCATTTCGCGGATCGGCATGCCGGTGGACTTGAGCCGGCCGAGGAACTCGATCCAGGCGAGGATCGACGCGTCGTAGTCGCGCTGGCCCGATGCATCCTTGTCGGGCACAGGCAAAAGGCCGATCTGCTCGTAGTAGCGGATCGTGTAGGCGGTCAGGCCCGAGCGTTTTGCGAGTTCGCCGATCTTCATGAACAACCTTGTCTCGTTACGACGCTCGCGATGCTAGGTGTTCGAGCGCGCTCTAAGTCAAGGCTGTTTTTCGAGTCTGTCGGGGGCGTGTTGTACTGATGCTGGCTCTGCCTATTCGGCGATGTCGACAGTCTCGAAGCGGTGCGAGCCGAGCGGGTCCATCACATAGCCGCTGACCTTCTTCGACATCGGCAAGGAGACGGTCGAGTGGTCGAGCGTTGCCCAGGGCGCCTGTTCCTTGAAGATCAGCTGGGCCTGCTCGTAGAGCTTCGCGCGTTCAGCCTGGTCGACAGTCGTGCGTGCCTTCTGGAGCAGGTCCTCGAAGGGCTGGTGGCACCAGTTGGCCATGTTGGCGCCGCCGACGCCGGCGCAGGAGAAGAAGTAGGACAGCAGGTTGTCCGGATCGCCATTGTCGCTGGTGCCGCCGAGGATGATGGCGCCATCACGCTGCTTGTCGCGGGCGCGCTTCAGATATTCGGCCCATTCGTAGGACACGACTTCGACGCCGACGCCAACCTTCTGGAAGTCGGACTGGATCAACTCGGCGACGCGACGTGCGTTGGGCATGTAGGGCCGGCTGACCGGCATCGCCCAGACCTTCATCTTCAGGTCCTTGACGCCTGCATCATCGAGCATCTTCTTGGCTGCCACCGGATCGTAGGGATCGTCGACGACAGCGTCGTTGTAGCTCCACATCGCCGGCGGGATCGGGTTCTTGGCGACTTCGCCGAGATCCTGGAACACCGCCTGGAGAATGGCCTTCTTGTCGATTGCCATGTTCAGCGCCTTGCGCACCTCGATCTTGTCGAAAGGCGGGGTCAGCGTGTTGTAGGCGAGATAGGCCACGTTGAGGCCGGGCTTTTCCATCACCACAAGATTGGGGTCGGCCTTGAGGCCGGGAACATCGGCCGGTGCCGGGTAGGCGGCGACGTGGCATTCACCAGCTTGCAGGCGCTGCATCCGCGTCGATGCGTCGGCGGTGATGGCGAACACCAGCTCGTCCAGTTTCGGCTTGGCGCCCCAGTAGGTCGGATTTGCCTTGAATCGTACCACGGCGTCCTGCTGGTAGCCGACGAACTGGAACGGCCCGGTGCCGACCGGCTCGGAGTTCAGCTTTTCCGGCGTTCCGGCCGCGGCGAGCTTGTCGGCATATTCCTTGGACAGGATCGAGCCCAGATCCATCGCCAGGTTGGAGAGAATGGAGGCGTTCGGCTGGCTCAGCACCAGCTTGACGGTGAGGTCATCGACCTTGGTGATGTCCTTGACCGTCGCCTGCATGTCCATGCCGGCATACATCTCGTAGTTCGCGCCGGTGACGTACTGGTGCCAGGGATTGTCGGTTAGGCGCTGGCGGTCGAAGGAGAACACGACGTCGTCGGCATTCATGTCGCGCGTCGGCGTGAAGTAGTCGGTGGTCTGGAATTTCACGCCGGGACGGAGCTTGAACGTGTAGGTCAGCATGTCGTCGGAAACGGTCCAGCTCTCCGCCAGACCCGGCAGCAGGTTCGTCGTGCCGTTTTCGAATTCGACCAGACGTCCGTAGATCGGCTTCGACGACGCATCCCAGGTGCTGTTGGTCGAGTAGAGCGCCGGGTCGAAACCTTCCGGTGCCGCTTCGGAACAATAGACAAGCGTCTTGGCCGAGGCCTCGGCACTGAGCAGGCCGAGTGCCGCAGTGGCGACCGAAAGACAAAGGGCAGCCCGGATCGAGCCGCGTTTCAAGGAATTCATCGGGTTTTCCCCCTTCAGGTGTTCTTGGTTGCGGGCGTGCTGGTGCAACCGCGTCAGTCGGCACGTCCGGCGCGGGTGTCGAGCCCACGGCCCGGACGCCACACGGCATCGGGCTGCGTCCACAGCACCGGGTCCATGATCAGCTTGGCGAGTTCGCGGGCCTGCAGATCAAGGAAACGTTCGCCCTTCTCCGCGGTGCCCTTGGCCGGAACGCCCCATGTGCCGGTGTTGGGTGCGCGCTCGGAAAACGAGTAGAAGCGATGCGCACCATACGGCGCCTCGTGCTTGCCGGCCTCAGTCGTGAAGGCCTCTTCGAACTTGTCCGTTTTGACCGTGTCGGGCGAGATCGCCAGCATCACAGATGCCTCGCCCTCGCAGGCATGCTTGGGGCCGTTGTCGGCTTCAAACAGCGCCGCCGTCTCCGCCGGCGCCAGCATCCATGGTGTCGTGTAGACGATGGGCATGGCGAACTCGACCGCCAGCTCGCGGGTCGACATGGCCAGCGGGTCGATGTTGCCGCCATGGCCGTTGACGATGAGCAGGCGGGTAAAGCCGATTGCCTTCAGCGACCGGACGATCGACTTCAGCACGTGGAAATAGGCGGTGTAGTCGAGGCTGATCGTGCCGCCGAATGGCAGATGGTGCTCGCTCATGCCGAGCCAGAGGCCGGGGAGTACGGCCAGCGGCACATCATCGGCGACCAGGCGCGCGCCGCGCCGGGCGGCGGCCTCGGCGCTCGCCGTGTCGGTGATGACGGGCAGATGCGGGCCGTGCTGCTCGAGCGACCCGACCGGCAGGATGGCCATGGCATTGCCGCGCGCGGCGATCTCGCGCAGGTCCGGCGCGGTCATGCGCGCCCACTCAACTTCCCGTGCCATCAAAGCCTCCTGCCTCGCATGCGAAAATTATTATTCTATAGGAAAATATTTTTCCTTATTGCGCGGAATGTCAATAGTGGTGCTGGGGCGGCGGGTTGAACCACGCGGCCGGAACCGACCTCTGTCCGTGCTGTACGGCGGAGAGGCCGAGGTTTGACGCGAGGCAGGTCTCGACCGCAAAGCTGTCCAGGCTGGGCTTGGGGGGAGTGGAATTGCGTCAGACGTGCATGCGGATCGGTTCGATCCTGGGAATCTGGATAATCACATCGGGGAGCGCTGGTGCGACGTCGCGGCTGGAGCTGGACGTAGAGCAGGGATTGCCTGTTACGCTGGTCAAGACCCGAACCTGCAAGCAGGTTAGTTCCTGTGCCGAGGCAGTCGAGCTTTGGTGCGGGGGCTACGGGCGCGCGGATGCCGACAATGACGGCATCCCGTGCGAGAATGTCTGCCCGACGAAAGAGCTTGTCGATGAGCTGCGCCAGCAGATTGGCTGCTGAGCGGTAGAAAAATCCCCTCGCATCGTGTGACGCGAGGGGATCGCAGGATTAGGCCCGCTTGTTCTGCCGGTTGGCGACGAGGTCGTCGACGACTGCCGGATCGGCCAGCGTCGAGGTGTCGCCGAGTGCGCCGAAATCGTCCTCGGCGATCTTGCGCAGGATGCGACGCATGATCTTGCCTGAACGGGTCTTGGGCAGGCCCGGCGCGAACTGGATCTTGTCGGGCGAAGCGATGGCGCCGATCTCCTTGCGGACATGGGCGACGAGCTCCTTGCGCAGGTCCTCGGTTGCCTCGATGCCGGACATCAGCGTGACATAGCTGTAGATACCCTGGCCCTTGATGTCGTGCGGGTAACCGACGACGGCGGCTTCCGAAACTTTGTCGTGGCTGACAAGCGCCGACTCGACTTCGGCGGTGCCCATGCGGTGACCCGAGACGTTGATGACGTCGTCGACGCGGCCGGTGATCCAGTAGTAGCCGTCGGCGTCGCGGCGGCAGCCGTCACCGGTGAAATACTTGCCCTTGTAGGTGGCGAAGTAGGTCTGGATGAAGCGCTCGTGGTCGCCATAGACCGTGCGCATCTGGCCCGGCCAGGAGTCGGTGATGCAGAGATTGCCGTCGGCGGCACCCTCGAGCACATTGCCCTCGTTGTCGACCAGCTCCGGCTTGACGCCGAAGAACGGCCGCGTCGCCGAACCCGGCTTGAGGTCTGTAGCGCCCGGCAGCGGCGTGATCAGGATGCCGCCGGTCTCGGTCTGCCACCAGGTGTCGACGATTGGCACCTTCTTGTCGCCGACGACGTTGTAATACCACTCCCAGGCTTCCGGATTGATCGGCTCGCCGACTGAACCCAGCACGCGCAGGCTCTTGCGCGAGGTCTTCTTCACGTGCTCGTCGCCAGCACCCATCAGGGCGCGGATGGCGGTAGGGGCGGTGTAGAAGATGTTGACCTTGTGCTTGTCGACGATGTCCCAGAAGCGCGAGGCGGAAGGATAGTTGGGCACGCCCTCGAACATCAGCGTGGTCGCGCCGTTGGCGAGCGGGCCATAGACGATGTAGCTGTGACCGGTGACCCAGCCGACATCGGCCGTGCACCAGTAGATGTCGCCGTCATGGTAGTCGAAGACATACTGGTGGGTCATCGAGGCGTAGACGAGATAGCCGCCTGTCGTGTGCAGCACGCCCTTGGGCTTGCCGGTCGAACCCGAGGTGTAGAGGATGAACAGTGGGTCTTCCGCCTTCATCTTCTCGGGCTTGCATTCGGCTTTCACCGAGCGGACCTCGTCGTGGTACCAGTGGTCGCGGCCCGGCGCCCAGCCGACCTTGCCGCCGGTGCGGCGCACCACCAGCACGTCCTTGACCATGACATGATGCTTGGCGGCGATGTCGATCGCCTTGTCGGTGTTTTCCTTGAGCGGGATCGCCTTGCCGCCACGTAGACCTTCATCGGCGGTTATGACGAAGGTCGATTCGCAATCGACGATACGGCCGGCCAGCGCGTCGGGCGAGAAGCCGCCGAAGACGATCGAATGGATCGCGCCGATGCGGGTGCAAGCGAGCATCGCATAGGCCGCTTCCGGGATCATCGGCATGTAGATGGTGACGCGGTCGCCCTTCTTGACGCCATGCTTCTTCATCACATTGGCGAGTCGGCAGACGTGCTCGTAGAGCTCGTTGTAGGTGATCTTCTTGTCGTCGTAGGGGTTGTCGCCTTCCCAGATGATGGCGGTCTGGTTGCCGCGCTTCTTCAGGTGGCGGTCGATGCAGTTGTAGGAGACGTTGGTCAGCCCGTCCTCGAACCACTTTATCGACACCTTGCCGTCGAAGGAGGTGTTCTTGACCTTGGTGTAGGGCTTGAACCAGTCGATGCGCTTGCCGTGCTTGCCCCAGAACTTGTCGGGGTTCTTGACGCTCTCGCCATACCATTTCAGGTAAGTATCGTTGTCGATCAGCGCATTCTTCTTCCACGCCGGCTGGACGCGGTGGACACGGACTTCTGACATTTCTTCCCTTCCTCCCGGCAACGATCCGACGGCTCCTGCGTCCGGCGGACGGCGGCGTTGGAGCCGCGTTGGCGCGCATTATTAGCAATTCGCGCCGCCTCACAATATTAGACCTTGGATTTGGCTACGGTCTTTCCGTAGCGGCAAATCGCCGCCGCTATATAGCGATCAGCAATGGCGGAGGTCGAGTGCTAAAGTGCTGATTTCTTGGAACTATCATATGCGCATTCCGTTGTTTTAGCAGACGGTTAACCATCGCGGCGCAGACTCATGCCGTGGAGGAGCTGTTCGACACGGAAGGCCAGCATGCGCGACGCTTCTGAACTGGAACTGATGCTCAAGGGCTACGGCCTGACCACGGCCGAAATCCTCTATCACCTGCCTGATCACCCCCATGTGCTGCAGACATTCATCTGGCAGGACTACGATCTGGCGCCGAAATTTCCGATACTGTTCGGCTTCATCGAGTTCTGGCGCGCCAAGCTCGATGGCCCGCTGCATTCGGTGCACTACACCCATCGCAAGCTGATCGCGCCCAATGAATGGCGCAAGGTCGACGGCGAATTCGTGCTGCACTGAAGCCTGTTCATTCCGACTGGGCTAACTCCCTGATCGGACGTGAACTTTCCCGCAACGCTGCCTCCCGACGCGCTGCGCTGGCACAAATCAATTGCGGCTTTCGAGACGCTGGGCCGATTGCGGCCAGCTCGCCGGGCGGCTATTCCCGCCACCAGAGCTTCCGCTGCGCCTTCGCTGCCGGCGGGTAAAAGGGAGAACTAAGATGAACATGAAGATCCTTGCGGGCGTTTCGCTCGCCGCGCTGATGGCCTTCGGCTCGGCGGCGCGCGCCGACATCACCATCGGCCTCGTCGCCCCGCTGACCGGCCCGGTTGCCGCCTATGGCGACCAGGTCAAGAACGGCGCCCAGGCTGCCGTCGATGCCATCAACGAAAAGGGCGGCATCCTTGGCGAGAAGATCGTGCTGAAGCTCGCCGACGATGCCGGCGATCCCAAGCAGGGCGTCTCGGCTGCCAACCTGCTTGTTGGCGAAGGCGTGAAGTATGTCGTTGGCCCGGTGACTTCGGGCGTTGCGATCCCGGCTTCTGATGTCTTTGCCGAGAACGGCATCCTGATGGTGACGCCGACGGCCACCGCGCCTGATCTGACCGCGCGCGGCCTGACCAACGTGCTGCGCACCTGCGGCCGTGACGACCAGCAGGCCGAAGTTGCCGCTGCCTACGTGCTCAAGAACATGAAGGACAAGCGCGTCGCCGTCATCGACGACAAGGGCACCTACGGCAAGGGCCTGGCCGAAGCCTTCAAGAAGGCGATCAATGCCGGCGGCCTGACCGAAGTGCAGCAGAACTCGCTCAACCCGGGCGAGAAGGATCTGTCGGCGCTGATCACCCGTCTTAAGGCTGACAATGCCGAGGTCATCTATTTCGGTGGCTACCACCCCGAGGGCGGCCTTCTGGCACGCCAGCTGAAGGACGGCGGCGTCAATGCCGTGATCATCGGCGGCGAGGGCCTGTCGAACACCGAGTTCTGGGCGATCGGCAACGAAGCGGCCGCTGGCACGCTGTTCACCAACGCGACCGACGCGCTGAAGAACCCGGCCTCGGCTGACGCGGTAAAGATCCTGACGGACAAGGGCATTCCCGCCGAGGCGTTCACGCTGAATGCCTATGCCGCCGTCGAAGTGCTGAAGGCCGGCATCGAGAAGGCCGGCAAGGCCGATGACACCGCAGCGGTTGCCGCAGCGCTCAAGTCGGGCGAGCCGATTGCCACCGCCATCGGCAACCTGACTTATGGCGAAACCGGCGACCTGACCTCGCCGAGCTTCTCGCTGTTCAAGTGGGAAGGCGGCAAGATCGTCGCTGCGGAGTAATTTTCGCGACAGGCAAAGCAAAAAGGCCGGGATGCAAATCCCGGCCTTTTTTGTTCGTCGCAGGTAGTTCGCCACTCTTTGGCATGTTGCGGCTGCCCTATGTTGCCGTGTGCGGTTCCGTCTCAGAATCTGTGATTGAAGCGGAGTTTTCCGCCCCAGGACTGGAAGTCGTCATTGCCAAGGCCTTCATAGAAGATCGAGCTGGACAGTGACGACGCCGACTGGCCGGCGAGCCTGACGCCGAGCTCGCCGCGTCCGCGCAGGCCGGTTTCGCCGAGACCGGGCGTCGAGGTCGCCGCAGTCGCAGAGTTCTCCTGCCTGAAGGTCCAGATGCCCTCCAATGTCGCGAAGGGTTCGAACAGCATGCCGTTGGCGAGCTCCATCCGGTAGCTCAGGCTCGGGCCGAACTCGAAGGTGCCGGTTGAGATCGAGATCGCCGGAATGTCGAGACCGAGGCCGTCGACATAGGCTTCGGTTTCTTCCTCGAAATAGGCGAGCTTGGCCTTGGGCGTGATGCGCCAGCGGTCGATGTCGTACTGGCCGATCAGGGCGAGCGACACCAGCCAGCGGGTGGCGTCGAGCTTGTCGGTGTAGGTGCCGAAGGGCGAGACGTCATTGGTCGACTGGCCCCAGGCGGCACGGCCGTCGAGGAACAGATTGTCGGTCAGCCGTGCCGTGACATAGGGGCCGACAAGATAGCCGGTGCCCGAAATCGTGCTGTCGTCTGAACCGTCCATGTCGGTCCAGTCGAGCTGGGCGCCAAGGCCGACCAGGATGCGTGGCGTCACCAGATAGTCGACGCCGGCATGCATGATGCCAAAGCGGCCGTCACCCTTGTTGGCGTCGAAGCGGGCGATCTTGCCCTCGATCCAGATGTCGAACGGCGTTGCCATCGGATCGGTCGCTTCGCCGGTTGCGGGTGTTACGCCTTGTCCGGTTTCGATCGGCCAGGGTTTTGCCGGCGGCCCGGCATTGTCGCCGAAGGCGGTGACCGGCATGGCCGTGTCGTCCGCGCCGCTCATTATCCCTCGGCGTGGCCCAGTGGCGGACAGGTTATGTGCGCTGGCTATGCGGGCGTCGGCCGTGCCTTGTGCTTGTGAACGACGCAGGCTGTAGCCAAAGGACGCCTCGTTCTCGGAGAAGGACAGCGCGAACGGCATGCGCTCGTCTGTGAAGCCGAGGCCGAAGCCTGAGACGCCGCCCTGGCCAGTGTAGGCGCCGGTCAGCCGCTCGATGCGGCGGCTGGAGTCGGGCTCGTTGGCAAGGATCAGCTCCGAGCGTGCTTCGAGGAAGCTGCCGATCAGGCCTGTCGTCTGGGCCGGATCAGCACTCGAGATGGAGCAGCTGATGACCGCACCTGCCGTAACCGAGATGGTGCCCGACAACGTTGCCGGGTCGATGCCGCTTGCCGGGTCGGTGCAGCTGACCGTGGCTATCTCAACGCCTGCCGGCACTGTCACCGTGATGCCGTGGTTGCCGACCGGAACGATGAGCACGCCTGATGTGCCGCTGCCGGATGTCGTGTTGACGGTGAAGTTGAGTGCTGGCTCGCTCGAGCTGAAGCCGAAGGCGCCGTCGGTGGTGGTGGTGACCAGCATTGTCACCTGGCCGGGCAGGCGCTGGGTGACGGTGACGGTGAAGCTGCCAGTTATCGTGTTGTTGGCGACATCACGCGCTTCGTAGGTGTTGGTTGTGGTGCCGAGCGGGAAGGTCGCGCCCGATGCCAAGCCAGCGGTCTGGGTCACTGTCGTGCCGGCCTGGTTGTCAGTGGCGGTCGGCAAGGTCCAGGTGGCGACGGCGCCGGTGACGGGATAGTCGACCTCGATGACGATGTTGGCCGGCATGCCGACGAGTGCCGGCGGCAAGGTATCGGTAATGGTCAGGCTGTAGGCGACCGCGGCACTGGTGAATGGCCCCGGCGCCGGGCTGGAATCGCTGGCGGCGACACTGAAGTTGAAGGTGCCGGTGACGGTGGGTGTTCCCGACAGGACACCGCCGGAGGACAAGGTCATGCCGGCTGGCAGCGCCCCGCTGGCGACGGCGAAGCTGTGGCTGCCCTGTCCGCCGCTGGCGCTGAAAGTCACCGGAGCGTAGGCGACGCCAGGTTCAGCATTTGGCAGCGCACCGGCTGCCGGTGACGTGACGGTCACGACCGGGTCCGAGATGGTGATCGAATAGGCCTGGCTGCCGGTGAAGCCGACCGCATCGCTTGCAGTGATGGTGAAATTGAACGTGCCTGCGGCGGTCGGTGTTCCGGAAATCGTACCAGTGCCGTTGAGGGTCAAGCCAGTGGGAAGCGCTCCGGCGGTGACCGAGTAGGAATGGGGCGCTATGCCGCCTGAGGCGCTGATGCTTGTCGCGGTGTAGGCCAGCGCTGTTGTGCCGGACGGTAGCGTGGCCGGCGACAGCGTGATCGTCGGCGCAGCGACGGTCAGGCTATAGGCAACTGGCGCACTGCTGAACGGCCCGGGTGCCGGGCTAGAATCAGTCGCGGTGACGCTGAAGTTGAAGGTTCCTGACGCAGTCGGCGTGCCTGAGAGCGTGGCAGCCGCAGACAGGACGACTCCGGGTGGCAAAGCTCCGCCGGTCACCGCGAAGGAATGGCTGCTTTGGCCGCCGCTTGCGGTGAAGGTCTGGCTGTAGGCGTTGCCGCCTACAGCGCCAGGCAAAGCGCCAGCAGAGGGAGAGGTGATGGTGATGACGGGATCCGAGACCGTGATGGAATAGGCCCGGTCGCCGGTGAAGCCAAGCGCGTCGGTCGCGGTTATGGTGAAGTTGGAGGTCCCTGCTGCAGTCGGCGTGCCCGACAGGACGCCACCGGCCAGGTTCAGGCCGGTCGGCAAGGATCCGGCAGTGACGGCGAGTGAATGGGTTCC
>Ga0209902_101062_pt1 | contig 17013 bp, 5 predicted proteins | sample FECB27metaG_FD_188304 | JGI IMG/M metagenome (GOLD analysis project Ga0209902, IMG submission 188304) | Cyanobacterial communities from the Joint Genome Institute, California, USA - FECB-27 (SPAdes) (version 2) | ecosystem: Environmental > Aquatic > Thermal springs > Hot (42-90C) > Microbial mats ...
CGACCCCTTGCATAGTGTTAACAGGCCCTAGGCCCGCGGGCCTCGCTCCGGATAGACGAAACCGATCCGCGCATGCACCCCGCCCGCGTGCGCGAACGAGAGCCAGCCGAAAAGCCAGGCCAGCAGCAGGTTCCACAGCAGCGCGTTGGCAATCGCGGCGAGCGTGGCGGCGCCGTGCGCGGCCGGCCAGGTGATGTCGGGCAGGAAACCGCTGCCCCAGCCGGCCGCGAGGAACAGGGCCGAGCCCAGGTGCCGGCTCATGGTGCGGTAGTGCAGCGCGAGCGTCTCGCGGCAGGCATAGGGCTGCCGGTGCTGGCGCTGGTTGACGCGCGCGATGCTCGCCGCATTGACGAGCGCGACGATACCCAGCAGCGAGAACCAGAAGGCGGGATGGTCGCTGCGCGCATCGATCGCCAGCAGCGTGCCCACGAGCCAGAAGCTCGGTGCCATCGCTGTGGCCAGCAGCCACGAGGCCAACAGGCACGCCTGCCAGGGCGCGCGCCAGTGCAGGGCGCTGGGCGCGTCGGGGGCATCGGTCCAGGCGTGCGGGGCGGCCGAAGGCGCCCAGGTGGGCACCGCCGATGCCGCATCGCCCGGGGACAGCCAACGGCGTAAAGCCGCTTTCATCGTCATCTGATAGTGTTTTCGAGGATGTGGAGGGAGCTTCGGCGAGCTGCTCTCCTATAGACGGATGCGCGGACCCATTCCCGCAATCCGTCGGTGGCGGCGGCTGCCGCCCATCGTTCCTGCGCCGTCGGCCGTCAGACGAAAGAAAACACTCGGCCGCCAAGAATTTCGAAGATCGGTCTGCGGGTTTGCCAGTTGGTACTCGTCTAGAAAAACGGTCGCCCACGCCACGGTGCGTGCAGCCGGCCTGGTTTCGACATCCACTTCGGCAGGAATACTCATGAGCACACGCGGGGGCAGCGGCAGGGAACGGGCAGGGCAGGCGGGGGGCACGTCGTCATGGCGCCTGGCCCCGATGGCGCGGGCCATCGCCGTGCTGGTGGCGGCGGGCGGCATGATCGGCGGCGCGCACGCGCAGCGCGCCTTCAGCGCGGGCTGGATGGCGCAGAAGAACCTGAACCAGAGCACCGCGGTGCAGACGGGCCGGCTGGCCAACGGCATGGCGGCATCGGCCCTGACCAGCCCGCAGGCGCAGCAGCAGCGTGCCAACGAGCAGCTCGGCCGCTCGATCAACAACCTGAACCTGGCGGCACGCGGCATCGCGGCGCAGCAGGCCGCGCAGGCAGCCGCGCGCCGCGCCGCGGGCAACGATCCCTCGGTGCCCGACGGCCTGGCCGAGGGCGGCCTCGAGATCGACACCAACAGCCTCACCGCCGGCTGGCACAACGCCAATGCACCGGTGCAGACGCAGGTCGACGGCCGCACCAACGTCGCGATCCAGCAGACCGGCGACAAGGCGATCCTCAACTGGGAGACCTTCAACGTCGGGCGCAACACCACGGTCGATTTCAAGCAGGACCCGAGCTGGGCCGTGCTCAACAAGGTCAACGATCCGCAGGCGCGCCCTTCGCAGATCCAGGGCCAGATCAAGGCCGACGGCACGGTGCTGATCGCCAATCGCAACGGCGTGGTGTTCTCGGGCACCAGCCAGGTCGACACGCGCAACCTCGTGGCCGCCGCGGCCAGGATCACCGACGACCAGTTCCGCGGCGGCGGTGTGTACGGCAGCGATACCACCGCGAGCTTCACCGATGCACTGGGCAAGGTCGAGGTGCAGGCCGGCGCGCAGATCAGCACACGCACGCCCCAGTCGGCCACGCAGGGCGGCGGCTACGTGATGCTGCTGGGCAGCGAGGTGCACAACGCCGGGCAGATCACCACGCCGTCGGGCCAGACGGTGCTCGCCGCCGGCGACAGCTTCTTCATCCGCAAGGGCGTGGGCTCGACCGGCAACCAGCTCTCCACCACGCGCGGCAACGAGGTGACGCCCGCGTTCGGCCCCGACAGCCTGGCGGGCAAGGTCGTCAACAGCGGGCTGATCCAGGCGCCGCTGGGCGATGTCACGCTGACCGGGCGCGAGGTGCGCCAGGACGGCGTGGTCCTGAGCAGCACCTCGGTCAACACCCGCGGCACGGTCCACCTGAAGGCGATCGGCGATGCCGGCACGGTGACGCTGGGCGCGGGCAGCACCACGGCGATCGTGCTGGACATCGGCAACGCCACCGCGCTCGACAGCCAGCGCGCGGGCCTGATGGCGCCGGTCATCGACGGCACGGGCGACATCGTCGTTGCCGGCAACGACCGCAGGGATCTCTCGCGCATCGAGATCGGCAGCGGCGGCACGGCCGACTTCGAGGGCGGCTCGCTGACGCTGGCCACCGGCGGCCAGGTGATGGTCGATGCGAAGCGGCGCAGCCTGGTGCGCGATGGCGCGCTCATCGACGTCTCGGGCGCCATCGGCGTCAAGGTCTCGATGGAGTCCAACAACGTCAAGGTCAACATCCAGGGCAACGAACAGCGCGATGCCCCGATCAACCGCGACGGCAAGAGCCTCAACAACAACGACGTCTGGATCGACCGCCGCAGCCTGGTCTTCGTGCCCAAGGGCACCAACGGCTATGCCAGCGACCGCTGGTACACGGCCGGCGGGCTGCTCGAGGTGTCGGGCTATCTGGGCACCCAGGGCCACACGGTGGGCGAATGGATGGCGCAGGGCGGCATCGTGCAGTTCTCGGGCAACGACGTCGTCACCCAGAGCGGCTCGCTGGTCAACCTGTCGGGCGGCACGCTCGATGTGCAGACCGGCTTTCTCAAGCAGAGCTGGCTCAAGGGTTCGGACGGCCGGCTCTACGAAGTGTCGAGGGCGCCGGGCGACCTGCTCTACAAGGGCCTGTACAAGGGCTTCGAGGACGAGCACGCGCGCTGGGGCAAGAACACCACCGACTACTTCTACAACCCGCTGATCGGCCCGCAGCGGCGATTGGAGAGCGGCTACACAGCGGGGCGCGATGCCGGCGTGCTGGTGATCGGCACGAAGAGCGCGGTGCTCGAGGGCGAGATCGCGGGCGACACCTTCCAGGGCAGCCGCCAGACGCAGGCGGCGCAGGCCGCGCTCGACGGCTACAACCAGTCGCAGCAGGCGGTGGCGCGCCGCGGCCAACTGGTGGTGGGCAGCTACGTGCCCTATTACGTCAAGAGCAGCGGCAGCTGGGTGTACGGCCTGAGCGCCAATGCCGACACGCCGCAGAACGTGGTCATCGCCGAAGAGGCGCGCAAGATCGCCGCCGGCCTGGGCCTGGACGGCGTGCTGCCCGACGACCGCGGCACGACCTTGTACCTGGACAGCGCGCAGCTCAGCGGCTTCGAGCTCGGCGGCATCAGGATCGCCGCGGGCCGGCGCATCGCGGTCGAGGGCGCGCTGCAGATGGCGCCGGCCGGCGAGATCACGCTGTACGGGCCGCAGGTCGAGGTGAAGGCCGATCTCCGCAGCGCGGGCGGAACGATCCGCCTCGGCAATGTGCTCGAGCAGGTCAGCGGCAACCTCCGCGTCGAGGACACCATCCTGGCGGCACCGAACGGCGTGACGGCCGGTGTCACCGTCGCGGATGGCGTCAAGGTCGACACGCAGGGCCTGTGGAGCAACCTGCTGAAGGATCCCGCGGACATCGCCGCGCTGCCGTACCGGAACGGTGGGCGCGTCTCGCTGCGCAGCACGGGCGACGTCGCGCTGGCGCAGGGCTCGCTGATCGACGTGTCTTCGGGCGCGGCGATCATGAGCGATGCCAGTGTCAAGGGCGGCAAGGGCGGTGACATCACGCTGCAGGCTGGCCGTGGTGTCGCCAGCGCCGGCGCGGGCACCGAGCCCGTCGACGGGGTCCTGTCCCTGCAAGGGCAATTGCGCGCCCATGGGGTTGCAGGCGGCGGCACGCTGGATCTGCAGACGGCGCGGGTGCTGATCGGCGGCGCGCCCGATGCGCCCGCGGAACCCGGGACACTGCGCCTGGACGGCGACTTCTTCACCCAGGGCTTCTCGGCCTACAAGGTCGTGGGCGAGCACGGGACGACAGTGGCCGACGGTGCACAGGTCGAGGCGAGGATGCCGGTGTTTCGCCTCGTGGCGGGCGCCAAGGATCTGCCGACCGGCAGCCCGTCTTCCGCGGCGCTCGAGGTCTGGACACCGCCGTTGTACCAGGAGGATCCCACGGCGGGCGTGCTGACCCGGCGTGCCGGCGCCAGCCTGACCTTGCAGGCTGGAGATGCCGATACGACCGCGAGTTCGACCACGCTGCTAATTGGCCGCGATGCGCGCGTGGCCGTCGACCCCGGGCAGTCCATCGCGCTGCGCAGCGCTGGACAACTGACCGTGGACGGCCGGCTCGATGCCTGGGGCGGTCGCATCGAGCTGGGCAGCATCTCCGCGAAATTGAACGCCGACGAGGCCAAGGGGCTGTCGGCCTGGATCGGCGAGCGTGCCGTGCTCGACGTGGCCGCGCGCGCCGCCACCGCGGTGGACGTGCAGGGGCGCCGCTATGGCGTGGTGGGCGATGGCGGGCAGATCGTGATCGGTGGCGAAGTCGATCCGCGCGATGGCAGCAGCACGGCCGTGGATCTGTTCGTGGTGCTGCGCGACGGCGCACTGCTCGATGCCTCGGGCGCGCAGGCGGTGCTCGACGTGCCGGGGCAGGGCCGCACGGCAGTTGCAAGCCATGGTGGCTCGATCTCGCTCGGTTCCACCCGGGGGCTCTACCTCGACGGCGAGATGCGCGCGCTGGCAGGCGGTGCGGGAGCGGCGGGCGGGCAGCTGTCGGTGAGCATCGCCAACTCTGGCGTCATTCCCGAAACGCCGGTGCCGCTGCGTCAGATCCGCGAACTGGTGCTGGGTCAGGGAAAGGCGCCGAGCGCGTTGGCCGCAGGCATCGGTGCCGAAGAAGCCGCCGATCGGCTGCAGTACGGCCATGCGCGTCTGGGCGCCGACCAGGTCAGCACCGGGGGCTTCGATACCTTGACGCTGCACAGCGGCGGCATGATCGCCTTCGATGGCGGCGTGTCCCTGTCGCTGGGGCAGGCGTTGAATCTCTATGCGGGCTCGCTGGGATGGACGGATGCCGCGGTTGCGGACAGCCGGGTGAAACTGGCCGCTCCCTCCATCCGTTTGGCCGCCTCGGCCCTGGCCGACAATCCTTCGGGCAGCCGTATCGATTGGCTGGGCATGCATTACGGTGATTCGCGGCTGAACGTTTCCGGTCAGCCCCTGATGGGCAGCCTGAGCCTGGAAGCCGGCCGCTTGCTCGAGGTGCGCGGCGGCAAGGGCCTCGGCAGCGGCGGCCAGCTGACGATCCCCGGCGCCACGAGCGCGGAGGACCAGACGGTCGACCGGCGCGGCATCGCGCAGATCGCACTGCGCAGCGGCGGGGATCTGCGCTTCGATTCGGGCACGCTCTACGCGCCGGGGGATCTGACCCTGGCCGCGGCGCAGATCTATCCGGTCACCGGCGTCGAGGCGGCGGTCTATGCCGGTTGGCGCGGCAAGACCGCCGGCTTCGATTCCGAGCGCATCCTGACGCTGGCGCGCACCACCGACGAACTGCCCGAACTGCCGTATTCGGTGTTCGGCAGCCTCACGCTGGGCGCGGCCGTGATCGATCAGGGCGGCGTGCTGCGCGCGCCGCTGGGCGCGCTGAATCTCGGCGTGAACAAGGGCGGCGACGCGGGCAGCATCACGCGCGCCGTGAACCTGCTCGCGGGCAGCGAGACCTCCGCCAGCGCGGCGGGCCTGGTCATGCCCTATGGCGGCACGAACGACGGCGTGGCCTGGCAGTACGCCGGCGAGCAGGTCAAGCTGCAGGGCGTGGGGACGGCCGCGGTGGGCAGCGTGCGCCTGCTGGGCGAGCACGTGGACGTGCGCGAAGGCGCCACGATCGATCTGTCGGGCGGCGGCACGCTCGCGGGCGCGGGCTTCGTGTCGGGACGCGGCGGCTCCACCGATGCGCGTTTCAATCCGCTGGTGCAGATCAACGCGAAGGGTGGCTTCACGCTGCCAGGACTCGGCAGCAATCCGGTCTACGCGATCGTGCCCGGCAAGCAGGCCGGCCAGGCCCCGATCGGTGGTGAAGCCGGCGCGGTAGACCCGCTCGTGGGCCAGCAGATCACGATCGGCGCGGGCGTGCCCGGCCTGCCCGCGGGCACCTACACGCTGATGCCCTCGACCTATGCGCTGCTGCCGGGCGCTTTCCGCGTGGAGATCAATGGCGCGGGCGGGTTGCGCGAACAGGGCGTGCCGGCCGCGCCGATCGCGATGCGCAATCGCTCGTGGTCCACCGCGGGCCGCCTGTCGGTGGCGGGTACTTCCATCGGCGACAGCCTGGCCAGCCAGGTGATCCTGACACCGGCCGACGTGCTGCGCACCTACTCGCAGTACAACGAAACCTCCTACGCCGATTTCGTGCGCGCCGATGCCGCGCGGCTCGGCGTGCCGCGCGCCCAGTTCGAGGCGGATGCCAAGGCCCTGCTGCTCGAACTGGCCGACCGCACGGCGAACCGGCAGGAACTCAGCTTCCGGTTCGACGGCACGGTGCTCGGCAATCCGGCGAAGGACGGGTATGGCAGCACGCTGGCCGTGCTCGGCAGCACGATCGAGATCCTGGGTGATGGTGCCCCGGACATGGCGCACGGCGCCGCGTTGCGAGCCGCGGACCTCGGCAAGATCGACGTGAACCGGATCGCCATCGGCGGCATGCCGCTGGCGGTGTATGGCCAGGGCGGCAACTTCGTGCGCTTCAACGTCGGTGCTGCGCCCTCCCGCGGCATCGTCGTGCGCAGCGGCGCTGTACTCGCCGCGCCCGAAGTGATGCTGATCACCCAGGGCAATGCGGAAGTGAGCGCGCCGATCGAGATCGAGCGCGGCGCGGTCATCAGCACGCTGGGCCAGGGTGCTGCAGCCTATGACTCGGGCAACGGCTTCGTCTACCAGCCGGGCACGGCCAGCGTGGTGACGGTCTCCAACGGTCGCCTGCAGTGGCTGGCACCGGGAAAAACCGATACCGGATCGCCTGGTCCCATCCGCATCGGCACCTGCACCGTCGGCGACTGCACGGGAACGACCCGGCTGTATTCGGAAGGCAGCATCGCCTTTGCCACCGACAACGAATTCGAACTCGACAGCGCGGTGCGCTACGGCACGCGCCACCTGAGCCTCGCGGTCGGTGCCTTCAATGTCGGCAGTCCCGAATCGCTGGCCGCAGCGAGCGCCCGCGGTGCGCTGGCCCCGGGTCTCGCACTCAACCAGCAGGTGATGGACCGCCTGCTGCAGGGCGACACCGAGGCCGGCGCGCCGGCGCTGGAGACGCTGGAACTGATCGCGGGCGGTTCGCTGAACTTCCTCGGCTCCGTGAGCCTGTCCACGCTGGACGCGAACGGCAAGTCGCGGCTGGACAACCTGATGCTGACCACGCCGGCCATCTATGGCTACGGCGGCGCCGGCGACACGGCCCGGATCCAGACCGGCCACCTGATCTGGAACGGCGCGGCCGGACAGCCCGGCGCGGTGGTGGCCGATGGCGCAGGCACGGGAAGCGGCAGCCTGGACCTGCAGGCCGAGCGCATCAGCTTCGGCTACGGCCCCTATGGCCAGCCCGATGGCATCAGCGCGCTCGACCGCCAGGTGCTGGGCTTCGCCAACGTCAATCTCGCGGCCAGCGAGCGCATCACCGCCAACAACAAGGGCACGCTGGCGGTCTACCAGCGGCAGGGCGAGTACGTGGCCGGCAAGGGCTACCAGTACAGCGGCGGCAACCTGAACATCGTCACGCCGCTGTTCACCGGCGAGGCGGGCTCGGTCAGCCGTATCAAGGCGGGCGGAGCGATCTCCGTCACCGCGCCGGCCTCGGGCGCCGCCGATGCGGCACCGATCCAGGCGCTGGGTGCCGAACTGTCGCTGACGGCCGGCGGCGCGTTGAACCTCGACACCACCGTGGCGCTGCCCAGCGGCAAGCTCACGCTCACCGCGGAGACCGACCTCGTGCTGGGCCCGCGGGCGCGCCTCGACCTGGCGGGACGCAGCATCACCTTCTTCGACGACCCGGGCGCCACCCAGTACAGCTGGGGCGGCGATGCCACGCTGGAAAGCCGCCGCGGCAACATCCGCCAGGCCGGGGAGTCGGTCATCGATCTCTCGGCCGACAACAACCAGGCAGGCCGCCTGACCGCCATCGCGCTGGACGAGGCCGCGGGCCTGGTCGACCTGCAGGGAAGCATCCTCGGCGGCGCGAGCGGCCGCTACAACGCGGGCGGCACCCTGGTGCCCTACCTGGCCGGCGGCATCGAACTGCGGGCCCAGCGCCTGGGCGGCGCCGGCAGCCTGGACCAGCAGTTCGCGGCGCTGAACCAGCGGCTGAACCTCGGCGAGGTGTTCGGACTGCGCAGCTTTCAGCTCAAGCAGGGCAGCCTGACCATCGGCAACGAGCTCAAGGCCAGCCAGGTCGAGGTCTCGGTGGACAACGGCCATCTCACGGTGGCGGGCACCGTCGATGCCAGCGGCGAGCGCGTCGGCAGCATCCGCCTGGCCGCGAAGCAGGGCCTGACATTGGCGGGCAGCGCCGTGCTCGACGCGCACGGCACGCAGCTGCGGCTGGACAGCTACGGCCAGATCATCGACAGCCCGAACCGGGCCATGGTCGAGCTCAATTCGGGCGACGGTTTGCTGACCTTGGCCGAAGGCGCGCGCATCGACCTGCGCCACGGCACCGACGATGCGCGGGTGAAGGCGCGTCCCGCGCTGTACGACGGCCGCGAGCGCGGCACGCTGGACCTGTATGCGCCGCGCATCGATGGCGCGGGCGGCGCGGGTACGAGCGCAGCGGCCACCTATGGCGATATCGCGATCGACGCGAGCGGCCGGCTCGACATCCGGGGCGCGCGGTCGATCGCGGTCAATGCCGTGCAGCGCTACGCCGACGCCGAGTACGGCCAAGTCAAGGGCCCGAACGGCCAGCCCGTGCTCGATGCCAACGGCAGGCCCGTGCTCGACCTGTCCGCCGATGGCCGGCCCTACCAGGTGATCGACCAGAAATACCTCGACGAAAAGCACGGCGACAGCACGGCATTCATCGACAAGGCCCTGGCCAATGCCGACCTGCTGAACCGCAAGCTCGCGGGATTGAACAACGCCAGCTATCGCGACGCCTTCCATCTGCGGCCGGCCGTGGAGATCGTGAGTGCCACGCCCGACGGCGCGATGGTCGTCAGCGGCGACATCGACCTGTCGGGCTTCCGCTATGCCAGCCTCAACCCGCATGTGCAGAAGACCGGTGTCTATGGTTCGGGCGAGCCGGGCGCACTCGCGATCCGCGCGGGCGGCAATCTCTCCATCTACGGCAGCATCAACGACGGCTTCGCGCCGCCGCCCGATACGCCCGACGACAAGGGCTGGGTGCTGACCCCGGGCGTGCAGGCCTTCGGCGGCGACGTGGTGGTGCCGGGGCCGGGCGTCACGCTCGCGGAAGGCACGCGCTTCGTGGGCGGCAAGGTGCTCAATTACGACCTGCCGATCCAGGACCTGATGCTGCCGGCCGGCACCGTCGTGCCGGTGTCGGCGACGCTCAACGAGGCCCTGGCATTGCCGGCCGGCACCGTGCTGCGCGCCACGGTGCGCGACGCCACGGGCAATGTGCTGTACCCCGCCGGCACGGTGTTGCGGCAGGGCGTGACCCTGCCCGCCGGCGCGCGCCTGGATGCCGGCAGCGTGCTGCCGGCGCAGGCCGCGTTGAAGGCAATGATCTGGCCGCGCGGCGTGCCGCTTCCGGGCCAGGTGGTGGTGCTGGCCGGCAACCTGGCCTTGCCGACGGGGGCGCTGATTCCGTCGATGACCGACGTGAAGCTGCCGGGCGATGCACTGTCGGTGCCGCTGCGCACGGTGACCGATGGCCGCATGGGACGCAACTGGGCGGTGGCGGCCATGCTGCCCGAAGGCTCGCTGTCTTGGTCGCTGCGCCTCGTGGCCGGTGCGGATACCGCTGCGGCCGACACCCGGACCGTGCAGCCGGGAACCGAGGCCGGCCTGGTGCTGGCCGATACGCACTACAGCCTGTACGAGCAGCGCAAGAAGACGCTTGTTCCGGGCACGCCGGGCACGCCGGCGCAGCCGGGTGGAAAGTGGTACTGGGACGCGCTTGGTGCGGAGGTCTTCGGTTTCGAACCCAATACGCCGGTTCCGGCTGACTTCGAATCGATCTGTGTTGAAGCGGGCATGTGTGTGCGAGTCCGCTACGTCTGGGATGCCCTGGGAGCGGAGGTGTTCGGTTTCAAGGAAGGTGCGCCTGTTCCGGTCGATTTCCAGTCGATTTGTCTGGATCCGGGTATGTGCATCTCGCTCGGTGAGCCGACGCCCGAGATTCCTGGAACGCCGGATCGGGTCGTCGTCGGCGAGGTGATCAAGGTCCACCCGCTTGCACAGAATTTCAGTGTGCTTCGCACCGGGACCGGCGATCTGGACCTGATCGCCGGTGGCGATGTCGCCACGCATTCGCTCTACGGCATCTACACGGCGGGGACATCCACCGCTTCGCGCGCCGGTGGCGAGGCCGGTGCCTTCAACCGGGCGCGCGGCAAGGCGGCCGACAGCACCTACCTCGGCACCAAGAATTCGGCCATACCGCCCGAGGGTCTGCCGTCGGCGGGTTCGATCTACGAATCGCTGGTCGACGGCAAGACGAACAGCACCTACGCCGCCTGGTATCCCGACGGCGGTGGCAACCTGCTGCTGCGCGCGGGAGGCGATCTGAGGGGAGATCTGCTCGCAAGCTATGAGCCTGGGTTTCCCGGTCAGGAGTTGCGTGCCCAACGCAGCAGCGCCGACATCGGCAATTGGCTATGGCGCCAGGCCAGCGGCGGCACGGCCGGCGTGGACCCGATCCCCACCGCCTGGTGGATCAATTTCGGGACCTATGTGCCAGGAACGGCGGTGAAGAACTCCAACTACATCCTGGACCCCACGGATATCCCGGAGGTGGCCGCGATCCCGGAACTGGTCGGCTTCACCGGCATCGGCACCTTGGGGGGCGGCAACCTGAACATCGAGGTGGGTGGCAATGCCGGCCTGACCTCGCGTCGCGGCGGCGATGCCGGTGCGAGGCCGCGCAGCGAAGGCCTGGCGCTGGCCGTGGGGAGCACCGGGCGGGTGACCGCCGATGGTCGCCTGATGCTCACGGGAGGGGGCGACCTGCAACTGCGCATCGGCGGCAACCTGAATGCCGGATTGCAGGCACGTGCCGCTACCTCCGACGGCAACCCCAACGCGGCTGTCGACCTTTACCGCACGCAGGACCTGAATCTCAATGGCGTGCTGGCCAACCTGCGCGGCGCCGTGCAGATGCAGGCCGGTGAGTTGGGAGGCATCGCGCTGACGTACTACCGCAGCGGTCCTCCCGACGCCGATGCCCGCGAGGTTCGTGCCTACGATCCCTACACGGCCACGCTCGGTACCGCAACAGGCGGTCTGGTGTTGAAGCTGGGCGATGCGACCGCGACGCTGGACACCCGAGGGGACCTGGTCGTGGCGGGCAGTGGTGATCCGGGACGCGCGCCGCTGCCGTACCTGCTGCCCTACACCTTCGATGGCACGCGCTACGAATCGGGCGGCCAAGGCTGGTTCTCGCTGTGGACCAACAACACCGCCATCAACCTGATGTCTGGCGGCGGGGATCTCACGCCCGTGACGCCGGTGGTGAAGGCTGCCGAAGGCACGCCACGGCGCGACTTCGACGCGACGGACGGCCGGCTGGTCTACCCATCGCAGCTCAATGCAGTGGCTGCCTCGGGCAGCTTGTTCCTGCGGGGAGATTCGTCGCAGGGTCAATCGCTCTTGCTCGCGCCGTCCGCCAATGCCGGACTGAGTCTTCTGGCGGGAGACTCCATCTATGCCGGGGGTTATGTGGTGAGTCTGTCCGGGGCCGGCACCGACGCTTTGCCTACGCCTTCGAAGCCCGCCTTCGCGGCCTTCCAGTTGAAGGACAACGCCCCGACCATGGCACCGCACAACTTGGCGGACGATGCCGTCTATCCGGATTTTTCGTCGGGTGGCAGGTACCCGCTGTTCGTCTTCGGTCCGGATACGGCAGCAGCCGCCATCCGCCAGACCGTGGCGCCAGCGCGGCTGTACGCGAGGGACGGCGACATCCTCGGCCTCGAGAGTGGCGGAATCCTGGCGTTCACCAGCGGCGGACGCATCGGGCAGACATGGTACGAGGGATCGGGGCCGGTCTGGATGCGGGCCGGGCGGGACATAGTCCGCTCCGGGTCCGTGCTGGGCCAGACACCCGCTAACCTTCCGCGCGAATTGCTGGAGACCGCCTCGGGCCCCGGCACCGGTGGCACCCGAACCGGCAACCTCTTCGTTCACAACGACCCCACCGACGTTTCCATCGTCCAGGCCGGCCGCGACATCCTCTACAGCAGCTTCGACGTCGCCGGCCCCGGCACGCTCGAGATCAGCGCGGGCCGCAACATCCTGATGGCGGGGCAGGTCGGACAGACCCTGCAAGGGGTGCCCGTGTACGGCGAGACCGCCGTGCGCAGCATCGGCCCGGTGGTGCCCGGCGACGCGCGGCCCGGCGCGGGCATCGTGATGCAGGCCGGCCTGGGCAGCCAGGGCGCCGACTACACCGGCTTCCTGCGGCGCTATCTCGACCCGGCGAACCTCGCGGACAGCGGTGCCTCGCTGGCCAGCCAGCCGGGCAAGGTGCCCTACGTCTACAGTGGCAGGCTGAGCCTGGCCGACTGGCTGCGCGAGGTGCATGGCTTCACGGGCGAGGACAAGGACGCGCCGGCCTTCCTCGACCAGCTGCAGGCCCGCCGCGACGCCGACAGCAGCCTGCCCAAGCGCATCCTGCGCAACGACTACCGCGCTGCGAGCCAGCTGCACCTGGTGAACTGGCTGGAGGACCGCTACGGCTACGACGGCTCGGAAGACGCGCTGACGGTCTTCAACCGGCTCTCGCCCGAGCAGCAGCGCGTCTATGCGCGCGGCGTGTACTTCGCCGAGCTCAAGGCCGGCGGCCGCGAATACAACGAGGCCGGCAACGCCCGCGAGGGCAGCTACCTGCGCGGGCGCAATGCGATCGCCGCACTGTTCCCCACGGCCGACGCGCAGGCGCGGCCCATCGTCTACCAGGGCGGCATCACGATGTACGGCGCGGCCGGGGTCAACACCCTGTTCGGCGGCGACATCGAGACGCTGACGCCGGGCGGCAGCCAGATCTTCGGTGTCGAGGGCCAGGCGCCGGTGGCGCTGCCGGGTGTCGTGCCGGGGCTCGTGACGCAGGGCGCGGGCAACATCCATCTCTATGCGCTCGACGACATCCTGCTCGGCCAGAGCCGGATCATGACCACCTTCGGCGGCAGCATCCTCGCCTGGTCGGCAGAGGGCGACATCAACGCGGGCCGCGGCTCGAAGACCACGGTGGTCTACACGCCGCCCAAGCGCGAGTACGACACGTGGGGCAACGTGACGCTGTCCTCGGACGTGCCGAGCACGGGCGCGGGCATCGCGACGCTGGCGCCGATCGCGGAAGTGCCAGCCGGCGACATCGACCTGATCGCGCCGCTGGGCACCATCGACGCGGGCGAAGCCGGCATCCGGGTCTCGGGCGACGTCAACATCGCGGCGCTGCACGTGGTGAACGCCGACAACATCGTGAGCCAGGGCAAGTCGACCGGCATCCCGGTGGTCGCGGCGGTCAACGTCGCGGCGCTGACCAATGCCAGCGCGGCGGCCTCCACCGCGGTCGCGGCCGCGCAGGACGCGATGCAGCGCGAGCGCGCCGTGGCGCGGCAGAACCTGCCGTCGGTGTTCACGGTGCGCGTGCTGGGCTTCGGCAACGAGCCGGCCGAAGAGGGCAAGCAGGCACCGCCGCCGCCGCGCGCCGGCCTGCAAGGCAAGGCACCGATCCCCTACGACCCGCGCAGCTTCGTGCAGATCGCGGCGCACGGCGATGCCTTCGACCCGGCCGTGATGTCGAAGCTGACCGAGGCCGAGCAGCGCGAGCTGCGCCGAGGCAAGTAGCAGTCGGTCGCCCATGCCGTGCCGCGCACCCCGTGCGCGGCACGGCGTGAGCGATCCCACGAGACCCTGGATGCGGAGGTTCCCATGTTGGACATGAGTCCCTGGCTGTGCCTGGAGTCGCCGGAGGCCGGCGGCCATACGGACCGCGAGGCGCACGAGGACGCGGGCAGCGCGCTGCGCGAGTTCCTGGTCGCGAACTACGGCCGGCTGCACCGGCGCCTGCTGCGCCATCTCGGCGATGCCGACCTGGCCAGCGACAGCCTGCACGACGCCTGGCTGCGGCTCGGCGACATGGCCGCGCCGGCGGTGCAGAACCCCGAGGCCTACGTCTACCGCACGGCCTGCAACGTGGCGGTGGACTGCCTGCGCCGCAACCGTCCGCAGCCGCATGTCGAGGATGGCGAGGCGCTGTTCGAGTTCCTGGTCGACCGCGCGCCGGGCCCGGAGTCGATCGCCGAGGCGCGCTCGGATGTGCACGCGGTCGATCGCGCCATGCAGCACCTGCCGCGTCGCCATCGCGCCGTGCTGGTCGCGCTGCGGCTCGAGGAGAAGACGCGCCAGGAAGTCGCGGACCGGCACCAGATCTCGCTGCGCAGCGTCGACACGGCGCTGCGCCAGGCGCTCGCGCACTGCGCGCAGGCCACGGGCCAGACGGTGCATGCGGGGATCGAATTGCGCGCGACCACCGCGCCGGCGCCGCGAAAAAAAACGCCGGCAGGCCGGCCCGAATTCCGCCGCGGCGCAGCCGGCCGCGCGGCACTGCCGCGCCTGAGCGGCGAATGTGACGTCTTCGCTCGACATGTTCGAGATGAAAGGGCACCGGGGTAGAGCAAAACGACTCATGCGGTGCGCCAGGGCGCGCGAATCCTCCCGAGTTCTTTCCATCAGCCTGACACGCGGCCCCGCCATGATTTCCTGCTGCAAACGGTAGCGACTGGAGCGAACGACATGGCCGCAGGGATTCTCGGACGGAAGCATCTGCGCCAAGCGCCGCAGCAGGGATTCACGCTCATCGAGCTGATGGTGGTGCTGGTGATCATGGGCGTGCTCGCGGCGCTGATCGTGCCGAACCTCATGAACCGACCGGACCAGGCGCGCGCCATCGCGGCACGCCAGGACGTGGGCGCGATCATGCAGGCGCTCAAGCTGTACCGGCTCGACAACGGCGAGTACCCCAGCGCCTCCCAGGGCATCCGCGCGCTGGTGGAGAAGCCGAGCTCGGGCAAGATCCCGGCCAACTGGCGCAACTACCTGGAGCGCCTTCCCAGCGATCCCTGGGGCAAGCCCTACCAGTACCTGAACCCCGGCACCAACGGCGAGATCGACGTGTTCTCGCTCGGCGCCGACGGTGAGCCGGGTGGAGAGAAGGCCAACGCCGACATCGGTTCCTGGCAACTCTAGGGCCCGGACATGGATGGCGTCCGGGAGCGGCCCGCGGGCCTGCGAAGGCAGGCTCGCGAAAGACAAGCGTGCGCCCGGCCGGCGCATGGGCAGCGCGGCATGGCCGTCGTTGCCGCGCTGCTCGTCGTCGCGGTGATCGCGGTGCTGGCGGGCGCGCTGCTCGAGCGGCAGACCGCGGCCATCCGCGCGGCCCAGTCGGCGCAGACGCGGGCGCAGGCGCAGTGGCTGCTGCGCGGCGAGGTCGGCCGCGCGCAGACCGTGCTGCGCGCCGCGGCGCAGCGCGCGCCCTATACCCGCCTCGACGGCACCTGGAGCCAGCCGGTCGACGGCCAGGTCCTCGGCCGGATCGAGGGCGAGCCGGCGCTGGCCTTCACCGAGATCGTCGACGAGCAGTCCAAGTTCAACCTGCGCAACCTCGTGAACGCCGGGCAGTTCGATCCGGTGGAGGGCGGCGTCTTCCTGCGGCTGTGCGCGATGGTCGGCGTGCCGCCGGACCAGGCCGGCCGCATCGCGCGCCGCGTGGCCGTGAGCCTGGTGGAGGCGGAACGGCGGCCGGCCGGTGCCACGCAGGTGGTGGAGGGCGAAGCCGCCGAGGAGACCGCCCGGCAGCTCGGCCTCGAGAGCCTGCCCACGCGCGAACAGGCGCCGCGGCTGCGCACGGTCGACGACCTGCTCGCGGTGCCCGGCGTCGATGCCGGCAGCGTGGCGCGCCTGCGGCCCTATCTCACGGTGCTGCCGCAGCGCACCTGGATCAATGCCAACACGGCGCACGCCGAGGTGCTGGCCGCGTGGGTGCCGGGCCTGTCGCTCGACCGCGCGCGCGCCGTGCTGCAGGCGCGCGACAACGGCCAGTGGTTCATCAACCGCGGCGATTTCGTGAACCGGCTGCAGATGCCCGGGCTCGACGAGAGCGCGGTCCTCATCGGCATCACCAGCCGCTGGTTCCGCCTCTCGAGCGCGCTGCAGACCTCGCGCACCACGCTGCTGATGCAGGCCCTGCTGTACGACGACAAGGAAGTGCTGCCCCAGGTGATGTGGCTGCGGGAGGGGGCTTGATGGAACGCGTGGACCTGCTGCGCCTGATGCTGCCGCCCGCGCGCGCCGTCGATACCGCGCCCGTGCGCTGCGCATGGCGCACGGCGCAGGGCTGGCAGGGCGCGACGCTGGAGAACCTGGCGGCGCTCGCCGCGCTGTCCACCCCTTCCCGGCCGCGGCGCGTCGAGGTCTGCCCGCATCCGGGCGACGTGTCGATGACCACGCTCGAGCTGCCGCCGCTGCCCGCCGCGCGCCTGCGCGTCGCGGTGCTCGGCGCGATCGAGCTGCTGGCGCTGGCCGCGCCGGCCGACCTGGCGGTGGGCATCGGTGCGCGCGATGGCACGGGCCGCGTCCCGGTGGCCTGGATGAGTGCCGAGGCGCTGTCGACCTGCCTGCGCGCGCTGCGCCAGCACGGCCTCGCGGTGCAGGCGGTGCTGGCGCCGCCGGCCTTTCTGCCGGCACCCGACCAGGGGCTCGCCGCGCTGCGCGTCGATGGCTGGGCGATCGTGCGCTCCGGTGCCGGCAGCGGCCTCGTGCATCCGCTGGCCGCGGCG
>Ga0209902_101063_pt1 | contig 16991 bp, 15 predicted proteins | sample FECB27metaG_FD_188304 | JGI IMG/M metagenome (GOLD analysis project Ga0209902, IMG submission 188304) | Cyanobacterial communities from the Joint Genome Institute, California, USA - FECB-27 (SPAdes) (version 2) | ecosystem: Environmental > Aquatic > Thermal springs > Hot (42-90C) > Microbial mats...
CGAAGATGAAGATCTGCGCGAAATTGGCGCCGTCGATGCGCGCCGCCTTCACCAGGTCGATCGGCAGCCCGATGAAGAAGTTGCGGAACATCAGGGTGAGGATCGGCAGCCCGAAAATGGTGTGCACCAGGACGATGCCCGGCAGGGTGCCGAATAGCCCGACGCTCGAGAACGCCCGCACCATCGGATAGAGGAACACCTGGTAGGGGATGAACGCCCCGACCAGGAGGATGCCGAAGATCACCTCGGCGCCGCGCGCCTTCCAGAACGACAGCGCGTAGCCGGTCCAGGCGGCGAGCGCGATCGGCAGCACGACACTGGGGATCAGGATGCGCACCGAGTTCCAGAACCCGACGCTGATGCCGTCGCAGTTGAGCCCGGTGCACGCGCTGGACCACGCCTTGCTCCAGGCATCGAGGTTAGGCGCCTGCGGCAGGGCGAAGATGTTGCCCACCCGGATTTCCGGCATGGCTTTGAGTGAAGTGATAATCATCACATAAAGCGGCAGGGCGAAGAACAGCCCGGCGCCGATCAGGAACACATAGAGCCCGACCCGGCCGATGCCGCGGCGCGCCGGCGCCGGGCCGCTCGGCCCCTCGCCCATCGGGACGGTGACAGCCTCGCTCATGCCGCGGCCCTCGGCTTGGGTTTGCGGAAATACTGCACGTAGACATAGGGCACGACGATGGCGCTGACGGTGATCAGCAGCACGGTCGCGGCGCTCATCGCCAGCCCTACATTGGCGCGCCGGAACAGGTATTCCATGATGTATTTGGTCGGCACTTCGGTCGCCATGCCGGGGCCGCCATTGGTCATGGCGATCACCAGCTCGTAGACCTTCACCCCGGCCAGCGTGAGCAGGATGGTCGCGGTGATCAGCATCGGCTTCAGCTGCGGCAAGACGATGTGGAGGTAGTAGCGCCAGCGTGGCACGCCCTCGAGCTGCGCCGCGCTCCAGAGCTGCGGATCGATGCCGCGCAGCCCCGCCAGCAGCAGCGCCATCACCAGCCCCGAGGCCTGCCAGGTGCCGGCCATCACCAGCACCAGGATGGCGAGATCGGGGTCGATGATCCAGTCGAGCCTTAACCCCGCAAAGCCGAGATCGATGGCGACGCGCTGCAGGCCCAGCGTCGGGTTCATGATCCACTGCCAGACGAGGCCGGTGACGATGAACGACATGCCCTGTGGGTAGAGGAACAGCGTGCGGAAGGCGCCCTCGGCCTTCACCCGCTGGTCGAGCGCCACGGCGAGCAGGAACCCCAGCACCAGGCTGACCACGATGAAGATCGAGCAGTAAAAGAACAGGTTGGAGATTGAGATCTGCCACTTCGCATCGGCAAACAGCCGCTGGTACTGCATGGTGCCGGCGAAGCTGTTGGTTGGCACCAGCTTGGACGAGGTGAACGACATCCACACCGTCCAGATGACGGTGCCGACATAAGCGAGGATGGCGATCAGCGCCGCCGGCAGCAACGCCGCGTAGACCGCCCAGTTGCGCAGCTCGGTCATCCGCCTTCGGCCCTGTTCCAGTGTGCCCTCCATCGCCTGCTGCGCCATGCTCAGAGCCGCGGCAGCAAGCCAGCATAGACGCCGGGTTTGGAGTTAGGAATCTCGATCGCGTCGAGGCGCTTGGTGTAGAACTCCACCGGGCCGGGATCGCCGATGACGGCATAGCCGTAGCCGGCCTCACGCATTCCCCACAGCGTGCTCAGCAGCAGCGCCTCGCCGATGCCCTTGCCGCGTTCCTCGGGGTCGACCCCGGTCGGTCCAAAGAAGCCCTTGGCAGTGCCGTCATGGCAGGCGAAACCTATGAGCTTGTTGTCGCGGACGGCGATCCAGCAGCTGACCGGCTGGCCACCGAACGCCATCTCGCATTCACTGGCCCAGTGGGTGTTGAAGAAGCGGGCGATCCAGGCGCTGACCACGCCCTTTTCCGGCCCGAGGGCGCGGCGAATGGTGGTCCCGTCCGCCAGCTCGGTCGGAGGGCGTGGAGGCAGGGCATAGAGCCGCACGAGCAGGTCGGACATTCGAGGATCCAGATTGACGTTCGTGTAGCTGTAATATCTTATTATAAGATAATTGCAACCGCGGCGGAGTGCCTTGCGTGTCCCTGAATGTACTGTTCGTTGGCGAGACCAACATCGTCTATCTGACCGAGCACAAGGGGCTCGATAGCTTCACCCAGGCCCGCTACACCGAGTACGCCTCGGTGTTCGGCAGGACGCTGACCGAGGCCGGGCACCGGTTCACCCACATCGCCTGCCACCTGGTGCAGAACGACTTCCCACAAACGCTCGCGGCGCTGCAGGCTTATGATGTGGTGATCCTCAGCGATGTCGGCGCCAACACCATGCTGCAGCGCCCGGATTCGTTCGCGCCCTCGACCAATAACCTGAAACTGATCCGCGATTTCGTCGCCAATGGCGGCGGCTTCGTCATGATCGGCGGCTATCTCAGCTTTGCCGGCATCGAGGGCAAGGCGCGCTACCACCTGACGCCGATCGAAGACCTGCTGCCGGTCGAGATCCAGCCCTATGACGACCGCGTCGAGGCCCCGGAGGGCATCGCGGTGGAGCTGAGCGCTGCCCCGCATCCGGTTACCGCCGAGCTGCCGCAGGGTATCCCGCATATTTTCGGCTACAATCGCGTCACCCTGAAGCCGGCCGCCGAAGCCATCGCCCAGACCGCACTGGGCGACCCGCTGATCGTCCTCGGCGGTTACGGCAAAGGCCGCGCCATCGCCTACACGACGGACTGCGTGCAGGATTGGGCCTCACCCGAACTGCTCGCCTGGAGCCATTACGGGGAGCTATGGGCTAGGCTGCTGCGATGGGCAGCGCACCGGCTTTAGCGGCAGGAGCTAGAGCGCCAAATATTCGCGGCGCAGTGCTTCGTCGGCGAGCACATCCTTGGCAAGGCCGGTGAAGGCCACTTCGCCGGTGTCGAGGATCACGGCGCGATCGGCGAGGCGGAGCGCGGCGACGGCGTTCTGCTCGACGATGATGGTGGTGATGCCGAGCGCCTTGATCTCGTTGAGGATGCGTTCGATCTCCTCGACGATGACCGGGGCCAGCCCTTCATAGGGCTCATCGAGCAGCAACAGCTTCAGGTTGCGGGCCAGTGCCCGGGCGATGGCCAGCATCTGCTGTTCACCGCCCGACAGCGTCACGCCCTCCTGGCGGCGGCGTTCGGCGAGCCTGGGGAAATGCGAGTAGATCCGCTCGAGCTCCCAGCCGTGCCCGGGGGCGACCTGGGCGATGGTGAGATTTTCCTCGACCGTCAGACCCTGGATGATGCGGCGATCCTCCGGCACCAGCTGAATGCCGGCGCGCGCCGCTTCGAACGACTTCATTTTGTGGATCGGCTGGCCGTCGAGCCAGATCTCGCCCGCCTGCAGGGCCGGGTTGTCGACCCGAGCGATGGTGCGCAGCGTCGAGGTCTTGCCGGCGCCGTTGCGGCCCAGCAGCGCCAGGATTTCGCCGTGCCGGATATCGAAGCTGACGCCCTGCACGATGTAGCTCTCGCCGTAATAGGCGTGAATATCCCTCGCGGCAAAGTACGGGCCGTCGTGCGGCACGACGCGTTCGGCGCTGCGGGCGGTGGTGCTGAGATCAGTGTCCATGGCGATCGCGCTCATCAGTGCACCGCCTCGAGCCGGTGGGCGCCGCCGAGATAGGCCTCCTGCACCTTGATATTGCCACGCACCTCATCGGGCAGCCCCTCGGCAATGATCCTGCCGCCCGACAGGACGGAGATCTTGTCGGCCAAGGAGAACACGACATGCATGTCGTGTTCAATGATCACCTTGGTCATGCCGCGCGCCTTGATCTTCTGTAAGAGGTCGATGGTGGTGTTGGTGTCGTGCCGCGACATGCCGGCGGTCGGCTCGTCGAGCAGCAGCAGGCGCGGATGCTGGATCAGGCACATGGCCAGCTCCATGCGCCGCTTGTCGCCGCGGCTCAGGGCGCCGGCATGGGACAGCCGGCGATCGGCGAGGCCGACATCCTCGAGGATCGCCTCGGCTTCGTCGCGCAGCGCCGCTTCGCGCTCGACGCTGCGCAGCACATTGACGCGGAAGGCGCCATCGCGCCTGGCGAAGGCCGGCACCATGACGTTCTGCAGCACCGTCAGATCGGGGAAAATCTCGGGGGTCTGGAACACCCGGGCGACGCCGAGCTGGTTGATCTGGTGCGGCTTTTTGCCGGTCAGCACCTGGCCATCGAACACCACGGCGCCGCTGGTCGGCGCCAGCCGACCGATGATCACGTTGAGCAGCGTGGATTTGCCGGCGCCGTTCGGCCCGATAATGGCGTGGGTCTTGCCCTCTTCGACCTCAAGATCGATGTCGGAGAGGGCATGCAGCCCGCCGAAATTCTTGCTGACGTCATCGACATGCAGGACGACATTGCGTTCGGTGGTTGTCATCTTGGCGCTACTCCGCCGGCTGGACGCGCATGGCGCCGGCTTTGGGTGGGTTGCCCCGACGGAACAGCGCGCCGATACGGCGCACGCCCTCCATGATGCCGCCGGGCAGGAACACCACGACCAGGACGAACAGCAGCCCCAGCGTCAGCTGCCAGCCTTCGCCGACGAACTTGCTTGATATGGCGACGATGGTGTCGTGCAGCGGGGCGGGAATGAAGTCGAAGAAGCGGCTCAGGATGCCCTCGTTGAAGGACGAGAAGATGTTCTCGAAATACTTGATCAGCCAGGCGCCCATCACCGGCCCGATCAGCGTGCCGACGCCGCCGAGGATGGTCATCAGCACCACCTCGCCGGAGGCCGTCCACTGCATGCGTTCGGCGCCGGCCAAAGGATCGGTGACCGCCAGCAGCGCCCCGGCGAGCCCGGCATACATGCCCGAGATGACGAAGGCGGTGAGCGCATAGGGGCGGGTGTTGAAGCCGGTATAGCTCATCCGCATCTGGTTGGATTTGATGCCCCGCAGCATCATGCCGAAGGGCGAGGCGAAGACCTTCTGGGCAAAGAAGAAGGCGATGAGCAGCACCACGGCGCAGAAATAGAAGCCGCTGAGCCCGCTTAAAGTGACGCCGAAGAGGCTCGCTGTCGGCAGGCCGGCACCGCGGGTGGTGAAGGCGAGGTCGATGAGGCGCGGATCCTGCAGCGTCAATTGCAGCGAGGTCTCGCCATTGGTGATCGGGGTCAGCACCGAGTAAGCGAGATTGTAGCTCATCTGGGCGAAGGCCAGGGTCAGGATGGAGAAGTAGATCCCCGATCGCCGGAGGCTCAGGAAACCGATGACCAGCGCGAACAGCCCAGAAATCAACACCGCGAGGAGCAGCGCCGGCAGCGCGTCCATGGTCAGCAGCTTGAACGACCACACCGCGGTATAGGAGCCGACCCCGAGGAAGGCGGCATGGCCGAAGCTCAGGTAACCGGTGAGCCCGAACAGGATGTTGAAGCCGATGGCGAAGATCGCGTAGATCGCGAATTTCTGCATCAGGCCCGGATAGTTGGCGCCGAACGGCGCCGTCCATACCGGCATGGTGATGACCACCAAGGCGAAGAGCGCGAGGATCAGCGCGTCGCGGCGGGAGAGCTGGAACAGCGCCATGGTCAGTTCTCCATCATGCCGCGGCGGCCGAACAGCCCGCGCGGCCGGACGAGGAGGATCACCACTGCCGTGAGGTAGATGATGATCTGATCGATGCCGGGCAGGATCGACTTGATCTGGTTCATCGAGGCAAAACTCTGCAGGATCCCGAGCAGGAACCCGGCGGCCACGGCGCCCGGCAGCGAGCCCATGCCGCCCACCACCACGACGACGAAGCTCAGCACCAGGAAATCCATGCCCTGGTGATAGTTGGGCGGCAGCAGCGGCGTGTACATCACGCCGGCGAGGCCGGCGACCACCGCGGCAAGACCGAACATGATGGTGAAGCGGCGGTCGATATTGATGCCGAGCAGCCCCACCGTCTCACGATCGGCCATGCCGGCCCGCACCACCATGCCGAAGGTGGTGAAGCGGAGGAAGCCGAACACCGCGGCGACGACGCCGGCCGAGAACAGGAAATACACCAGCCGCCACAGCGGATAGGTCAGCGCGCCCGGCGCGAGGCCGATCAGCGCCCCGACATCGGCGGCGCCGCGCAGCGCGGTGGGCATGGCCTGGCTGATCGGGTTGGGCCCGAAGATCGCCTTGACGATCTCCTGCAACACGATGGCGAGGCCGAAGGTGACGAGAATCTGCTCGGCGTGCGGACGCTTGTAGAAATGCTTGATCAGCCCGCGTTCCATGACGATGCCGATGACCAGCATCACCGGGATGGCGAGGAGGATTGAGAGCGGCACCGACCAGTCGATCAGCACCGCCCCCCAATCGCCGAACCAGGTCTGGGCGAGCGGCGTGCGCACTTCGAGCGCGGTGCCCCAGGCCGTGGTCTGGGTGGGGTCGATGGTGACGGTTTCGAGGGTGATCAGGTAGCGGAAGGTGACGGCGCAGAAGGCGCCGAGCATGAACAGCGCGCCATGCGCGAAGTTGACGACGCCGAGGGTGCCGAACACCAGGGTCAGCCCCAGCGCGATCAGCGCGTAGGCGCCGCCCTTGTCGAGGCCGTTGAGAAGTTGCGCGAGTATGGCGTCCATGGTCCGCTGCCCTGTTGGTGCCAGAGTAGCCGCTCCGGCTGGATCGCAGCCGGAGCGGGCCTCAGGTGTCGATCAGCAGGCGACCGCGGTGTCGGGACCGAGCTCGCCGCCGAAGATCGCCGGATCGTAGGTGACGCTTTCCTTGGAGGCGGTGGCGACCACTTCGAGCAGGTCGAACGGGTTGGCCGGCGCTTCCTTGCCCTTCACCACATAGACTTCCTTGAAGCACTGGTGGTCTGTGGCGCGGTAGCTGGTCGGACCGTTCCCCATGCCGTCGAACTCGAAGCCCTCGAGGGACTTGATGACCTCTGGCGGATAGAAAGTGCCGGCGCGTTCGCAGGCATCGGCATAGAGCAGCGCCTGGACGTAGGAGGTGTGGGCGGCCTGGCTCGGCGGCTGGCCGAACTTGGCGCCGAACGACTTGGTGAAGGCCTTGCTGGCGTCGTCGGGCAGTTGCCAATCCCAGTTCGAGGTGCCGTAAATGCCCTTCATGGCATCGCCGGCGCCCTTGGCCATCAGGTCGGAGACCAGCGGCACGACGATCTCGAACTGCTTGCCGTTGGCCTGCTTGTCCTTCATGCCGAACTGCACCGCCTGGGTGAGCGAGTTCACCATGTCGAAGCCGTAATGGTTGAGGATCAGCACGTCGGCGCCGGAGTTGAGCACCGGTGTCAGATACTGGCTGAAGTCGCCGGCGCCCACCGGGGTGCGGACCGGCGCCAGGGTCTTCCAGCCGAGCGCCTCGGTGGCGTTCTTCATCGACTCTTCCTGAGTCCAGCCCCAGGTGTAGTCGGCGGTCAGGTGGTAGGCGACGCGATCCTTGCCATAAGCATCGCCGAGCACTGGCCCCAGCGCGATGCCCGACTGATAGGCGTTGAAGAAGTGGCGGAAGCCGTAGCGCTTCTTGTCCTTGCCGGTGGTGTCGTTGGAGTGGGTGAGCGCCGCCATGAAGATGACGCCCTTTTCTTGGCAGAGCCCCTGCACGGCGATCGCCACTGCCGAGGAGGAACCGCCGGTGATCATCACCGCGCCATCGCGCTCGATCATGCGGCGCGCCGAGTCGCGGGCGGCATCGGCCTTGGTCTGGTCGTCGCCGGTGACGCCCACCACCTTCTTGCCGAGGATACCGTTGCCCTTCAAAGTCTTCGACGAGAAGAACGGGATCAGGCCGCCATCGCCGCCGCCATTGAGGTGCTCGACGGCGAGCTCGTAAGCGCGCTGCTCGTCGGCGCCCTCATCGGCATAGGCGCCGGTCAGCGGCATGTTGAAGCCGATGGTGACGGTGTCACCGGTCGGCGCGTTGCAGAATTCCTGGGCATAGGCGCCCCGGGTGAAAATCAGCGGCGAAACGCCGGTCGCCAGAATGCCGGCAAGGCCGCCCTTCAGCACGCCGCGGCGGCTGAAGTTCCCAGAATTGGTCATTAGCTCCTCCTCATGCGCGGCGGGGCACGGTGCATTGCCATGCGCCTCACAGCGATGCGTCACTATCCGGCGGTCTGCAAAGCTTCGCAACAGGTGACTGATATTGCTCAGCATTTCTGTAAATCATTGGCCTTGCTCGGCTGCCGATGTGTTAATAGATTGACAATCCAGGGGAGATACATGCGCGCGCCGATCGGGCTCAAGATCAGTTCACGTCGCCGGGCATTGGGGGTGTCGCAGGCCGCGCTCGCGCGCCGGGCCGGAATTTCCGCGAGCTATCTCAACCTGATCGAGCGCAACAAGCGCCATGTCGGCGGCTCGCTGCTGATCCGCCTCGCCGAAGAGCTCGGGGTGGAACTCAGCGAACTCAGCGGCGATGCCGAGCACCGGCTGATCGCCGAACTCGACGAAGCCTTCGCCGATCCGGTGCTCGAGGGCATCGACATGCCGGCGTCGCGCGATCTGGTGGCGCAGCAGCCGGCCGCTGCGCGCGCTATCGCCCGCCTCCGTCGCGCCTATCTCGGCGCCACCGCCAATGCCGACAGCTATGCCGACCGGCTGCGGACCGATCCGCTGCTGGCGCAATTGCTGCACCGCATCCTCTCCGGCATCACCGCCGTCCGCTCCACCGCCGAAATTCTCGAGGATGTCACCGATCTCGAGGAAGGCGAGCGCGAGCGGTTCGTCGAAACGATCACGCGCGAGACGCGCGGGCTCACCGATGTGGCGCGCAGCCTGATTGGCCAGTTCGAGGTCGATGCCCGGGGCCGGCGCACGCTGTCGCCGATCCGCGAACTCGACGACCTGATCTTCGAGCGTGACAATTACTTCCCGGGGCTCGAGGCCGTCGCCGCCGAGTTGCGGGCCGAGATCGAAGCCAGCGGCCCGTTCGGCGAAGCTGCACTTGCCGCCTGCCTTGCAGCCAAGTTCGGGGTCAGCGTCTCCCGCAGCGCCGATCGCGAGGTGGATGCTGCCGGTTTCCCCGGCCAGTATCACTTCAACTCCAATACCCGCACCATGTGGTTCCAGGCGAGCGCCGGCGCCGCCACGCGGCAGTTCCAGCTCACCCGGCTCTATGCCGAACTCAGTGCCGCCGACGCCATCGAGCGTGAAGTCGACACCCCGCAACTGTCGACTGGCACGGCGCGGCGGCTTGGCTATCGGGCACTCAGCTCCTACCTCGCCGGCGCCATGGTGTTTCCCTATGCGCAGTTTCTCGCCGATGCCGAAGCGCAGCGCTATGACATCGAGACGCTGCGCCAGCTCTACACCGCGAGCTTCGAGCAGGTGGCGCATCGCCTGGTTTCGTTGCGCAAACCGGGCGAGCCCGGACTGCCGTTCGGGTTCCTGCGCTCCGATGCGGCGGGGCGATTGACCAAGCATTTTCCCCTGCCCGGCCTGCCGCTGCCAAGCGCCGGGCACGCCTGCCCGCGCTGGGTGATCTACGGCGCGTTCCGTACGCCGCGGACGCTGGCCCGGCAGATCGCGCAGTTCGCCGACGGCTCGCGCTACCTGTTCATTGCCAGCGCGCAGCCGCGGCAGGGCGCCGGCTATGCCGACCACGCCATTCCGACCTCGGTGATGCTCGCCTGCGATGTGCTGCATGCCGATCGCACGGTTTACGGCGCCGGCCTCGATCTCGGCGACAGCAGCGCCGACGTACCGGTCGGGCCGAGCTGCCGGCTCTGCCCGCGGCGCGATTGCGCCGACCGGCAGGAAGAAGCCTTCACCACCGCCGGCGAGCCTGCCGCCATTCGGGCGCCGCTGGTGCCCCGGCGTTTCGACATTGGCGAGCCGGACTAGTTATGCCTAAGTAGGCCAAGCCTGATTGGGAGGTCGGGCAGGAGGGGGAGATTTGGCTGTCGATGTTCTCATCGCCGAGGATGAGCCGAGCATTCTGAGATCGCTCGACTTTATCCTCCGCCGCGCCGGCTGGTCGATCGAAGCGGTCACCGACGGCGACGCCGCGCTCAGCGCGGTGCGCCGCAGCATGCCCAAAGTGCTGGTCCTCGACGTGATGCTACCCAAGCGCTCGGGCTTCGATGTGCTGAAGCAGATCCGCGCCGATGACGCCTTGCGGCAGTTACCGGTGCTGATCCTCACCGCCAAGGGGCAGGCACAGGATCGCCGCACCGCCGAGGAGCTCGGCGCCGACCGGTTCGTCACCAAGCCCTATGCCAATGCCGAGGTGGTCGGGGCGGTGCGCGAACTGATGGGCCTCGCTCCGGCGGTGGAATAGACCGATGGAGCGCCGGAAGCTCGAAAGCGCGGCGCTGTTCCTCAGCCTCCTGGGTGTTTTGCTGATCCTGCCGCCACTCGCCGTGGTATTTCAGCTCGAGCGGCGCCTGTTCGGCGTGCCGTTCGAGGTGATCTACCTGTTCGTCTGCTGGCTGGGGCTGATCGCCGCTGCCTTCTGGCTCGGCCGCCGTCTGCCGCGCGAAACCGAGGCCGAACCGCCAGCCGAGGGCGAGGACTGATGCTGACGCCGGACGTGGTCATCGCCGTCGCCATCGGTTACGTCGGCCTCCTCTTCCTCATCGCCTATGTCAGCGACCGGCAGGCGCGTAACCACAAGGCGGCGTTCCTGCGCTCGCCCTTCATCTACACGCTCGCCATCTCGGTCTATTGCACCAGCTGGACCTTTTACGGCGCCGTCGGTTCGGCGGCGCGCAACGGGCTCGAATACCTCGCCATCTATCTCGGGCCGACGCTGGTGTTCATCGGCTGGTGGTTCGTGCTGCGCCGGCTGGTGCGGATCAGCCACAAGCAGCGCATCACCTCGATCGCCGACCTGTTATCGGCGCGCTTCGGCAAGTCGAGCCGGCTGGCGGTGCTGATCACCGTCATCGCAGTAATCGGCATCGCGCCCTATATCGCGCTGCAGCTCAAGGCCGTCACCTCGTCGCTACAGGCCATTGCCGGCGTCGGCGAGTTTCCCGGCCGGACGCTGCGCGGCATCGACGAGGTCGGGCTGGCGCTGGCCGTTGCGGCGGGGATGGCGCTGTTCACCATCCTCTTCGGCACGCGCAATGTCGATGCCAAGGAGCAGCATCACGGCGTCGTCGCCGCCATCGCCTTCGAAGCCATCGTCAAACTCGCGGCGCTGCTGGCGATCGGCATCTTCGTCATCTATGCGGGTGGCGGGCTCGAAGCGATCTTCTCGCGCGCCGAAGCGGCCGGGATCGACATCTACTCGACCGGCAATTTCGACGACCGCTGGGTGGCGATGAACGTGCTTTCGGCGGCGGCGATCCTCTGCCTGCCGCGTCAGTTCCAGATCACCGTGGTCGAGAACTCCAACGAAAATCACCTCCGCACCGCCGGCTGGGCCTTTCCGGCTTACCTGCTGCTGATGAGCCTGTTCACCCTGCCGATCGCGCTGTTTGGGCTGACCTCGATGCCGGCAGGCGCCAACCCGGACATGTTCGTCCTCACCCTGCCGCTCTCGGCCGGGCAGGAGGGCCTCGCGCTGTTCAGCTTCATCGGCGGCTTCTCGTCGGCCACCTCGATGATCATCGTCGAGTCGATTGCGCTCTCGATCATGGTCTCCAACCATATCGTCATGCCGATCGTGCTGCGGGTCACCCAAGGGCACGGCGTCGCCAGTGCGCGTGGCGTCAGCCGCCTGCTGCTCAACTCGCGGCGTTTCTCGATCGCGCTGATCCTGCTGCTCGGGTTTTTGTACTTCTATCTGACGCGCGATTCCGACGCGCTGGCGCCGATCGGACTGATCTCGTTCTGCGGCGTGGCGCAGTTCCTCCCCGCCATCATCGCGGCCCTGTTCTGGCGCGAGGCCTCGCTCAAGGCCGCGACATCAGCGGTAGCCGTCGGTTTCGTGGTCTGGGCCTGGTCGAGCTTCATGCCGTCGTTCCAGAGTTCGTCGCCGCTGGTGGCTCAGATCATGGCCGAAGGGCCATGGGGGCTCACCTGGCTGCGGCCCGAGGCGCTGTTCGGCGTCGAGGATATCGACCCGCTGGTCAACGTGGTGTTCTGGAGCCTCTTGCTCAACACCGCGACGCTGGTGGTCGTTTCGCTCTTCACCTCGCAATCGGCGCTGGAACGGGTGCAGGCGGCGCTGTTTGCCGATCTGTTCCGCCGCCCGGGCACCGGCGCGCCGGCGGTGATCCGCGGCTCGGCGACGGTCGAGGATCTCTATTTCGTCGCCGAGCGGGTGCTAGGTTCGCCGCGCGCCAAGGCGCTGTTCGAGGGGGTGGCTGGCGCGCCGCCGCCGCAGTTCATCGACCGGCTGGAGCGCGAGCTCGCCGGCTCGATCGGCGCCGCTTCGGCGCATGTGATGCTCAGCAAGGTGGTGTCGGGCGACGCGGTATCGCTCGAGGAAGTGTTCGAGATGGCCGGTGAGACCCGGCAGGTGATCGAATATTCGCAGGAGCTGGAGCGCACCTCCGCCGAGCTCCGCTCGACGGCGCAGAAACTGGAGGAAGCCAACACGCAGTTGCGCGCCATCGACACCGAGAAGGACGAGTTCCTGAGCCAGGTCAGCCATGAGGTGCGCACCCCGATGACCTCGATCCGCTCGTTCTCGGAGATCCTGCTCGAGGAACAAAAGCTGACCGCCGACGAGCGGCAACGCTTCGTCAAGACCATCCATCAGGAGAGCCTCAGGCTCACCAAGCTGCTCGACGACATCCTGGGGATGAGCGCGCTAGATCACGGCGAGCATGGCTGGGACAACACACCGATCGAGGCCGAGCGCTCGATCGATCGCGCCATTGAAGTCTGCTCGGCGCTGGCGCGGCAGCGCCGCATGCAGCTGACCGTTGGCAGCCGCGCGCCGAGCGCGGTGATCTCGGGCGAACCCGACCGGCTCTGCCAGGTGCTGATCAACCTCGTGTCCAACGCCATCAAATACAATGATGCGGCCGAGCCGATGGTCGAAGTCCGCTCGCGGACGGGACGTGGGCGCTACCTGATCGAAGTTGCCGATAACGGCCCCGGCATCCCCAAAGCCGAGCGTAAACTGATCTTCGAAAAGTTCGCGCGTGGGCAATCGGGCGGCGTCACCGCGCCCGCCGGGGCCGGCCTCGGCCTCGCCATTTCGCGCCAGCTGATCGAGCGGATGAACGGCAAGCTGGAACTGCTGCCAGGCACCGGCCAGGGCGCCTGCTTCCGCATCACCCTGCCCCTGCTGTAGAAGCAGGTTTGCCAGACGGCGGGGGCGATTTGGGCTTGCGATTATTCGCCCGCTCGATGAGTATCCGCCCAATCGGAGGGCAAAGCTTCATGGCTCGTCAGGACACAGCTGTCACGCGTCTCGACGATGCGGCCAGGGCGGGGTGGCTCTACTACGTCGCCGGCAACAATCAGGAGCAGATCGCCAAAAAGCTCGGCGTGTCGCGCCAGACGGCGCAGCGACTGGTGTCGCTGTCGGTGAGCGAGGGGCTGGTGCGGGTGCGGCTGGACCATCCGATCGGGCGCTGCATGGAATTGGCCGAGCAGCTGCAGAAGCGCTACGCGCTCGATTTCGCCGAGGTGGTGCCGACCGATCCCGAGGCGCCCGGGGCGATCCATGGCGTGGCGATCGCCGCCGCGGCGCTGATCGAGCGCTGGCTCAGGAGCGACAAGCCGACGGTGATGGCGATCGGCACCGGACGGACGCTGAAAGCGGCAATCGAGCAGCTGACGCCGATGGAGGCGCCGCAGCACAAGATCGTGTCGCTGACCGGCTCGATCGCCCCCGACGGCTCGGCTGCCTTCTACAACGTGATCTTCAACATCGCCGAGGCGGTGAAGGCGCGCAGCTTCCCCATGCCGCTGCCGGTCATCGCCTCGTCGGCGGCCGAGCGTGACATGCTGCTGAGTCAGCCGATGATCCGCGAAACCCATGCCCTTGCACAGCAGGCCAATGTCACCTTCGTTGGCATCGGCGACCTCGGTCCCGAGGCGCCGCTGGTGGTGGATGGCTTCATTTCGGCAGCCGAACTGAAGCTGCTGCAGAAGGCCGGCGCGGTCGGCGAGATCGTCGGTTGGGCGTTCGACGCGCAGGGCAAATTCATCAACGGCCTGACCAATGACCGCGTCGCCTCGGCGCCGCTGCCGTCGCGGGAGAGCTCGATGGTGGTGGCAACGGCCGTCGGCGAGCGCAAGGTCCCCGGCATCCGGGCCGCCCTGACCCGTCGGCTGGTCAATGGCCTGATCACCGACGAGCAGACCGCTGAGGCGATTCTCGCGGCTGATTAGGTCGCTTTTTTCTGCACCAGCGGGGCTAGTTGGCCTCGGCCTTGGCCTACCCACCGGATGTGGGTGGGGCTGGCATCGGCGAAACGCCCCAACGGATCTGCCGTTTCCCAACAGCGAAAAACGAACCTGAGCGGGATGCCGAACGCATCACCCTCCGGATTCCCGCGTTTTCCACCCGCTTGACATCATACTAAAGTTTGTGAGTAATTGCTCAACGGCGAGACAAATGCTCGCCTATGGGAGGACATTGATGAAACTGCTTCCGCTTTTCTCGAGCGCGCTGGTGCTTGCGCTCGGCTCGACGGCCTATGCCCAGACCACCCTCACGATCGCCACCGTGAACAATGGCGATATGGTTCGCATGCAGGGGCTGACCGACGATTTCACCGCCAAGAACCCGGATATCCAGCTGCAGTGGGTGACGCTCGAGGAGAATATCCTGCGCGAGCGCGTCACCACCGATATCGCCACCAAGGGCGGCCAGTTCGACGTGATGACCATCGGCACCTACGAAGTGCCGATCTGGGCCAAGAACAGCTGGCTGTTGCCGCTCGACAATCTCGGCGATGCCTATGATGTCGACGATCTGCTGCCGGCCATCCGTGGCGGGCTCAGCGCCGACGGCAAGCTCTACGCCGCGCCGTTCTACGGCGAGTCGAGCTTCATCATGTATCGCAAGGACCTGATGGAGAAGGCCGGGCTGACCATGCCGGATGCCCCGACTTGGGACTTCGTTGCCGACGCCGCCCGCAAAATGACCGACCGCGCCGCCGAGATTAACGGCATCTGCCTGCGCGGCAAGGCCGGCTGGGGCGAGAACATGGCGTTCCTCACCGCGATGTCGAATTCGTTCGGCGCGCGCTGGTTCGACGAGGCCTGGAAGCCGCAGTTCGACCAGCCCGAATGGAAGAACACGCTGCAGTTCTATGTCGACCTGATGAAGGATGCCGGCCCGGTCGGCGCCTCCTCGAACGGCTTCAACGAAAACCTGACGCTGTTCCAGCAGGGCAAGTGCGGCATGTGGATCGACGCCACCGTCGCCGCCTCGTTCGTCACCAACGCCAAGGAATCGACGGTGGCCGACAAGGTCGGTTTCGCTCTCGCCCCCGACACCGGGCTCGGCAAGCGCGGTAACTGGCTCTGGGCCTGGTCGCTCGCAATCCCGGCCGGCTCGCAGAAGGCCGATGCGGCGCAGAAGTTCATCTCCTGGGCAACCAGCAAGGACTACCTCGCACTGGTCGCCGCCAAGGAAGGCTGGGCCAACGTTCCGCCGGGCACCCGCACCTCGCTCTATACCAACGCCGACTACCAGGCCGCGGCGCCCTTCGCCAAGATGACGCTCGACTCGATCAACGCGGCGGACCCGACCAATCCGGCGGTGAAGCCGGTGCCCTATACCGGCGTGCAGTTCGTCGCCATCCCCGAGTTCGCCGGCATGGCGACCACGGTCGGCCAGCTGTTCTCGGCGGCACTTGCCGGCTCTACCAGCGTCGATGACGCGCTGGCCCAGGCACAACAGAGCGTCGACCGCGAGATGAAGGCGGCCGGCTACTACTGAGGTCTCTCCTCCCGAGCGACTGCCCGGCGGCCACGCTGCCGGGCTTCTTCGGATCAGGGCTGCGGTCACCGCGGCTCCACCCACGCGCAGCGTCATACCGGCGAAGGCCGGTACCTATCCTGAGATACTTGCTCTCGCTGTGGACGCCGAGAGACTTCAGGACAGGCCCCGGCCGTCGCCGGGGTGACCTGGTGCGGGGAGTAGATTGCGCAAGACTGCCGGTGGGGACCGGCGCATTTTGGGGGAACGGCATCATGGCCACCAAGCAGTCACATCGCCTCGCCCGCTGGATGATGGCGCCTTCGGTCTTTGTGCTGCTGATCTGGATGATCGTGCCGCTGGCCCTGACCATCTGGTTCGCCTTCCAGCGCTACCGGCTCACCAACCCCAACATCAAGGGTTTCGCCGGTTTCGCGAACTTCGAGTTCTTCGTCACCGATCCCGCCTTCTGGCCGGCCATCATCAACACGCTGCTGATCGTGGTCGGCGTGCTGGTGATCACGGTGGGTCTCGGTATCCTCCTCGCCTTGCTGCTCGACCAGCCGATCTGGGGCCAGGGCATCGTCCGTATCCTGATGATCTCGCCCTTCTTCGTCATGCCGCCGGTGGCGGCGGTGGTCTGGAAGCACGAGCTGATGAACCCGACCTGGGGCGTATTCGCCGCGGTCTCACGGTTTTTCGGGCAGGAGCCGGTCAACTGGCTCGGCAATTACCCGCTGCTGTCGATCATCGTCATCGTCGCCTGGCAGTGGCTGCCGTTCGCGACACTGATCCTCCTGACGGCGATGCAATCGCTGAGCGAGGAACAGAAGGAGGCGGCCGAAATGGACGGCGCCAATGTGTTCCGGCGCTTCTGGTACATCATCCTGCCGCACCTGGCGCGGGCGATCACCGTGGTGATCCTGATCCAGACGATCTACTTGCTCGGCGTCTATGCCGAGATCCAGATCACCACCGGCGGCGGCCCGGGCTTCGCCAGCACCAACCTGCCGTTCCTGATCTACAACACGGGCGTGTTGGGCGGAAACATCGGCGCCGGCGCGGCGGGCGGATTGGTGGCCGTGGTGCTCGCCAACATCGTCGCGATCTTCCTGATGCGGGCGGTGGGGAGGAATTTGGATGCGTGAGGGATCCCGACCGACCATGGATGTGCCAGTCGTCTCCCTCCCCCTTTGCGGGGAGGGATCAAGGGTGGGGGGCGCCCCTC
>Ga0209902_101064_pt1 | contig 16950 bp, 16 predicted proteins | sample FECB27metaG_FD_188304 | JGI IMG/M metagenome (GOLD analysis project Ga0209902, IMG submission 188304) | Cyanobacterial communities from the Joint Genome Institute, California, USA - FECB-27 (SPAdes) (version 2) | ecosystem: Environmental > Aquatic > Thermal springs > Hot (42-90C) > Microbial mats...
TCGCCAGCGCATCGGCCACGTCGGCGACCTCCCCGATGCGCACCCGGGTGTCGAAGGCGCCATCGACGCCCACGCCGCCCATGCGGCGCAGCGCCAGCGTGCCGGCTCGCGCCACCGCGAGCTGCGACTGCGCATAGCCGTCCTGCGCCGCGCTGCGCGCCTGCGTCTGGCGCGGGCCGCGGAACACCGTCGCCTCGACCTCGCCCTCGAGCACCGCCGTGGGCGCGCTCACCACCAGCCGGCCGGCATCGCGCCCCACCGTGTAGCCGTTCTCGAGCAGGCGCTGCGGGCCGATCAGCGGGTTGTAGAAATAACCGGTGGTCTTCCTGCCCCAGCGCGCATGCGCATCCTCGAAGCCGCGGTACACGCCCTCGAACACCATGTCGGCCGGCGCCTTGTCGAGCCGGTACAGTCGCCCGTCGCTGCCCTTGAGCCAGCTCTGGTTGAGATAGCCGGTGCGCACGTCGATCGAGCCGCCCGACAGGTTGATCGCGGCGCCGCGCTGCGTCACGACCTCGGCCGCGCCCAGCGAGACGGTACCGCCCTGCGCCAGCCATTCGCCGATCCCGTGCGGCTGGTTGCCCAGGTAGCCGCCGACCTCGAGCAGGCCGCCGGCGGTGTAGTAGCGATCGCTGTCGTACACGCCCGGCTTGGCCGGCACGTAGCTCAGGCGCCGGCGATCGATCCAGACGTTGGCGTTGTTGAGCTTGCCGGTGTCGCGGTTCAGCGGGGCGTCGCGCTGCTCGTTGCCCTGGATGTTGACCTGGACGTTGTTCGACGCCATCGCCACGCTCACGCCGACGGCGCCCGCCACGTCGAGCCGTGCCTCGTTCGCCACCAGCACGCGCCGCGCCGCGCTCGCCGCGACCTGGCCGCCGGTCGCCAGCACCAGCGAGCCGCCCTCGAACTGCACGTCGCCGCCCGACACGATCTCCACGCGCGACAGGTCGCGGCGGTCCTGCTGGCGCGAGAGGTTGTCGAACACGCCGGGCGTGGCCTGGGTGCGCAGCCGGTCGAGGCGGGCCGAGTCGGCCATCAGCACGTCGCGCTGGCTGTCCAGCGCGCTGAAGCGGTCGTCCGCGTCGATCAGCACCGCCGTGACCGCCTCGCGGCCCGTGGCCACGCGCCCCTTGGCATCGGCCGCCGAGTTCAGCAGGTGCACCGTGCCGCGCGCGTTGACGGTGGTGGTGGCGAGCGCCACGCCGTCCTGGCGCACCGTGCGGCCGGCCAGCGTGATGTCGCCCTCGGTCGCGACGATCAGGCCGCTGTTGCGCACCAGCCCGGCCGTGCTGTCGGGCACGAACCGGGGCGCGATCTCGTTGCCGCGCGTGGTCGAGAAGGTGTTGGCGTCGGTGCCCACGCCCTTGCGGATCGCGAAGCTGTCGCCGGCAGCGAGCTGCGCCTGGCCGCGCGGCGTGGCGATGCTGCCGGCGTTCTCGACCTCGTGCCCGAGCAGCAGCACGTAGCCGCCGCCCTGCGTGACCGACACGGGCTGCCGGGTCGCGATGCGCGCGCCGGCCTGCACCTCGACCTTGCCCAGCGCGTCGGTGAACACCGGCTGCGGCTGGCCGTTGACCTGGGCGCTGTAGAGGCCGTTGTTCCTGAACTGCTCGTCGCCGATGCGCGCCGCGGCCGCCACCAGGTTGCGCGTGTCGACCTGGCTGCTGCCGCTGAACACCACGCCGTTGCGGTTGGCGATCAGCACCGTGCCGTCGGCCTTGATCTGGCCCTGGATGCGGCTGGGCCGCGCCTGCGGATCGTTGACGCGGTTGAGCACCGCCCAGTCGGGCTGCTGCTGGAACTCCACCGTGGTGTTGCGCCCGACGTTGAAGCTCTCCCAGTTGAGGATGGCGCGGTCGCCGGTCTGGCGGATCGCGACCGTGGTGCGGCCGTTGGCCTGCGTCTGCTGCGGTGCCTGTGCGTTGAGCCAGCCGGCGCTGAGGCTGTTGCCGTCCACGCGCAGGCCGCCCTCGGCCAGGCCGTCGGGCACCGAGGCCTCGCCCTGCGCCGCCAGCCGCGCCGCGGCCTGGGCCGCCTGCTGGGCCGCGATGCCGCGCGCGGCCAGTTGCAGGTTGTCGAGCGAGCGCTGCAGCTCGGCATTGGCGCGCTGCTGCTGCGCCTGCGGGTGGGTCAGCAGCGCGGCGGGCTGGCCGTTGGGCAGCCGGCCGGTGGCGGTGGCCGTGGCCTGCGCCATGTTCTTCTGCGCCATCCAGCCGGCGCTGAAGACGCGCTGCGCCTGCGCGCCGCCTGTGGCCAGCGCCATCGCGAGGCCGGCGATGGCCCAGGCGACCGGATGCAGCGGCTGCGCCTGGCGCGGGATGGCGCCCTGGGCGCGGGGTGGATGGTGCGGCGGGGTTCGGTCGGTGGCGCGTCGCGGGGTCGAAGACATGGTGGCGGGTCCGTGTAGGCGTCGGGGGTCGGTCGTTGAAGTCCTGACCTAGACGTTGGCGCAGCGAAGACCCGCCAAGGAAATCCGACTTTTTTTGCGCGCCCGCGGCCGCGCTCAGCCCAGCATCACGATCCCGCCCGGCCAGCGTGTCGCGCGCGCGCCGAACAGCACCTCGATCTGCTCGATCGCCTCGTCGAGCGCGTTGATCCGGAAATGCCCGCTGAGCCGGTGGCGCGCGAGCGAATCGCTCGCCAGCACGACCCGGCCGTTGCGGTAGCGGTTGATCTCGTCCACCGCCTCGCTCAGGGGCGTGGCGCGGAACACCAGCTCGCCGCGGCGCCAGGCCTGGGTCTGCGCCATGTCCACCTGCGCCACCGGCGACACGCCGGTCGCGCCGCACCAGATCTGCTCGCCCTCGCGCAGCGCGACGGTCCGCGTGGGATGCATCACCTCGACGCGACCCTCGATGCAGCTGACGCGGTAGCGCTCGTCCTGGCGCCACACGGCGACATTGCCCACGCCGGGCACGATGCGCAGGTCGCCCGCGACCAGCTCCACGAAAGGCGCGCCGGGGCCGCGCCGCAGCGTGGCCTCGCCCGCGATCAGCCGGATGCGCTCGCCGCCGCCGGCCGCGGCGCCGGGCTGCACGGCGAGGCTGGTCTGGGTGTTGAGCATCAGCTCCACGTCGGCGGCCAGCGTCACCGTGGCCTGCTGGCCGGTGCCGGTGCGGTAGTCGGCCACCAGCTCGGACCACGAGGGCCACAGCGCCAGCGGCGGATGCACCACCGCCGCGATGGCCGCGGCGCCCGCGCTCGCGAAGCCCGCGCCGAGCAGCCAGCGCCGGCGCGTGTCGACCGCGACCGCGGCCTGCACGGCTGCGCGGCCCGGCGCGGCGGCGGCCTCGGGAAAGAGCCGCTGGTGCGCCTGCGCCACGCCGCCGATCGCCTGCCATTCGCGCTTGGCGCGTTCGAAGGCCTGCGCATGGCCCGGGCCGCGCGCGCGCCATTGCGCGAGCTGGCGCGCGTCCTTGCGCGTGGCCGCGCCCGAGCGCAGCCGGCGCACCCAGGCGCGTGCCTCCTCGTCGAGACGGGAGGCAAGGACTTCGGAATCGTCGTCGGCCATGTTCGAGATCATCGGTGTGCTGCTGACTGGACGTTCGGCGCCGGGGCCGACCGCCAATTCAATCAATCCTTGCGCGGCCCTCGCATCTGTTCGACGCAGAACTCGTGCGCCAGGTGGATCTCGCGCTCGACGCGGCGCAGCGAGATCGCGTAGCGCTGCGCCAGCTCCTTCTGCGGGATGCCCTCGACACGCGAGGCGAACAGCAGTTGCCGGCGCAGCGGCGGCAGCAGCTCCATCGCGCGCGCCACCGCCTCGAGGTCGATGCGCGCCTCGACCGCGACCGCCGGGTCGATGGCCTTCTCGTCGGTCATCAGCAGCTCGTCGATCTCCTCGCCCGAGAGCTCGAGCCGGTCGGCGCGGATGCGGTCGATCGCGATGTTGACCGCGGTGCGCAAGAGGAAGCTCTGCGGGCTGTGCACCGGGCCGGCCGGCGCGCGCACCGAGAGCTTGACGTAGGTGTCGTGCAGCACGTCCTCGGCCAGCTCGACCGAGCCGAGCCGGTGCGAGAGCTTGCGGCGCAGCACGTCGTAGCGCTCGACCAGGAAGTTCAGCAGGCCGGCGCTCATGGGCGGCAGTCGCCGGTCTGCGCCGGCTGGCGCGGCAGGATCAGCAGCGCGATCGGCTGCGCCAGGCCCTCGGGCGGCGCCGACTCGAGCGCCAGGCCGGTGAGCCGCGCGGCGATGCGCGCATCGCGCCGTTCGTTGCCGGTGGCATGCAGCACCACGCGCTCGACCACCGGGGCCGCGGCATCGATCCAGAGGTTGAGCGCCAGCCGGTAGCTGCCGGGCATGGTGACGGGATCGCCGCACAGCGCGGCGGTCACGCGGGCCTGCAGCTGCGCGTAGTAGGCGCGGCGCGCGGCGCTCGCCGCGATGGCGGTTCGCGTGTCGGCCGTCGCGGCAACCGGCGACGTTCCGGCGGCGGACGCCTCGGGCCGCATCAGCATGAAGGCCGCCTGCGAGGTGTAGCGCACCACGATGCCGCTGCCCGCGAGCAGCTCGCGCAGCGCGGCCTCGGGCGTGTGCTCGCCCTGCAGCGGACCGGCCATGCGTCCGTCGGCGATCGCGTCGTCGTAGAGCAGCGACTGGCCGGTCTGCGCATGGAAGCGGCTCAGCGCCGCGGCCAGCGGCAGGCGCGGAATGTCGAAGTGCATCGGCGCCGCGGGATCGGCCACGGCGGTCCGTGGCGCGTCGGCGCGCGCGGCCGGCATGCCGCCCAGGAGCACCGCCACCGCCATCAGTCCCGCCGCGAGTTGTGAACCCGCTGCGGGCATGCCGGATCGAGGAAGGAGGTGCAGGAAAAGTGCATGCGCGGCGTGTTCGGAGGAGCCGGGCCGTGGACGTCGGGACCATCGCAGCCGGGGCGAGCCGGATGGTGACTGCGCTGCGTGACGGATTCGTGTCCGTGCGATGACAGGCGGCCCGGCGCGGATCCGGCCGCCGCGAACTCAGCCGCCGGAGCGCGCGGCTGCGAGCTGTCGCCCCAAGGCTTCGCGCGCCCGGCGCGCCGCCTCGGCATCGACCCGTGTCTCCAGCACCTGGCCCAGCTGTTCGAGCTGGGTCGCACCGAGCCCGACATTCATCGCGATGCGCATGTGGGCCTGGAGCTGCGACTCGGCGCCCGTGAGCGCCGACAGCATGCCGAGGGTGGCGAGTTCGCGGCTTTGCCAGTCGAGGTTGTCGCGCTCGAACAGGTCGCCGAACAGGTGGGTCTTGAGGAATTCGTCGATGGCCGGCGCGAAGTCGAACAGCGGGCCCCGGACCGGCGCGCCCGAGAGCTTCGTCTGGTTGGCCGTGCCGGCCGCGAGCAGCGCCTCGCCTTGCGCAACGCGGCGCGATGGCAGCGGCCCCTCGCGGTCGCGCACGCCGCGCTGCCGGCGCGCCTCGAGCACCTTCATCAACTCGCCCAGTGCATTGAGGCTGCGCGGAAAGCCCGCATAGGCATAGACCTGCACCAGGATCTCCTTGAGCTCGTTGACGCTCAGGTCCGTGTCGAGTCCCCGGTGCAGCGCGGCATGCAGGCGCGCGATGTCGCCGCCCGCGGCGAAGGCCGCGATGGGAACGATCGACTGCTGGCGCGCCGACAGCGATCCGGCGGCGATGGGCTCGGTGGTCATGGGAGCGGCTTTCTGCGCCGTGGCGGGCGCGGCTTGGCAGGCGGCGGCGGCAAGGCCCAGGACGGACGCCAGCGCGGTCCTGCGGGTCGGGTCAACGCGGGGCGTACTGCGCATCGGACACCTTCTCGAGCCATTCGACGTTCCTGCCGTTCACCGTGCCGGTGACGGCCAGGTGGGTCATCGCGGTGCCGGGCGCCGCGCCATGCCAGTGCTTGACGCCCGGCGGGCACCAGACGACGTCGCCGGGACGGATCTCCTGCACCGGCTTGCCCCACTCCTGGGTCAGGCCGACGCCCGAGGTCACGACCAGGCGCTGCCCGGCCGGGTGCGTGTGCCAGGCCGAGCGCGCGCCGGGCTCGAAGGTGACGAGGCCGCCGGAGGCGTTGAGGGTCTCGCTGGCCGGCCAGACCGGATCGATGCGCACGCGGCCGGTGAAGTATTCGGCGGGCCCGGCCACCGAGGCCTGGCTGCCGGCGCGCGCGATCTGCTGAGCCTCGGCAACGGCTGGCGCGTTTTCGACGGCGCCGGCACTCAGGCCGTGGAGTGCCGCCAGGCAGAAGGCGGCTTGGAGGGGACGATGGCACATGGAGAGTTCCTGGGAATGGACCGATACCCGAACTCTAGGAAACGCACCATTGGTTGAGAAGACTGCAAAATCGGGATGCACTTGTGAACCCAGCTCACCAATTCATCCGTGACCACCGAGAACCTCAACGACCTGCAAGCCTTCGTCGTCGTCGCGCGCGAGCGCAGCTTCACGCGCGCGGCTGCGCAGATCGGCGTCTCGCGCTCGGCGCTCAGCCATTCGATGCTGGCGCTCGAAGCCCGGCTCGGCGTGCGGCTGCTGACGCGCACCACGCGCAGCGTCTCGGTGACCGATGCCGGCGCGCGGCTGCTGAACACGCTGGCGCCGCGGCTGCAGGAGATCGCGCAAGAGCTCGAATCGCTGAGCGCGATGCGCGACAAGCCGGCCGGCACGGTGCGCATCACGGCGCACGACCATGCCATTGCCACGGTCCTGTGGCCGCGGCTGCTGCCGCTGCTGCGGGAGCATCCCGACATCGAGATCGAGTTCAGCGTGGACTACGCGCTGACCGACATCGCGGCCCGGCGCTTCGACGCGGGCGTGCGCCTGGGCAGCAGCGTCGACAAGGACATGGTGGCCGTGGCGATCGCGCCGCCGCTGCGCATGGCGGTGGCCGCCTCGCCCGGCTACCTGGCCGGCAAGCCGCTGCCGCTGGTGCCCGGCGACCTCACGGCGCACCGCTGCGTGAACCTTCGGCTGGCCACGCATGGCGGCCTGTACGCGTGGGACTTCGAGAAGGACGGCGAGGCGCTCGGCGTCCGGGTGCGCGGACAGGCGACTTTCAACAACACCTACCTGATGCTGCAGGCGGCGCTGGACGGCCTGGGCTTCGCCTGCGTGCCCCTCGACATCATGGCGCCCCACATCGCGCAGGGAACGCTGGTGCCGGTGCTGCAGGACTGGTGGCCGACCTTCCCCGGCTATCACCTCTACCACGCCAACCGCCGCCAGTTGTCGCCGGCGCTGGCACTGGTGATCGAAGCCCTGCGCTACAGGGCGCCGCGCGCGGACTGATGCCGCGCGAGCGCTTCAGCCCGACCTGCGCCGGCCGCGCACGCGCTCGTAGCGGTAGACGCGAAAGCCCTCGTCCTGCACGAAACCCACGGGCTCCCAGCCGCGCGTCAGCGCGCAGTCGGTGATCTGCGCCATCTGCACGCCGAGATAGTCCTGCAGCACGTCGTCGACCGCGAGTTCGAACTTGCGCAGCTCGCGGTCCAGCGCCTCGATGGCCGCGATCGCGGCTGCGACACTGGCGAAGGGCCGGCGCCGCGCGAGGCCGAGGCCGGGCGCCGAGGGCGGCGCCTCGCGGCGCGGCTTCGGACCGAAGTCCACGCTGATGCCGCCCTCGACGCTGTCGAGGCTGCCCATCAGTGTCACGTGGCCCATGATGTTCATCCCATGAACCCGATGTCGCGCGGATACGCGATGCCGTTGGCCGTGCGCCCGAAGTTCTTCAGGTTCGGCAGGATCCCGTCGAGCTGGCTGTCGGGCACGCCGAACCAGCGTGCGAGCGTGGCGGCGTACTGGTCGACCGAGGTGGTGGGCAGCAGCCGGCCCTGGCCCACGTGCCACTGGTCGGCATCGGCCGCGGTGTTGCCGATGCTCACGGGCGGCGGCGTGCCATAGATCGCCCTGCCCTTCACCGCGCCGCCGACCACGAAGTGATGGCCGCCCCAGCCATGGTCGGAGCCGTCGCTGTTGTACGAGAGCGTGCGGCCGAAGTCCGAGGCCGTGAAGGCCGTGACCTGGCCGCCGAGGCCCAGCGTCGCCATCTGGCGATGGAAGGCGGCCATCGCGTCGGACAGCCGCTGCATCAGGCCGGGCTGGTTGGCGATCAGGCTGTCGTGCAGGTCGAAGCCGCCCATCGAGACGAAGAAGACCTGGCGCTTCACGCCGAGCGAGGCGCGGCCGCGGATCAGGCGCGCGACCATCTTGAGCTGGCTCGCGAGGCCGTTGTTGGCCGGGAAGGCGCCGGCGGGAAAGTCGCTCTGGATCGCCGCCGTGACCTGGCCCTCGGCCTTGACCGCGCGCCGGACCACCTTGCTGTATTCCTCCTCGAGCGTGTGGCCGCGCGATTGCTGCGCGAGCTGCTGCATCGCGGCCTTGACGGTGTCGGAGCCGAACAGGTTGCCGGTGTTGGTGCCCACGCTGTAGATGCGCACCGCGCCGCCGGTGCCGACCTGGTATTGCAGCGCCTGGTCGCCCGAGAGGAACACGGCATTGCCCGACACCGACATGCAGGTGAACAGCGCGCCGGTGTTGCCCGACAGCACGAGGTCGCCGATGTTGCCGCCCCAGCCCACGGTCGAGCCCTCGGGCGAGGACGACTGCCAGACCGACTGCTGGTCGTTGTGCGAGAACAGCTTCGGCGGCACCGGCCAGGACTTGCGGTTGCCGCTGTCGTACTGGGCGCGCGTGATCGGCGCGATCAGCGGGCCGACGTTGAGCTGCACCGCCACCTTGCCCTCGTTGTGGAACAGGTCGGCCAGCGCGGTCATCGACGGATGCAGCGCGTACTGGCGTCCGCCCGGCAATGCCTGCGTGGGCGCGAGCAAGGTGGGCAGCAGCTGGGCGCGCGCGATCGCGATGCCGCCGCCGGCATCGCCGTTGCCGCCGCGGATCTGGCTGTACTTGCCGTAGCTGTCGGTGTCGTAGGTGACGACCGTGTTGGCGTAGTCGTTGCCGCCGTAGAGGAAGACGCAGACCAGCGCCTTGTAATCGTCGCCGGGCGCGGCCTGGGCCGCGGCCTCGCCCATGGTCGCGAGGTTGAGCGCGAACGGCAGCGCGGTGCCGGCCATCGCGAGCTGGCCCGAGCGGCGCAGGAAAGCGCGCCGGGTGTGGCGCGCGGGATCGATCAGATGCATGGGCACCGCTCCTGGCTGGCCGTGTTCGTCGGGGTCATGGGGTTCATTTCTGCACCAGGTATTCAGGCGCGCCCATCACCAGCATCACGGCCGCGTAGACGCGGTTGAGCCGGGCGCCCTCGCTACTGCTGGCGTTGAGCGCGGGCGTGGCGAGCGCGTTGACGATCAGGCTCACGGTGGCGCTCGAGAGCTGGTTGCCGGTCAAGAGCAGGTTGAGCCGCTTCACGAGCGCCGCGGGGTCGAGCGCCAGCGCCTTCTCGGCCGCGTAGGCGGCACGCACGTCGCCGTTGTCGATGCCGTAGGGCAGCGCGTTCTGCAGGAAGTTGAGGTAGCCGCCCACGCTGGACTCGTTGACGATCTGGAACTCGGGCGCCACCAGCTTGCGCTCGGCGATGGCGGTGGCCGGCGGCACGTAGCCGGGCCGGAAGTAGTTGAAGACCGAGGGCGAACGCAGCGGGCTCTGGCCCAGGCCGTAGCTGGCATTGCTCTGGTCGCCGATGCGCCAGGTGCCCTTGGTGGAACTCACGCCGAAGCTGCGGCCCCATTGCGCGAGCCGCAGCATCGGTTCGCGCAGGCGGCCGAAGTCGGGATTGGCCAGGCCGGCCGGCGCGCGCGCCTCGTCGTCGATCAGCACGGCGGCGAACACCGCCTTCATGTCGCCGCGCACGCCCGCGCCGTTGTCGGCGAAGGCCGCCGCCACGCGCTTCACGTAGGCCGGGCTCGGGTTGCTCGTGACCAGCCGCTGGATCAGCTGCCGGCCGATGAAGGGGCCCACGTTCGGGTGGTTGAACAGCGTGTCGAGCGCGATCTTGAGCGCGGCGGCGCCGGGCGTGTTGGCGGGCACGGTGGCGCCGAGGAACTTCGCCTCGAGCATCGAGTGGCGGCTCGCGACGAGCACCATCGGCCGCGTGGTCCAGTCCCGGGTCTCGACGGTGTAGCTCGCGCCCGGCGGGCGGAAGCCGTTCTCCTCGCCGGGCTTGATGTCGAGGTCGTAGCCGGTGAAGACGCGCGCGAGCTGCGTCACGTCGTTCTGCGTGTAGCTGTCGAGCGGCTGGCCGTCGGCGCCGGTCTTCGGCGTGCCGTCGGCCTCGAGCTGCTGCAGGCCGATGCTCATGAGCTGCATGACCTCGCGCGCATAGTTCTCGTCAGGCTGGCGGCCGCGGTTGTTCTCCTTCTGGTTGCCGCGCGTGTTGAGGTAGAAGCCCATCGCGGGATTGAGCGTCACGGCCTCGAGCAACTGGCGGAAGTTGCCGCTGCTGCCGGCGGCCAGCATGTCCCAGTACTGGGCCATCATGTGCGTCGGCCAGCTCGAGCCGATGTCGTTGGCCGAGACCACGAAGATCTCGCTGAGCGCGAGCGCCATGCGCTTGCGCACCGCGTCGCCCGACAGCATGAGCTGGCGCCAGACGGTGGCGTCGATGTCGGTGGCGTTGTAGGGCTGGCTCTCGACCCATTCCCAGGCGGTCTGGGTGCGCGGCGCGCTGAACTGCTGTTCGAGCCATGGCAGGTAGCCGAGGCTGCGCACCGCGGCGATCTCCGGCTCGGAGGCCGAGAACTGCGCCTGCAGCAGGAAGCGCGCGGCTTCGGCGTCGCTCTTGGCCTGCAGGTAGTGGTAGGGGCCGGTGTCGGCCGGCGTGGCCGGATCGGGCTGCGGGTTGGCGCCACCGCCCGCGCCCGGGAAGATGCCGCCGCCCGCGCCACCGCCGCCTCCTCCGCCGCCACAGCCCGCGATCAGCGCCGGCATGGCGAACAGCGCCAGGCCCTTCAGCGCCTTGGCCGATCCCTCGTGGGCGGGCGTGCCGCCGCTTTCCTGCGGCTGCGCCAGCGGCGCATCCCCCGTCTCATGAGCCGCTGCCTGCTGGCCGGCTTCTTCCGTGTCGAACATGACCCTCGCTCCTGCGGCACCCGCGCGCCGATGGGGGGTCAGGAGGCAAGGGTCATGCCCTACCGATTTCCGTGGATCGGAGGGCCGGAACCGGCGGACTTTCGGCTAGAAATGTGAACTTGTGTGACTTTTTCGTCGTTCAAGAAACACAATTTGACAATTCCTGTCGCGGATTGTCTTCAGCAAGCGCTCAGGCGGACACTGGGCGCGTCAGTCGTCGTCCCCGTCGTCGTTGGGCGCGCGGTACGGGTAGCCGGGGCCGTAGTAGAGCCGGCCCGGCGGCGGCGCGATCAGCGGTGCCGGCCGGTAGTACACGGGCGGCGGCGGGCGGTAGTACACCGGCGGTGGCGGCGCGTAGTAGATCGGCGCGGGCTCGTAGTAGACGGGCGGCGGCGCGTAGTACGGCGGCGGATAGCCCACGCCGGGCGTGCCGATCTCGATCGACCAATGGCCGCGCGCGTTGGCGGCACCGGCCGCGAACAGCGAGGCGAGCGCCACGGCGGCGAGCGCGGCCAGGTGCAGGCCGCGGGACGAGGAAGAAGAAGGCTTGAGGTTCACTGAGGGCTCCCGGTCCAGGCTGGCTGGAAACGACCGCGAACGGCGGTCCGATGCACGAGCAACGCCCGGCCCCCGCGCCCCGTGCACGCCCGGCCACCGCTTCTGGTAGCCAAACGTGACGAGACGGCCGCCCTTCAGCCGACCGAGCGGCGCGACAGCAGCACGTCGCCGCCCATGGTGTTGAAGGCGATGGTCGGCGCGCTGAAATCGCTGAGCGGCGCGCCGAGCCCGATCTCGCCGCTGCCGTGCAGCACGCATTCCTCGCGCCGCAGCGCGATCTCGCTGCTGGGCCCGGCATTGCCGTGGAAGCGCACCCAGGTGCCGTAGGTGCTGATGTCGGTCAGCACGCAACTGCCCTGGCGCAGCTCGATGCGCGCATGCAGGCGCGACACGCGCGGATCGTTGACCACGAACTCGGCGTCGTCGACGCGGCCCAGGTGGATCGGCAACTGCTCGGTGCGGAACATCGAGCGCACGTCGAGCCAGCTCAGCTCGATCTGGCCGAAGTTCGAATCGGCATGGCGGATCGCCATCAGCGCGGCCGGCACCGTCAGCGAGGCGGTCACGTCCTCCTGCCAGTCGATGCGATGCACCACCGAGAGCTCGCTGCGCCCGCGGATGTTGATCGGGCCGAGGTCGCGGTGATGGACCGAGCCCTCGGGCAATTGGGCGATCACCGATTCGGTGGCCCAGATCTGGCTCGGCCCCGCGAGATCGCTGAGCCGCGAGGCCAGGTTGACCGCGTCGCCGAAGCAGTCGCCGTCGACCTCGAGCACCTCGCCGCTGGCCACGCCGATCTGCAGTTCCATGCGCAGCGGCGCGGGCCAGGCCAGCAGGCGCTTCTGGTGCTGGCGCTGCAGTTCGATCACCGACTGGATCGCGCCCGCGCCTTCGGCGAAGAGCGCGAACACGCCATCGCCCAGCGACTTCACCACCCGGCCGCCATGCTTTTCGCACACCGCCCCGATCCATTGCGTCAGGCGCGTCACCGTCTCGGTGGCCTGGGCATTGCCCATCGCCTCGAAGACCCGGGTGCTCCCGGTCAGGTCCGCAAACACCACAGTGGAGTTGACAACCATGTTCTGAATTCGGCCTCACCGCCGTTGTTTTGAGTTTTCTTATCTCCGACCGGACACGGAGAACGCCGAAATCCGGTCATCCCTGGACGGGTTTGTACCGTCAAATCCTTCACCAAGTCGCACTATTCTGAAGAGGAAGAGTGAGCTGTCGGATAAATACTGTGGGCCATGTAGGAAAAGTCCTGCATTTGCCTTAATACTTTAGAAAACACTCCTCAGTTTTTGCTCGAACTGCTACGTAAAGTGTGTTGTTTTCAAACAAGAAACAATGTTCCACAACTTGTGTCTTGATCATCGCCCGATTAAGGTAACCGCCACCTTTGCTCCTGGTGTTACGTAACTCGCCATGTCGATCATCCGTCGTCTGCTTCGTCTGCTGCACCTTTCGGGTGGTGCCAGTGCGCGCACCAAGGATCTGCAGCTCGGCCGCATCCGCAGCGCGATGCTGTCGCTGCTGCCATCGCACGGCGGCCACTCGGTGCAACGCGTGAGTCAGCGCGTGCGCTTTGCCGCCGATGTCGAAACTCTCTGGTATCTGCGCCAGGACGTGATGACCGCGCTGAGCGCGGTCGACGGCGAAACCGCCGCGCGCCGCAAGATGAAGGGCATCAACAGCATGTTCGAAGGCGGGTTGCCGGGCTCGATGGGACCGCGCACGCACCAGCGCATTCCCCACCACTGATGTAACGGACGGCAGGCGGTCGCGAGCTGCCTGTCGTTCGCTTCGAGGCGGCCTCCGGGCCGCCTTTTTTTTGGCGCGCGCGGCGCCTCAGTGTGCGTGGCCGTGGTCGGCGTGGTCGCCGTGCGCGTGGCCGTGATCGTGGCCATGCGCATGCCCGTGCGGCCTGGCGCTGCCGTGCGGGTGATGGCCCCACACCATGAACACGTCGCGCCCGTCGGCCGCGAGCTCGACCTTCGCGCCCACCGGCAGCAGCACCTTGGTCGGCACGTGGCCGAACGGCAGGCCCGCGATCACCTGCACCTTGCGCAATTGCGCGCGCAGCCGGTCGATCACGGTGTCGAGGCCGAAGCCGCGGTCGTAGCCCGGCACCTTGCGCATGCCGGTGAACTGGCCGAAGACGATGGCGCGCTGGCGGCCGAGCACGCCGGCCATGCGCAGTTGCTCGAGCATGCGCTCGATGCGGTAGGGATGCTCGTTGGTGTCCTCGATGAACAGCACGCCCTGGTCGACCGCCGGAAAGTACGGCGTGCCGAGCAGGCTGGTCAGCACGCAGAGGTTGCCGCCCCACAGCACGGCGTCGTGCACGGGCTTGAGCTTGAGCGCCGCGTCGCGCACCGGCATGCGCCAGCCCGTGCCCTCGCCCTGCCCGTTCGCGAGATCGTCGAAGCAGGCTTCCATGATGTCGTCGGGCCCGGCCTCGGCGCCGAAGTCCTCGCCCACCGCGGGGCCGGCCCAGGTCACGGCGCCGGTCTTCGCGAGCAGCGCGTTCTGCAGCGCGGTGAAGTCGCTGAGGCCGACGAACTCGGTGCCGCGCTCGATGGCCTTGGCCACCTTCTTGAACGGCACGCCGTCGAGGATGCGCGTGAGGCCGTAGCCGCCGCGCGCGATCAACGCGATGTCGGCCCCGCTCGCGGCCGCGCGGCCGATGGCCGCGAGGCGCGTCGCGTCGTCGCCGGCGAAGCGCTGGTGGAAGGACAGCGCGGCCTCGTCGACCTCGACCTCGTGGCCCAGTGCCTTCAGGCGCGCCACGCCGCGCCGGAACGCGGCCTTGTCGCGCACCGCGCTGGAGGGGGAATAGATGTAGATGTGCTTGTTGCTCACGGCGTCGAGTATCCCATCGCGGCGCGCGCCGCCCCGGCCAGTGCCAGTGCCTGCGCGCGATCCGGCCCCGAGGACCGGGCCAGCGGGCCGAGCGCGCGCAGCGCGGCCTCGAAGCCGCGGTCGGGGAACGGCGCGCGCCAGGCATCGCGCACGCGCTCGCCGCCCTCGGGCGCGGCCAGCAGCGCCGCGAAGCGGCCCGCGGGCGCGGCCGCATGGAGCGCGGCCGCCAGGTCCGCGCCGGCCTGCGAGTGCAGCAGCACCATCGGCGTGGGCGGCAGCCGGGCCAGCCATTCGAGCAGCAGGTCGCGATGCCACCCGAGGCTGTGCGCGGCCTCGCGCTTGGGCTTGTCGCTCTTGCCGAAGCCGATCAGGTCGGGCACCCGCACGCGCAGCCCGGGCAGGCCCACGAGATGGCGAAAGGCATAGCCCCATTCGCCGGGGCCATGCAGGCACAGGCAGGTCGCCTCGACGTCACCGCCATCGGCCGGCCCTTCGTCGACGTAGTGCAGGCGCCAGCCGCGCTGCGACGGCAGGTCCTGCACGTGGTGCGGCGCGAAGGCGTAGTCCGCCAGCGCCTCGAAGCGCTCGGGCGGCGTGCGCAGCGCATCGTCGCGCAGCGGCTGCGCCTGCTCGCGCGCGGCCGTGCGCCGGCGCTGGAAGAAGTCCTGCAGCAGCGCCGCGCAGTCGGCCGCCAGCACCCCGCCCCGCACCTGCGTGCGGTGGTTGAGCTGGGGCAGCGCGAACAGGTCGAGCACCGAGCCGGCCGCGCCGGTCTTGGGATCGCTGGCGCCATAGACCACGCGCGCGAGCCGCGCATGCAGCATCGCGCCCGCGCACATCGCGCAGGGCTCGAGCGTGACGAACAGCTCGCAGCCCTCGAGCCGGTAGTTGCGCAGCGCCTCGGCGCCGGCGCGCAGCGCGTTGATCTCGGCATGGCCGCTCGGGTCGTGCCCGCCCACGGGCGTGTTGCGGCCGGTGGCGATCACGCGGCCGTCCTTCACCAGCACCGCGCCCACGGGCACCTCGCCGGCCTCGGCCGCGCGCCGCGCCTCGGCCAGCGCGAGCGCCATGAAACCGTCGTCGTTCAGGGGCTCACTCGTCATCGGGCATCTTGCGCTGCGACTGCTGCATCGCGGCATCGAGGGCCTGCTTGTACTGGTCCTGCACCTGGCGGGCCTGGTCGCGCACCGTGGCATCGCCCCCGGTGGACACCACCGGCGCGGCCGCGCCCGCGAACTGCTTCTTCGCCACCAGCGCGACGATCGCGAGCGCGACCACGAGGCCGATCAGTCCGAGTCCGCGCATCTCAGGCCGCGCCCTTCGCGGGCGCCTCGGCGCCGGTCAGCCCGAGCCGCTCCATCCACACCGACAGCGCGCGCTCGTCGCCCGACCCGGCCGCGTAGCGCTCGTGCATCGCCGCATGCGATTCGCGCCGGTGCTGGTTGAGCTTGATCTTGCATTGCAGCGCGGTCACGCGCAGCTCGAAGCCCACGATGCCGGCCAGCATCTTGAGCTGGAATTCCTCGCCGAGGTCGCGCCACTGCTGCGCATAGGCCGGCTCGTGCTCGCCGATCAGGCGCTTGAGCAGCGCGTCCTTGGCCGGTGCGTCCTCGACCAGCCGGGCCTCGACCGTGCAGTGCACCGCGAGGTAGTTCCAGGTCGGCACGCGCGCGAGGTCGGGATAGACCTGCGGCGACAGGTAGGCATGCGGCCCGAGAAAGGTCGCGACCGCGCGCGGCCGCGCCTGCAGGTAGCGCCAGTGCGGATTGGGCTTGGCGCAGTGGCCCCACAGCACCAGGCCGCCGCCCTCGCCCGTCCTCTGCTCGGCCACCAGGGGCAGGTGCGTCACGTACGGCAAGCCGTCGTCGTCGGTCGAGATCAGGCTCGCGAACGGATGGGCGCGCATCAGCTCGAGCGCGACGGCGGGATCCTTGGCGTTGAACTGCGGGGGCATGTACATGGGACGAATCCTTGGGACGGCGAGGCCCGATTGTCCCCGAGCCGCCCGGCGCCCGCGCCCCGCGTTCTGCTCAAGGCGCGCCGGCGGCCCGCAACTGGTCGGCCATCGCCGTGTAGCCGCGCGCCACCGCGAGCTGCAGTGGCGTGCGCCCCTGCCGGTCGGCCAGCGAGAGCTTCGCGCCCGCGCCGATCAGGGCCGCCAGCGTGCGCTGGTGCCGCGCGCCGCCGTCGCCCAGCACCACGGCCTCGATGGTGGCGGTCCAGTGCAGGTTGTTGACGTGGTCGAGCGGCGCGCCGGCCGCGATCAGCTGGCGCACCACCTCGTCGTGGCCGAGGTGCGCGGCCGCGATCAGCGCGGTGCCGTCGTAGCGGCTCGTGACCTGCTTCGCGCTCGCGCCCAGCGACAGCAGCAGCGCCAGCGTGGCCGGATCGTCGGCCACCGCGGCGATGGTCACGGCGTCGTAGCGATCGTCCTCGAGCAGGTCGAGCGAAGCGCCGGCCTGCGCCAGCAGGCGGATCGCCTCGCGCTGGCGCGCATGCGTGGCCACCTGCAGCGCCGTGCGGCCACGGGCGTCGCGCGCATCGAGCGTCGCGCCGCCCGCGATCAGC
>Ga0209902_101065_pt1 | contig 16926 bp, 9 predicted proteins | sample FECB27metaG_FD_188304 | JGI IMG/M metagenome (GOLD analysis project Ga0209902, IMG submission 188304) | Cyanobacterial communities from the Joint Genome Institute, California, USA - FECB-27 (SPAdes) (version 2) | ecosystem: Environmental > Aquatic > Thermal springs > Hot (42-90C) > Microbial mats ...
CCGCTGTTCCGAGGCGCGCGCGGCGGGCCGCTGTCGCCGCGCATCGTGCAGCGCGCGCTCGCCCGGCTGCGTGGCGCCCTCGGTCTGCCCGACACGGCGACGCCGCACGCGCTACGCCACTCCTTCGCCACCCACCTCCTGTCGGCCGGCGGCGATCTGCGCACCATCCAGGAACTGCTCGGCCACGCCAGCCTGTCGACGACGCAGCTCTATACCGCCGTCGACGCCGACCGCCTGATCGACGTCCATCGCCGCTCCCACCCGCTCGGCGGAGAGGCGGCCGTTGCCGACACCGCGGCGACCGTGCAAAGGATGCGCGCAGGACTGAGCCGATGAACCAGCGAGTTCAGGGGGTGGACGTGCCTGAGGCACGCGGTGACGCGGCGGCCGGTGACATGAGGCCCGGTGACGCGCTGGCCAGTGACACGCCGGCCGCCAGCACGCCGGCCGATCGCTCCGCCACCGGCGCAGCATCACCGGCGGATGGCCGCTTGTTCGACGACGCCGAGGGGCTGGAGGCTCTGCGGGGCCACCTCGAGGCGCTGATGCGCCGTCGTGGCGACGGCGAGGCGGTGCGGGTGTGGGTGGCCGGCTGCGGCGCCGGGGCCGAGGCCTACACGGTCGCGATGATCTGCGAGGAGGCGCGCCGCGCCGCCCGCAGCGGCGTTCAGCCGAGGATCTTCGCAACCGACGGGGATGCGGCGGCGATCGCCGTCGCGCGGCTCGGCGTCTACGGGGCCGACGCCGTCGCGGACGTGCCGCCCGGGCTGCTCGCCGCCTGCTTCACCGCCGACCGGCACGGCCACCGCATCCGTCCGCAGGTCCGTGACCGCATCACCTTCTCGGTGCACGACGTCGCCCACGACGCACCGTTCCCGCGCATCGACGTGCTGGTCTGCCGGACGCTGCTGCCGGTGCTGTCGCCGGAGGCCCGCGCCCGGGCGCTCGCCGCCTTCCACTACGCCCTGCGGGGCGATGGCGTGCTGGTGACGGGGGCGGGCTTCGACGCCGGCGCCGGACCACCGCCCGCCTTCGCACCGGTCGCTCCCGGTGCCCGCCTGCATCGCTCCATCGGTCCGGGACGACTGCCGGACGTCACCGGCCGGCCGACGGGTGACGCCGGCGCCGACGCGCTGCGCCGTCTCGTCGTCGAGAAGTGCGCGACGCTGGCCGTGGCGGCGGCACTGGCGATCGACGGCGACGGCCACGTCCGCTTCGCCCTCGGTGACACGTCGGCCCTGACCGAGCTGCAGCCCGGCCCCGCGAGCCTGCTGCTGACCAGCATCGTGCGGGCGGACCTGTCCGGGCCGCTGCGGCGGGCGATGGCGCGGACGCGCCGGCGCGGCGAGGCGACGGTGGTAGCGCTGACCGTGCCGGCGGATCCGGCCGGCGACGGGCCCAGGCTCGTCGTGCATCCCTTTCCCGAACTGGGCGACGGCGGGCTCCTCGTCCTGGCGGATGCCGAGCGGACCCCGCTGGCAACCGGCATCGCCGGCCCCTCGACCGGTGACGCACCGCCGGCGGATGTCGAGGACCTCTTGGCGGAAACGGCCGAGCTGCGGTCGAGCCGGGAGGAACTGCGGGCGCTGGGCGACGAATTCGCCACGCGCGTCGCCCGTCTGCAGGGGCGGGCCGACGAGCTCGAGGCGATGCAGCGCGGCATCGCCGTGCCGGCCCTGGTGCTCGGGCGCGATCTCCGCGTCCGCCGTTTCACGCCGGAACTGGATCGCCTGTGCTCCCTCGCCCTGCTGCGCGAAGGCGACCCGCTGGCCGCGGTCCGCTGGCGCTCGCCGCTCCGGGCCGACCTCGCCCAGCGGCTCTACGAGGTGGTCGCCTCCGGCGAGAGCCTCGTCATGCCGTTCGCCACCGGCGAAAGCACCTTCGAGGCACGCCTGACGCCGTATGCGGGCGGCGACGGCGAGACCGACGGCATCGTCATCGCCTTCCACGACGTCACCGGCCTGCAGCGCGGGCTCGCCCATGCCGAACGCGAGCGCGAGATCGCCGTCGAGATGCTGTCGGCGCTGAACGAGGGGCTGATCAAGGTCGATCCGCGCGGCATCGTCGAGTTCCTCAACCCGGCGGCGGCGGCGATGACCGAGTGGCCGCGCGAGGAGGCGGTGGGGCTGTCGCTCGACGAGGTGCTGACGCTGTCGCTCGACCCGTCGCGGCCGCGCCTGCCCAACCTCGCCATCGAGGCGGTGCGGGCGGGGGGCGAGATCCGCTCCGAAATGCCGGCGGTGCTGACCGGCCGGGGCGGGCGGCGCACCGTCGTCGAGTTCGTCGCCCAGCCGATCGGCGCCGCCGACGGCCATCCCGACGGCGCCGTGCTGACGCTGCGCGACGTCGGAGAGCGCGAGCGGATGGTGGCCGAGCTCGAATGGCGCGGCAATCACGACGTGCTGACGGGGCTGCTCAACCGCTTCTCGTTCGAGCGCGAGGTCGGGCGGACGGTGGAGGCGGCCAGGCTGCGCGGCGTCACCAGCTGCCTGATGTTCCTCGACGTCGACAAGTTCAAAATCGTCAACGACACCTCCGGCCACATCGCCGGCGACCAGCTCCTGCGCGACCTCGCCCGTGCGCTGACGGAATCGGTGCGGGCGAGCGACATCGTCGCCCGTGTCGGCGGCGACGAGTTTGCCGTCATCCTGCAGAACTGCCGGCTCGAGGACGGTGAGACGTCGGCGGCCCATCTCATCCGCCGCGTCGGCGAACTCGGCTTCGTCTGGGGCGAGCGTTCCCATCCGATCGGCCTGTCGGTGGGGCTGGTGGTGATCGACCGCGTCGCCGCCTCGACCGCCTTCGACGTGATGGCCGACGCCGAGATCGCCCTCTACGAGGCGAAGACGCGCGGCGGCGGCCGCGTCGAGGTGTTCCGCTCCGGCGACGATCCGGGCGGCGCGCGCGCCCAATTCGCGGTGCTCACCGAGATCAACCGGGCGCTCGCCGAGCAGGCCGTGCAGCTCTACTGCCAGCCCGTCGTCTCCGCCGAGGGCGGTGCGTTCACCGGCATCGAGATCCTGGCGCGCCTGCGCGACCGCGGCGGCCGGCTGATGATGCCGGGGGTGTTCCTGCCCGCCGCCGAGCGACACGGCCTGGTGCGGCGGCTCGACCGCGCCGTGGTGCGGGGCACCTTCGAGGCGCTCGCCCGCTTCGGCAGCGGGCCGCAGGCCGAGGGGCTCGACATCCACATCAACGTCGCCGGCTCGACCTTGTCCGACCGCGACTTCTTCGAGCACGTGCGGGCGACGGCGATCGAGAACGGCATCGACTTGGGCCGCATCGTCTTCGAGATCACCGAGAGCGCGGCGATCCTCGACCTCGCCGTGGCGCGCAGCTTCGTCTCCGGCGTGCGCCAGCTCGGCGGCCGCATCGCGCTGGACGACTTCGGCAAGGGCATGAGCTCGTTCGACTATCTGCGCCTGCTCGAGATCGACATGGTGAAGCTCGACGGCTCCTTCGTCGGCGGCGTCGCCGACGACCGCATCAACCAGGCGATCGTGCGGGCGACGGTGGACGTGGCGAAGGCGATGAAGCTGACGCTGGTGGCCGAGATGGTCGCCTCGCAGTCGGACGCCGACTTCCTGCGCAAGGCCGGCGTCGACCGCCTGCAGGGCTACCTCGTCGCCGCCCCGGAGCCGCTCGAGGACTGGTTCGCGCGGCTGGGGGAGGGGGCTTGAGGCTTCCGTTTCCCTAGGATCGAGACGGGTCGCCGTCTGCCAAGCTCGATCGGCCGGCCGCCGCCGCGGCGCGCCGGCCGCGCGCGCCCGACCGCGATCTTCTACGGCCGGGGCGAAGTGTGGGCGTCCCGGCCTGACGACGGCGTCACCGGCGGCGCCGCGCCGTCGCCTACTCCCTGTCGCGCAGCGCCAGGAAATTCGTGATCGACTTGTCGTCCTTGTCGATCGCGGAAATCGTAAAGAGGTCGCCGGATCTCAGCATCAACCCGGCGGTCCCCCTGAACTTCAGCGTATTCTTGTCGCGCTTGAGCTTGAAGTCCGACGTGATCTCGCAGTTGTCGTCCACCGAGATGGTGCCGGACAGCTCCCATTGCAGAGATGGGCTGGCGGCACACTGGGCATTCTTGCTGATCTCGCCGGAGCGCGAGATGCCGAAGAGGCAGGCCGCCTGCTTGCCCTCCAAGATCGTGGTCATCTGCCACTCGCCGACGATGTCCGACGCGGCACAACCCTTGGCGGCCGCGGCGGCGGTCGGCAGAGCCAGAACCGCGCAGGCGATGGCGGCGGAAAAAATGGAAGCGTGCTTCATTGGGATCCTCGACTCGACACCGGTCAGCGTCGACCGGCAGCGTTCAGGCGTTGCGGCAACGAGCCTGGACTTTGCCAGATTGAGCATGGACGCGCGACTGCGCACGATTGTGAGTTTCAGACGCGCCGCCGCCTGCAGCCACAGCCGTCCGCTACCGGTCATGTTCCGGCCTAGTCCGAACTCGACCCCATGAGAATGCTTGCGCTCGCTTCCCCCGAGAACAGGAAAGCGAAGTCCCAGAAAACCGGGTAGGCAGGATGCCCGTCCTGCAGCTCGAAGGAATCAATGTTGACCGCTTCGTCGACCAGGTTCCGAACCTCATTTCCAAGAAGCATCATCAGTTCGGAAAATTCTGCGGATTTGATTGTGGATCCGGCGGGGCCTGCGCCATCGGTGCCCGTGTATAGCAGACTGGATCCGATGACTGGCCAGACCGCCGATCTGTCGACCTCCTCGATGTTCTGCAGTGTCGCCCCGGTCCCCAATAGTGCCTTGATGATGGCTTCCTTGCTGGACTGCCCCGGCGACGCAATCTCATAGAATCTCAGGAAGACGGTGTAATTCCACGCGCCAATGTTTAAGGCGTCTTCAATCTTGTGCAGGAACTGATTGTCCACTTCAGACTCGTGACTGGGGCCGGAGAGTGCGCGTCAAACGCCCAGCTTCGTAGGTGCCCATGTCATGGAAGCCAGTATTTCAGCATGACCCCGGCGGCACGTGCGGGAGACCTCACGCCGCGATCTCGGCGTCCGTCAGCGCGCCTGGGCCGCGGATGGCGCCGTCGGGGCACTTGCCGAGGATGATCATGCCGAGCACCTCGTCGGGGGTGACGTCGCGCGTCAGCGCCGAGCCGACGAGCTTGCCGTTCTTCATGACGAACACCCGGTCGGCGAGGTCGAAGACGTCGTGCAGGTCGTGGCTGATCAGGAAGATGCCGATGCCCTCGGCCTTCAGCTGCTTGATGAGCTCGCCGACCTGCGCCGTCTCCTGCGGCCCGAGCGCCGCCGTCGGCTCGTCCATGATCAGGATCTTGGCGTTGAAGTGGATGGCGCGGGCGATCGCCACCGACTGGCGCTGGCCGCCGGACAGCGAGCGCACCGGCTCCTTGAACTTGCGGAAGTTCGGGTTGAGGCGGCCCATCACCTCGCGCGTCGCCGCCTCCATGGCGACGTCGTCGAGGGTGCCCCAGGCGGTGAGGAGCTCGCGGCCGAGGAAGAGGTTCGCCGCGGCGTCGACATTGTCGGCGAGCGCCAGCGTCTGGTAGATCGTCTCGATGCCGTAGCGCTTGGCGTCGCGCGGGGTGCCGATGTCGGCCTTCTGGCCGCCGACGAAGATCTCGCCGGTGTCGGAGCGGTAGGCGCCCGACAGGATCTTGATCAGCGTCGACTTGCCGGCGCCGTTGTGGCCGAGCACGCCGACCACCTCGCCGGGGTAGAGGTCGATGCTGACCCGGTCGACGGCGCGGATGCCGCCGAACGAGATCGAGATGTCGCGCATCTCGACCAGCGGCGTGCCGGTGCGGGTCGTTTCGGTGCGGGTGCTCATCGCGTGGTTTCCCCCGTCACTTGAAGCGCTTGCGGTAGACGGTGTCGAGGCCGACCGCGACCACCAGCACGATGCCGACGACGATGTTCTGCAGCGGCGTGTCGAAGCCGAGCAGCACCATGCCCGACTGCAGGCTCTGCATGACGAGGGCGCCGAGCATGGCGCCCGCCACCGTGCCGGCGCCGCCGGCGAGCGAGGTGCCGCCGATCACCGCGGCGGCGATGACGTAGAGCTCGTCGAGGGTGCCCTGGGCGTTCGTCGCCGAGGTGAGGCGGGCGGTGGAGATCGCCGCGCCGAGCGCCGCCAGCATGCCCATCAGCGCGAAGATCGTCATCGTCACCCGGCGGGTGTTGATGCCGGCGAGCTCAGCCGCCTCCGGGTTGCCGCCGATGGCGAAGACGTAGCGGCCGAAGCGGGTGCGCTTGGTCAGGAAGGTCATGGCGATGCCGACGCCGACGGCGATCAGCACCGGGATCGCCCAGCCGAACGGGATCTGCAGCAGGCCGCCGTCCGGCACGGTGATGCTGTGCGTCTCGGCGTAGCGGCGGGCGAGTGCTGCCGGCATCATGTAGGCGTTGATGACGAGGGTGGCGACGATGACGGCGCCGCAGCCGACGGCCACCGTGACGATCTCCGCCCACGCCGGCTTCAGCGGGAAGTGGAAGCGCTGGCGCTGGCGGCGGGCGTTCACCGCCGCGGCGACGATGCAGAGGCAGGCGACGATGCCGATCGCCCAGCTCCAGGTGGCGCCGATCGAGCCGTCGGCACCACCGCCGATCAGCTTGAAGTTGTCGTCGGTGAGCGGGATCGTCTTGCCGCTGGCGATCCACCACGCCGCGCCGCGCCACACCAGCAGGCCGCCCAGCGTGACGATGAAGGCGGGCACGCCGAGATAGGCGATGACGAAGCCCTGCAGGCCGCCGATCAGCGCGCCGAAGAACAGCCCGATGACGAGCGTCAGCGCCCAGACGGCAGGGTTGTTGAAGCCGAAGGTCGGCGTCAGGTAGTTCACCTGCACCACGGCCATGATCATGCCGGTGACGCCGAGGATGGAGCCGACCGACAGGTCGATGTGGCGCGTCACGATGACGAGCACCATGCCGGTCGCCATCACCGCCACCGAGGCGGTCTGCACCGACAGGTTCCACAGGTTGCGCGGCGTCAGGAACGTGCCGCCCGACAGGATGTGGAAGCCGATCCAGATGACGGCGAGCGCCCCGATCATGCCGAGGAAGCGGACGTCGATCTCGAGCGACTGCAGGATGGAGCGCGACTGCTGCTGCGGCGGCGAGGACGCGGCTGGGACGCCGACGGCGCGTTCGCTCATGGACGACCCCTTGGACTCGGATTGGCGGCAGGCGACATCGGCCCGTCCGCTCGTTGTTCGCCGAGCATCGGGCCGCCTCCGCCGCTCGTCAACCGCACGCGGCGGCGAAAGCCGGGGGGTGATGTGCGGGAAGGCGACGAACGCTGAACGTGATGAACGGGAACGCGACGGACGGAAAGGCGACGAACGGCGGCGGGCGGACGGAGAGGGCGCGGCGCGCCCCCTCCGATGGCGGTCGTGCTCAGTTGCAGGCGGCGACGGTGCCGGCGGCGACGCCCTGGCAGACGGTCTCCTTGGGCACCCAGCCGGCCTCGATGACCGTGCCGAGGTTGTCCTTGGTGATCGGCACCGGGGCGAGGAAGGTGGCGTTCATGGCGACGCCCTTCGGGCCGCCGTTGAACGAGACCGTGCCCGGCACCTTGTCGATCGCCGTGCCCTTGGAGAGCTCGACGGCGATCTCGGCGGCCTTCTTGCCGAGCTCGCGGGCGTCCTTCCACACCGACACCGTCTGGGTGCCGAGGGCGACGCGGTTCAGCGCCGCGAAGTCGCCGTCCTGGCCGGACACCGGCACGGTGCCGGCGAGGCCCTGGCCCGACAGCGCCGCGATCGCGCCGCCGGCGGTGCCGTCGTTGGAGGCGACCACCGCGTCGACGTCGTTGTTGTTGGCGGTGAGGAACTGCTCCATGTTCTTCTGGGCGTTGGCGGGCAGCCAGGCGTCGGTGTAGGCCTCGCCGACGTTCTTCACCTTGCCGCTGTCGATGGCGTCCTTCAGGACCTCCATCTGGCCGGAGAACAGGAAGTCGGCGTTCGGGTCGGCCGACGAGCCCTTGATGAAGACGTAGTTGCCCTCGGGCGCGACCTTGAACACCTCGCGCGCCTGCATCCGCCCGACTTCCTTGTTGTCGAACGTGATGTAGTAGGCGGACGGGATCTCGATCAGGCGGTCGTAGCCGACCACCGGGATGCCCTCGGCCTCGGCCTTGGCGATCGCCGGGGCGATGGCGTCGGAGTCCTGGGCGAGGATGATGAGGGCGGTGGCGCCCTGGGAGATCAGGCTCTCGACGTCGGTGAGCTGCTTGGCGGCGGACGACTGCGCGTCGGCCGAGATGTAGGATGCGCCGGCGGCCTCGAGCGCCGCCTTGATCGCCGCCTCGTCGGTCTTCCAGCGCTCTTCCTGGAAGTTCGACCAGCTGACGCCGACCACCGGCTTGTCCTGGGCGAGCGCCGCGCCGCCGACGGCGACCGCGAGAACCGTGCCCGCGAGCAGGGCCTTCATGAACTGCATTTCCATTCCCTCCCTCGTCCACCGACCAGCGGTGGATCGCTAAACCTTGCCGGCGTGCAGGAGCACCCGCGCTGCGCCCCCGCGCGCCGGCTGCCCCTTCGCCAGTCCACGCCCCCGTCCGCCGTCACGGCGATCCCGGTGGGCCCGACCGTGAGATCGATTCCGCACTTTCCCGATGTACGCAACTCAATTCGATGGCGCAGCGCAACCGAGCGCGCCCGGACACGTCGCCGGGGTCCCGTGCAAACGATTGGAATCGTTTCGACTCGTTACCGGCCGCACGCAGCGACAGTCGCTTCCCGCCCTGATGTGCGCTGCTCACCGGGCCGGCGGTGCCGCCGGCTTGTGGGGGTGATGCCGCAGCGCGGTGGGAAACGCTTCCCAAGGGCACGCCCCCCCGTTAACGTCGGCGTCAGGGCTCGTTTCGGCACCTCCCCGACCGGACCGGCCGAAAACGCCCAGGTTTCGACAGATGGCGATCATTGCCGCCCTCAATCATGTGACGCGCTATTCCTACGACCGGCCGGTGATGCTCGGCCCGCAGACCGTCCGGCTGCGCCCGGCGCCGCACTGTCGCACGCCGGTCACCGCCTACTCCCTGAAGGTCACGCCGGCCGAGCACTTCGTCAACTGGCAGCAGGACCCCTTCGGCAACTGGCTCGCCCGCTTCGTCTTCCCGGAGAAGACGACCGAGTTTTCGATCGAGGTCGACCTGCACGCCGAGCTCGCGGTCTACAACCCGTTCGATTTCTTCATCGAGGAGTACGCGGAGAAGTTCCCCTTCGCCTATCCCGACGACCTCGCGGTCGAGCTCGCGCCCTATCTCGTCACCGAGCCGTCGACGCCCCTGCTCGACGCGCTGGTGGCCTCCGTGTCGCGCCAGCCGCGCCCGACCGTCGATGCCCTCGTCGAGCTGAACCAGCTCCTGAAGGACGACGTCCGCTACATCGTCCGTCTCGAGCCCGGGGTGCAGACGCCCGAGGAGACGCTGACGCTGAAGTCGGGCTCGTGTCGCGACAGCGGCTGGCTGCTCGTGCAGATCCTGCGGCGCCTCGGCCTCGCCGCCCGTTTCGTCTCCGGCTACCTGATCCAGCTGAAGCCCGACATCGCCGCCCTCGACGGCCCCTCGGGCACCGACCACGACTTCACCGACCTGCACGCCTGGTGCGAGGTCTACATCCCCGGAGCCGGCTGGATCGGCCTCGACCCGACCTCCGGCCTGTTCGCCGGCGAGGGCCACCTGCCGCTCGCAGCTACCCCGCACTACCGTTCCGCGGCACCGCTCATCGGCCTCGTCGAGCCGGCCGAGGTGACGTTCGGCTTCGAGATGACGGTCGCGCGGATGCGGGAGGCGCCGCGCGTCACCCTGCCGTTCTCCGACGCCTCGTGGGGGGCGCTCGATGCGCTCGGCGAGAAGGTCGACGCCGACCTCAAGGCCCAGGACGTGCGCCTGACGATGGGCGGCGAGCCGACCTTCGTGTCGATCGACGACTACGAGGCGGCCGAGTGGAACACCGCGGCAGTCGGGCCGTTGAAGCGCAAGATCGCCGACGAGCTGATCCGTCGCCTGCGCGACCGCTTCGCCCCCGGCGGCATGCTGCACTACGGCCAGGGCAAGTGGTATCCGGGCGAGACGCTGCCGCGCTGGACGTTCTCGCTCTACTGGCGCAAGGACGGCCGGCCGATCTGGCGCGACGAGGCGCTGATCGCCCGCGAGACGTCGGCGGTTGCCACCGGCGAGGACGCCCAGCGACTGCTGTCCGGGGTCGCCGAGCGGCTCGGCTTCGGCCCGGACTACGCCCAGCCCGCTTTTGAGGACCCCGGCCACTGGCTCCTCAAGGAAGGCGAGCTGCCGGAGAACGTCGACGTCTCCAACCCGAAGCTCGAGAGCGCCGAGGAGCGGGCGCGCATCATGCGCGTCTTCGAGCGCGGCCTGACGAAGCCGTCGAGCTTCGTGCTGCCGGTGCAGCGCTGGAACGCGGAAGCCGGCGCCGGCTGGGTGAGCGAGCGCTGGGCGCTCCGGCGCGGCCGCATCTTCCTCGTTCCGGGCGATTCCCCCGCCGGCTTCCGGCTGCCGCTCGCCGCCCTGCCGTGGGTGCCGCCGGCGCAGTATCCGCACGTCTACCAGGCCGACCCCTTCGCCGAGCGCCAGGGCCTGCCGGACCCGGACGAACTCGCCCAGGCCTATGAGCGGACCAGCGTCGACGGCGTCCGGCCGGACGTGCAGCAGCGGCTGACCTTCGGCTCGGTCGTCCGCACGGCGATGACGACGGAGGTGCGCGACGGCAAGCTGTGCGTGTTCATGCCGCCGGTCGCCTGGTTCGAGGACTATCTGGAGCTCCTCGTCGTCGTCGAGGAGACGGCCCGCGAGCTCGGCCTCGCCCTGCAGATCGAGGGCTACCCGCCGCCGCCCGACCCGCGCGTCGACGTCATCCGCGTCGCTCCCGATCCCGGCGTCATCGAGGTCAACGTCCACCCGGCGAAGAGCTGGCGGGAGGCCGTCGACATCACCACCGGGCTCTATTCGGACGCGCGCCACACCCGCCTCGGCACCGAGAAGTTCATGGTCGACGGCCGCCACACCGGCACCGGCGGCGGCAACCACGTCGTCATCGGCGGCGCGACACCCTCCGACAGCCCGTTCCTGCGCCGGCCGGACCTGCTCAAGAGCCTCGTCACCTACTGGCAGCGCCATCCGTCGCTGTCCTACCTGTTCTCGGGCCTGTTCATCGGGCCGACGAGCCAGGCGCCGCGCATGGACGAGGCGCGCCACGACGCCCTCTACGAGCTCGAAATCGCCATGGCCAACGTGCCGGCGCCGGGCGAGGGAACGGCGCCGCCGCCGTGGCTGGTCGACCGGCTGTTCCGCAACATCCTCGTCGACGTCGCCGGCAACACCCACCGCTCCGAGATCTGCATCGACAAGCTGTTCTCGCCGGACAGCGCCACCGGCCGCCTCGGCCTCGTTGAGTTCCGCTCCTTCGAGATGCCGCCGGACGCGCGCATGAGCCTCGCGCAACAGCTTCTCGTGCGGGCGCTGATCGCCTGGTTCTGGCGCGAGCCGCAGCGTGGCTCGCTGGTGCGCTGGGGCACGACGCTGCACGACCGCTTCATGCTGCCCCACTTCGTCTGGACCGACTTCCTCGACGTCCTCGGCGATCTCCGCCGCGCCGGCTATCCGGTCGATCCGGTGTGGTTCGAGGCGCAGCGCGAGTTCCGCTTCCCGTTCTTCGGGCGCGTCGAGCACGGCGGCGTCGAGATCGAGATCCGCCAGGCGCTCGAGCCCTGGCACGTGCTCGGCGAGGAGGGCGCGATCGGCGGCACCGTCCGCTACGTCGACAGTTCCGTCGAGCGGCTGCAGGTGAAGGCGACCGGCCTCGTGCCCGGCCGGCATGTCATCGCCTGCAACGGCCGGCGCGTGCCGATGCTGTCGACCGACCGCAGCGACGTCTTCGTCGGCGGCGTGCGCTTCAAGGCGTGGCAGCCGCCGTCCGGCTTCCACCCGACGCTGCCGGTGCAGGCGCCGCTGACCTTCGAAATCATCGACAGCTGGAACGGCCGCTCGCTCGGTGGCTGCGTCTACCACGTGACCCACCCCGGCGGCCGCAACTACGAGACTTTTCCCGTCAATTCCTACGAGGCGGAGGCCCGCCGGCTTGCCCGCTTCGAGAACCACGGGCACGCTCCAGGCCCGGTGGCGGTGCCGGCGGAGGAGCGGGCCGGCGAGTTCCCGGCGACACTCGACCTCAGGCGGCCCGGCTGGGTGTGAGCGGGCGTCGCGACGGCGAAGGAAGACAGATGCGGGCGGGGCAGGCGGCACGCAGGACGAAGCCGAAGGGCGAGAGCCTCGTCGCCGGCTATCGTCCGCTGCCGGGCATCTACGACGAGATGGTCGACGCCGACGGTCGTGTCCGGCCGCACTGGCAGCGCCTGATCGCCGGCCTCGGCGAGCTGCCGCGCGAGGAGCTCACCCGCCGCTTCGCCGTCGCCGACCGGGCGCTGCGCGATTCGGGCGTGTTCTACCGGGTCTATGACGAGGACGGCGGCGGCGAGCGGCCGTGGCCGCTGGCGCCGCTGCCGCTCGTCGTCGCCGCCGACGAGTGGAAGGCGCTGGCGCGCGGCCTGAAGCAGCGCGCCGCCCTGATGGAGGGCGTGCTCGCCGACGCCTACGGGCCGGCCACGCTGGTCGCCGACGGGGCCCTGCCGGCGGCGCTGATCGCCGGCAGCCGCGAGTTCCTGCGCCCGCTCGCCGGCGTCGCACCGCCCGGCGGGGCGTGGCTGCGCCAGTACGCCGTCGACCTCGGTCGCGGCCCGGACGGACGCTGGTGGGTGCTCGGCGACCGCACCCAGGCGCCGTCGGGCGCCGGTTACGCGCTGGAAAACCGCGTGGCGATCTCCCGCGCGCTCCCGGAGCTCTTCCGCGATCTCGAGGTGGAGCGCCTCGCCGGCTTCTTCCAGGCCTTCCGGTCCGGGCTCGCCGGCCTGGTGCGCCGCGACGACCCGCGCATCGGCCTGCTGACACCCGGCACCCTCAGCGAGACCTATTTCGAGCACGCCTATCTCGCCCGCTATCTCGGCTTCCTGCTGGTCGAGGGCGGCGACCTCGTGGTGCGCGACGACGCCGTCTACATCCGCACTGTCGCCGGCCTGAAGCGCGCCGACGTGCTGTGGCGGCGCCTCGACGCCGACTATGCCGATCCGCTCGAGCTCAACTCGCAGTCGCGCCTCGGCGTCCCCGGTCTCGTCGACGCCGTCCGCCACGGCTCGGTGGTGATCGCCAACGCCCTCGGCTCCGGCTTCGTCGAGGCGCGCGCGCTGATGGGCTTCTTGCCCGGGCTGGCGCAAAGCCTCACCGGATCTGACCTCGAGATCCCCAATATCGCGACGTGGTGGTGCGGCCAGCCGGCCGAACGCGACGAGGTGCTGGAGCGGCTCGCGACGATGGCCGTCGGCCCCGCCTTCGAGGCGTCGCTGCCGGAGGTGCTCGACCGCGGCATGACGCTCGGCAGCGCCCTCGACGCGCCGACGCTCGCCCGCGTCACCGCGGCGATCCGGCGGCGCGGCGCCGACGTCGTCGGCCAGGAGGTGGTGCGGCTGTCGACGATGCCGGTCTGGCACGACGGCAAGCTGGAGCCGCGGCCGTTCACGCTGCGCGTCTTCGTCACCCGCACCGAGAGCGGCTACGAGGTGATGCCGGGCGGCTTCTGCCGCATCTCCAACCGTGCCGACGCGCGCGCCGTGACGATGCAGGACGGTGGCTCCTCGGCCGACGTCTGGGTGCTGTCCGACGGGCCGGTGGAGGCGGTGACGCTGCTGCCGGCGGCCGACCGCGGCGCCGTGCGGCGCACGACCGGCGTACTGCCGAGCCGGGTGGCCGACAACGTCTTTTGGCTCGGCCGCTATCTCGAGCGTGCCGAGGCGACGCTCCGGGTGGTGCGGGCGCTGGTCAGCCGGCTCGACGCCGTCGATGCGGCGTCGGCGCCGCCGATCCGCCGCCTCGCCAACCTGCTCGTCACCTGGCATGCCGCCCCGGAGAAGCCGCGCCCGGTCGGGCTGGTCGTCACCGCCTTCGCCGCGATGACGCGCACTGACCTCGGCGGCGCCATCCCGTCGCTCGCCAGCGCCGCGCGCGGCACCGCCTCCTCCATCCGCGAGCGTCTCGCGCCCGACGCCTGGCGGGTGCTCGGCGACCTGCAGCGGCTCGACCAGGCGCTGCCGGCGGCGCCGACGGGGGCGGACCTCTTCGAACTCGCCAACGGCGCGCTGCGCACGCTCTCCGCCTTCGCCGGCCTCTCCCAGGAGAACATGAACCGCCACACCGGCTGGCGCTTCCTCGAGCTCGGCCGCCGCATCGAGCGCGGCATCGCCACCGCCCGCTTCGCCGCCGTCTTCGGCGAGGAGGCGGCGACCTTCGGCGACCTCGACGTGCTGCTGGAACTGGCCGATTCGCAGATCACCTACCGCTCGCGCTACCTCGCCGGCCTGGGGCGCACGCCGGTGCTCGACCTCGTGCTGCTCGACCCCGCCAACCCGCGCTCGCTCGCCTTCCAGATCGAGCAAATCGAGGAGCACCTGGGGATGCTGCCGGGCGGCTCGGGCGGGCCGCTGACGGCGCCGCAGCGCATCGCGGCGCGGCTGACCACGGACCTGCGCACCGCCGATCCGGCGACGCTGACGGTCGCCGACGCGCGGGCGGCCGAGCAGGCGCTGCTGTCGCTGTCGGACGAGGTCGCCACCCGCTTCTTCAGCCACCGCGGCCGGCCCGAGGCCGTCGCCGCCGAAGAGCTCGGCTGAGGAGCGCGGCGATGATCTACGACGTTCGCCACGAGACCGCCTACACCTACGCCGCGCCGGTGCCGGTCGGACGCCACCTGGCGCGGCTGCTGCCGGTCGATCGGCCGGGCCAGCGCGTGCTGGCGGCCGCCCTCACCATCGATCCGCCCCCGGCCGAATGGGAGGACGGGCGCGACTTCTTCGACAACGCCGTGTCGCGGGTGGTGCTGGACGTGCCGCACCAGAAGCTCGTGCTCACCGTGCGGGCGCGCATCGAGCTGAAGCCGCGGCCGCGGCCCTCGCCGGAGGAGACGCCGACCGTCGATGATGTGCGGCGGGCGGCGTTCGCCAGCGACGATTTCGGGCCGCGCGCGCCCGTCCACCAGCTCTATGCGAGCCGCATCGTCTCGCTGCCCTCGGCGATCCGCGACTATGCGGCGGAAAGCTGCCCGGACGACCGGCCGATCCTGGTGGCGGTGAGCGAGCTGATGACGCGCATCCACGACGACTTCGTCTACGAGCCCGGCGCCACCGACGTGAAGACGCTGCCGCTGATGGCCTTCGAGATGCGCCGCGGCGTCTGCCAGGACTTCGCCCACGTGATGATCGCGGGGCTCCGCGGCCTCGGCATCCCCGCCGCCTATGTCAGCGGCTACCTGCGCACGTCGCCGCCGCCCGGGCGGCCGCGCCTGGAGGGGGCCGACGCCACCCATGCCTGGGTCTCCGTCTGGTGCGGCGCCGAGGCCGGCTGGATCGATTTCGACCCCACCAACGACATGCTGACGGGCGAGGATCACCTGACGCTCGCCGTCGGCCGCGACTATGCCGACGTCGCCCCGGTGGCCGGCGTCATCATCGGCTCGGGTGGGCAGCGGCTGAAGGTGGGCGTCGACGTCGTGCCGGTGGTGCCACGGGACAGCGCCGACGTTACCGAAAAGACCGCAGTCGCGTCGCTATCCCCTTGAGGCTTGCGTTAGAATCGCGCACGGCGAGTTGATTCGCCGCGACCGCCGGTGCGGCCGGCGGGCCGCCGGCTGCGGGACCGGCGGTCCGTTGCTGTGCCGGCGAGCGACACGAGGCCTACGTGCGATTGGTGTTGGCCCTGGTCGGAGCCACGCTGCTGTCGGGTTGCAACCTGCCACCGCCCTATTTCGGCGCCGGCCAGGACCCGAAAACGGCAACGCTCCTGCAGGAACTGCCCCCGACGGCCGCCCTCGTGCTGCCGCCGCCGGGAAGCCTTGCCGTCGTGACGGTGCTGGAGCGGCGCTATGCCAACGCCCTGACGCAGACCATCGTGCTCGCCAACGACAGCAGCACTCCCGGCGAGAACGCCATCGAGGCGACCTTCTTCGGCCCCGTCGGTCCCGGCGCGGCACAGGGCGACACGCTGCGCTGGCGGCCGCTCGATCCGGTCCGGGTCTCGCAGGAGATGATCGACAAGTTCCCGGGCGTGCGGATGACGCGCTCGCCCTACTACGTGCAGAACGGCTACGGCCCGTTCGGCTACGGCGTCGGCCGGCCGCGCGGCGGCGGCACCTGCTTCTACGCCTGGCAGCAGATCGAGCCGCCGCGCAACAAGTATGGCGAACCCCGCTCGCGCGGCTCGATCAGCCTGCGCGTCCGCCTCTGCCGCGCCGGCGCCAGCGAGGAAGACCTGCTGCGCTTCATGTACGGCCTGACGATCAGCGGCTACTTCCTGCCGGCCGGCTGGAACCCCTACGGCCCGGCACCGGCGCCGCCGGCCTCCCTCGGCGGGCTCGCCGCGCCGAGCCTGCCGGTGCCCGTCGGCGAGAACCCGTACTACGCGCCGCGGACCCGCGAGCCGCGTGAGCTGCGGGTGCTGCCGGCCGCCCCGGTGGCGAGGGCGCCGGTGCAGCGCGCCGCGCCGGTCGAGGCGGAGCTGTCGCCCTACATGACCGCTCCGGCGTCCCGAACGACGGCGCCGCAGACGCTCGACGAGCCGCTCGGCGCACCCGGCGCGCTGCCGCCGGCATCGGCGCCCTCGTCCTCGGGCATACCCGCTCCGGCAGCCAGCGGCGGCGGCACGGCGGCGCCCGCCGCCGCGACCGGCGCCGGAGCCGGTGCCGCGCTGCCGCGGCCGACCACCATTCCGACGACGCTGCCGTCCGGGTCGTCCACGGCCACCGTGCCGCCGCCGATCTCCTCGTCGACGACCTCGACGCAGTCGATGACGGTGACGCGGCCGCAGGGCCCGGCGGCCGCGCCC
>Ga0209902_101067_pt1 | contig 16889 bp, 16 predicted proteins | sample FECB27metaG_FD_188304 | JGI IMG/M metagenome (GOLD analysis project Ga0209902, IMG submission 188304) | Cyanobacterial communities from the Joint Genome Institute, California, USA - FECB-27 (SPAdes) (version 2) | ecosystem: Environmental > Aquatic > Thermal springs > Hot (42-90C) > Microbial mats...
CCGTCGCCGGATCGAACAGCGTGATATCGGCGACCATGCCGGGCAGCAGATAGCCGCGCTCGGACAGGCCGACCATCGCGGCGGGCAGCGCAGTCATCTTGCGCACCGCCTCACCCCAGCTCACCAGCTTCTGCTCGCGGACATAACGGCCCAGGAAGCGCGGGAACGAACCCCAGTTGCGCGGATGACCGACCTTGGATGTGTTGGCGCCGCAATCGCACGAAACGACCTGGAGCGGATCCTTGAGCAGCGCGGCCTGATCCTCTTCGGTTCCGAAGCTCAGCAGCACGCGGCGATTGCCTTCTTCGAGAAGCTGGACGATCGCCTCGCCGGCGGAGATGTTGCCGCGCGCCGCCATCACAACGGGCAGCCGCTTTTCGATGTCGACGATATAGACGCCCTTGGGGCCCATCCAGCGCACTTCGACCTGTTCGTTGGTGTCCGCGATGATCTTCGCGCGCAGCGCCGGATCCTTGAAGCGCGCGAGCATCGCGTCGCGGCCGCCTTCCTGTGCCCAGGACGGGATGGTGAGCTGCTCCAGGCTGGTCGAGCCATAGGTATAGGGATAGGCGTCCATGCCGACGTCGTAGCCCTGCTTCTTGGCGTCGGTCGCCAGCGCGAGCGCCTCGACCGTTTTGCCGTTGTCGCGGCCCTGCAGCTTCATATGCGTGATGACGGGCATCAGGCCCGACTTCTCACCGATCTCCAGCGTCTCGCGCATGCCGGCCATCGAGCTGTAGCCATTGCCGGGAAAGACGCGCTCGTGATTGGTGAAATTGGTGCGCCAGCCCGACGCAACCTTGCCGACCGCGATCACCTCGTCGGTGGTCGCCCAGAAGGACGGCTTGTAATCCAGGCCGGAGGACAGGCCGAACGCGCCATTCTCCATACCCTTCAGCACCAGCGCCTTCATCCGCTCGATCTCGTCGGGCGTGGCGCGGCGATTGTCGTAACCGACGACATTGCCCCAGACCGCGTTGAAGCCGATATAGCCGCCATAGTTGAGCCCCAGCGGCACGCTCAACTGCTTGACGAGGTCCAGTTCGCCGCCGCCGTCGGGATTGGCGATCGCGGTCGTCACGCCCTGGGTCAGGATGCCCTCCGGCCGGGCATAGGATGTCGGCGCGCTGTGATCGTGGACGCTGATGAAACCCGGCGAGACATAGAGGCCGGTCGCGTCCTTCACGATCGCGCCGCTGGCCTTGGAAAGATCGCCGATCGCGACCACCCGGTCGCCGACGATGCCGACATCGGTGACGCGCCCCTCGGCGCCGGTGCCGTCGAACACGGTGCCGTTGCGGATGATCACGTCATAGCTCTGCCCCGCTGGCGCAGCGCTGGCCGCACCCGTCATCGCCGATCCGGCAACCGCGATCGCCAACATTGCCGTCATCATCCTGGTCATATGCGTCCCTTTGGGCGGCCGAGCCGCCGTTCATGGTTGAGCATGGGTCGGCGCGATCGGCCGTCGTCCATGCGATTTCGATGCGGGATCATTCCCGACTATGCCGGCAAGATCAATTGACAATTCTCCGATTGGGATAATAGCATCCCAATCAGACTAACAATCACGACAGAGGGGGCGGACGATGATCCAGCAATCCAGGCGCGAGCATATCCTGGGCATGTTCGCCGCGGCGGGCATGTTGAGCTTGCCGGCACGGGCATTCGCCGCCGACGCCCCGTTGACACTGGAAAGCTTCACGCCCGCCGGCCTGGCGAAGCTGCGCGCGACCGGAGGCATCCCCGCACTCGGCGGCGCGGGCTCGTTCAACGGTGCAAAGCCCAAGGTGGTGGTCGACGGCCTGCGCTCGCTCGACGCGACGGTGCCGGTGACCGCGAACGACCTGTGGCATATCGGTTCGATCTCCAAATCCTATACGTCGACACTCGTCGCCCGGCTGGTCGAACAGGGCGGTATCGGTTGGGACACGACGATCGCCGAGATATTGGGCGCCGCCGCACCGGACATGAAGGAAAGCTACAAGCGGGTGACGCTGCGCCATCTGTGCAGCCATCATTCGGGTCTCCCGCGGGGCATCGCGCAGCCGCAGATGATGACCTTCCCCGTCGCCAATCCCGCCGATCCCCGTCCCGACCGGTTGCGCTACTGCGCGCTGGCGCTCGCCGACGAGCCCATCGCGGCGCCGGGCGAGAAGATGCTCTATTCCAACAGCGGCTATGTCGTCGCGGGCACGATGCTCGAGGTCGTCTACAAGAAATCCTGGGAGGATCTGGTCACCGCCCATGTGCTCAAGCCGCTGGGGCAGAAATCCGCGGGCTTCGGCGCACCCGGCTCGCCGGGCAAGCTCGATCAGCCTTTGGGCCACATCCTGTCGGGCGATCCGCCGAAGCTGACGCCGGTGCCGATCGGCGGCAAGGTTCCCGTCGATCTGCCCGCCGTGCTCGGCCCCGCCGGGCTGATCCACATGTCGCTGGCCGACATGATCAAATATCTGAACGCGCACATGGCGATGCCCGCTTCCTTCCTGAAACCCGAAAGCTGGAAGACGCTGCACACCCCGCCCTATACCGAGAATTACGCGATGGGATGGGTCGCCCGTCCCGGCGGCGAGATCTGGCACAACGGCTCCAACGGCCGCAACTATGCCGAGGTGCTGATCGATTTCGCGCGCAAGCGGGTCGCCTTCTCCGCGACCAATGACGGGGATCGCGCCAAGTCCTCTCCTGCGATCGTGGCATTGCTGAAAGGGGCGATGGACGCGGCCTGAGACACGCGCCGAACAAAAAAAGGGCCGCCGACGCGAAGGTCGGCGGCCAGGGAGAGCCCCCGCCCTACCCCGTCTAAAAGCGGAAAGACGCCGTTGCGCGGATGCTGTGATAGCGGAACTTCTCGTCGTTCCGGATCATGTCCGTACCGCTCGCATTCACCAGCAGGAACGGATTGGTCACCGGCGCGGTGCCGCGCCCGACGCGAACGACATAATCGTCGTCCTTCAGGCTGGTGAACAGATATTGCAGCCCGATCGAGAAGTTGCTGCCGATCTTCTGATCGACGCCGCCGCCCGCGCTCCAGCCATAGGCGTCCGAATTGCCGTTGCCGGTGAAGCTGTTCGCCGTGTTGGTTGTGGTGAAGCTGTTGCGCACCTTGCCATAGGCGCCGCCGCCCGTGGCATAGAACAGGGTTGCGCCATTGGGCGTATAGCCCGCGCGCAGGCGCAGGCCGGCGCTGTACTTCAGGCTCCGACTGAAGGTGTAGGATGCCGGTGTCGTGCTGAACGCGCTGGTACTGTCCCGGATGTCGTTCTTGCCGACCTCCGCAACCGCGCCGATCACGAAACTGCCCATCTGCTTGTCGAAACCGACATGCGCGAAATATTCGATCCCGTCCTTGTCGTTGCGGCATCCGGCTGAGGGGATATTGCTCGCCGCCGCGCCGCCGCAGAATCCGGGCGAAAACGCGTCCGCGCCCGCCGCGGTCCGCACCGTATCGCCGAAATTGCCGTCCAGATTGTTGTCGAACAGGACAGCCGAGTTTCCGTCATTGCCCTGAACGGTCGCGCCGACCGAGCCGCCGACATAGAATCCGGTCCAGCCATCGTCGGGCGATTGTGCCGTCGCGGGGGCCGCGGACAGGCCGGCGGCGAGCAATGTGGCCGAGGTGATGATGATCGTGCGCATGTGATTCTCCCTGTTGTCGATGAGTCCGAACACCAGCCGCGCCCCCCGACGCGGCTGGTGGTCGATTGTCAGTGGATGTTCGGAATGCCGCCGATCACGGCATCAGCACGGTATCGACGACGTGGATCACGCCGTTCGACTGCATGACGTTTGCGATGGTGATCCGCGACTTGCCGCCCTTGGCATCGGTCAGCCACCAGGCGCCGGACTTGTCCTTCCAGGCAGTCAGCCTCTCGCCCTGCACGGTGGTCAGCATCGCCTTGCCGCCATTGGCCTTGGCCTTTGCCGCAATGTCCATCGCGGTCATCCGGCCGGCCACGACGTGGTAGGTCAGTATCTTCGTGAGCATCGCCTTGTTCTCGGGCTTCACCAGCGTCTCGACGGTGCCGGCGGGCAGCTTGGCGAATGCGGCATTGGTGGGTGCGAACACGGTGAACGGCCCCGGACCCTTCAGCGTATCGACCAGACCGGCGGCCTTCACGGCGGCGACCAGCGTCGTGTGATCCTTCGAATTCACCGCGTTGTCGACGATGTCCTTGGTCGGGTACATCGCGGCGCCGCCGACCATCGGGTTCTTGGCATAGGCATCGGCGCCGCCCGCGACCACGATGGTGGCGGCGAACGCGATGGCGATCCTCTTGGAGAGTTGCATCTGCATTGGGGGGTCCTTCGTTTCACGCACCCGATTTCCGGAATGCGAACGAAGCTACGGAGGCAAAGCCGGGGCGGATGCAGCCCCGGTTCAGATTGCCGAAATTTTTCCTGCCAGGATCGGTGTCGAGCTAGGCGCCGCGTGCGGCGCGCTGGCACGATCCTCGGCGGTGATCGCCAAAGTCGCGCCTTCCCGCATCGTCGCATGCAGGCTGGGATCGATACGCACGTCGCTCGTGCCGCTCGACGCGATCAGACCCAGCGAGCGCGGAACGCCGTCAGCGGGGATCACCCAAAGCTCGGGCGCCAGCGACGCGGTTTCTATCGGCCCGCTACGCAGCCGGAGGATGCCGCGTCCAGCGTCGAATGCGGCGGTGACGACGGGGCTGCCGGCGGGATCGAGCAACTGCGCGACCGCGAATTGTGGCGCAGGAGCCGGCGCCGGCGGCTGGTTCACCGCGATGAATAGCGCAAGACTGGCCGCGATCGCCCCAGACCCGAGCGCCAGCGCACGCCAGAGCTTCAGGCTGCGGGCCGTGCCGTCCGTTCGGCGAGCATCGATCCGCGCCTCCACCGCATTCCAGACGCGCTGCGGTGGCGCCGCCCCTGCAATCTCGTCGAACAGCGGCGCCAGCCGGACATTCCACGCCTCGACAGCATCGGCGAAATCGCGATCGGACAGGCACAGCCGCAACGCCGCGGCCCGGTCCTCACCCTCGAGCAGACCCAGCGCGAGTTCTGCGGCCAGCGCCCCACGATCCTGTTCGGGCGTGGTGTCAGCCATCGCCGAGACATTCCTTCAGCTTGAGCAAGCCGCGCCGAATCCAGCTCTTCATCGTGCCCAGCGGCGTCGCCGCCCTGTCGGAAAGCTCCTGATAGGTCAGGCCGCCGAAGAACGCGTCGCGGATCGCCTGGCGCTGACGCTCGTCGAGGCCGTCGAGACACACCGACAATTGCGTGCTTCGCTCGTCACGTTCGATCACCTCATCGGCCGATGCCGCGCCATCGGCGATGGTCGCGATCACCTCGTCGGAATCCGCATCGTGTCGCCGCTCGGCCCGCTTCCAGTCGATACAGGCATTACGCGCGATGATCGCCAGCCACGTGATCGGGCTGGCCCGCTCCGCATCGAAACCCGCGGCGCGCCTCCAGACCTTCACATAGACGTTCTGCAAGATATCCTCCGCAGCTTCCCTGTCCCCGGAGATACGGAGGCAGATGCCGAATAGTTTCGCGGAGGTGAGATCGTACACGCGGCGCAAGGCGGCGGCGTCGCCGTCGCCGGCCGAACGCAATGCCGTGACCAACCTGGCGCGCGCATCGCCTGCAGTTTGATCGGGTGTCGGCATCGGCGCGCAGCCTAGACCAACTTATTGAAATATATAAACCGGTTTTTGCAGCCGTCCCCGTCTTGCCCACCGAAGCCGTTTCCGCTTGGATGAGTAATGCCGTGCAGATAGGGCACGCCATGACCCGCGATCTCTTCTCCGAAAACACCGTCAACGATCAGGCGTTGACCCGCGCCGATGTGGAGCGTCTCGCGGCGTCGGGCACGCCCGGCCATCTGACGGATTGCGATCTGGAGGAAGCGGAGCTTTCGCAACTCGACCTGTCGGGATGGGTTTTCGAACGCTGCAACCTTCGAAAAGCCAGGCTGACCGGTGCACGCCTGGAGAAGACGCGGTGGCAGGGCTGTCGCGCGCCATTCGCCGATTTCGTCGGTGCCGACGTGTCCGAAGCCGTTGTAACATCGAGCGACTTCAACAACGCGTCGTTCCGCCGCGCCACGCTGAACGCGGCAAAATTCCAAAGCTGCAAGCTGACCGGTGCCGACCTGACCGACGCGCGCGCCACCGATAGCGTTTTCGAAGAGACGCTGCTGATCAACGCGCGGATGCCGTCATTCTCGTTTCGCAGGAAGGTGCTGCGAAAGATCGATTTCGGGCAGGCCGATCTCAGGAAATGCGATTTCCGGGAGACTGTTTTCGAAGGATGCAGCCTGCGCGACGCGAACATGGCGGATTGCCGGTTCGAGGGCGCGGACCTGCGCGGCGCCGACCTGGGCGGACTGCGCCTGATCGACGCACCGCGCTTCCGCGGCGCCACGATCTCGCGCGAACAGGCAGGTCAGTTGCTGGGGGAGCTGGGGCTGAACGTCCGGTAGACTTTATCGGGCATTCACGCTGAGATCGTTCTCACTGCGCCGGGATCTGCGTGTAATCGATCCGGATGCGTACCCATTCGCCGACCATCGGCTTGCCGTTGATCCGGGGCGGCAGCACCATGAACTGCCAGGCCGCCTGCCGCACCGCACGGCCCAGACCCGATCCGCGCGGGGATTCGTCGAGCACCTGGCAATTGTCGACGCGGAATTTCTCGATCGTCTGGCACGCGACCAGCCCCCAGCCGACCTTCGGCGCATCCTTCGGCATGTAAAAGGACAGTTCGGCATTGGTGGGCCGGCGATACCATTCGGCATCGTACAGCCGAACGCCGCCCGGCCCCTGCCCCGGTCCATAGGCCGTCCCGCTATTCTTGCCCGTGCTCGCGCCGCTCGCCCCAGCGGCGCGTTCGCCGGGGGGCGCGGCGAGCTTGGCGATGTCGGACGCCGCGAACTGCTCCTTGGTCAATGTGATGATCGGCAGCGGCGGCTGGGGCACCGGCGCGGTCGGCGGCGGGATCACCTTTTCCTTGGGCGGCTGGGGCAGTGCCGGCGCCTTGGGCGCGGCGGCCTCCTCGCGTTTCTGCGCCTTGGAACCCGCCTCGGTCTTCGACGCCTCGGGATCGGGGGTCAGCGAAAAGGCGAGCAATCGCCGCTCCACTTCGCGCGGCAATATCGACGGCGCCAGCGTCAGCAGGACGAACAGGATCAGCGCATGGAAGACCAGCGCCAGCAACAGCGCGATCCCGCGCCGCCGTGGGGGCGTGCCATGCGCGGAATACCGGGACGCAGAATACATCGGCCTGCTGCCTAGACCGTGCGGAGGCGCGCGGCAATGGAAACGCAACGGCCCATCGGCACGAACTATCGCTTGGTCCCGAACCAGATGACATGGCGCGGCCCCTTGCCGTTGTTGCGCGCGCGCACCGCGACCTCCTCCACCGCGAAGCCCGCATCGCCCATCCGGCGGGCAAAGGCGTTGTCGGGCGCCGCCGACCAGACCGCCAGGATCCCGCCGGGCCTGAGCGCCGCGCGAGAGATCGCCAGCCCTCGGGGCGAATAGAGCCGGTCATTCTGGTCGCGGGTCAGGCCGTCGGGGCCATTGTCGACGTCGAGCAGGATCGCGTCATAGGCGCCCTGCCCTACCTCGATCACCCGCGCGACGTCGCCATGGACCAGCTTCACGCGAGGATCGTCCAGGCAGCCTGCCGCAAGCTTCTCCATCGGCCCACGCGCCCAGGCGATGATCTCGGGCACCAGTTCCGCCACGGTCAACGTCGCATCCTTGCCGAGCATCGCCAGCGCGGAGCGCAGGGTGAAGCCCATGCCGTAGCCCCCGATCAGCAGATGCGGCGCCTTGCGCCCGGCCAGTCGATCGCAGGTCATCGTCGCCAGCGCCTCTTCCGAACCGCTCATCCGGCTGTTCATCAGTTCGTTGCGTTCCAGCACGATCATGAAATCGTCGCCGCGCCGGAACAGGCGCAGATCCTCGCCGCCCGGCACCTTCGCCGTTCCGATCAGTTCGCGTGGGGTCATGCTTATACTCCGGCTCGATCGGTCCTGACCGCCCTTTGCCCGCCAGAAGGGCGATCTGGCCAGATATTTCGCAAATGCCAGACTCGGCTTGCGTCCGGGCCGCATGCCGCTACCCGCTCGAACGACATTTGTGGGGGAATCATTCAATGCGCGTTTTCACGATCGCCGTTCTGGCGCTGGCCGTTTCCATGCCGTCCGTCGCGGCTGCCGCCGACAAGGCGACCGGCTGGAAGAACTGGGCCGACCATGCCGAGCGGATCGCCGATGCCGGCGAAAGCGGCGATTACGGACAGCGGCAGGCGGCATGCGAGGGATCGACCCGGACGATCATCTCGCAGGGATTCCAGTTCCCCTATTGGGGGCAGATGCTGCCCCTGTTCTGCAACGTCCACAAAAAGGAAAACCGGAAGCGCAAGGTGACGATGAAGGAGTGGCGGCAGGAGTGCGGCGAACTGCGCCGCATCGCTCGCGAACTCGCAAAGGCGACGCCGGTCGATGTCGAACCCCGCGCCAAGCCGGCCGCCGATCGGCTCGTGGCCGTGCTGCAGAAGGACGAGGTGCGCGAATGCACCCACAAGCCTGAAAGGGACTAAATCCGGCGCTGCCGATCATCCGGAGGCTGAACCTCCGGGTGATCGGTGCGATGACCTTCGGCTATTCCGGCTTACGGGCGCGCTGGGAATTGAGGAAGGTGACCACCCAGCGCCCCTCGTGCCGCGCAAGCGACACCGATTCCAGCCAGGTGACGGGCTCGGGCGCGGCGGCCGGCCCCGCCTTTCCGACATTCTCCCAGCTCGCCCAGGCCATGTCGCATCCGACCCGGGCGTCGATCTCGCCGAGATTCCACTCCAGGAAGACATTCGCCTTGTGCACATTGCGGACCAGATCCAGCAATTCCATGCCCTTGAAGCGCCGGCCTACGTCGAACGCGTAGAAGTCGGGCGAGGTCAGCCGCCTGAAATTCGGTTCGTCCTCCTTCAGCAGGGCGGCAAAGAACCCACGCACCGTTTGCTTCACCGCATCGGCATCGCCGGGATCGACCGGACAGGTGGATGCCGCCGTGCGGAACGGGCTCGCCGCGCTCCATGACGGCTTCGCATTGGCGTCGGCGACGATGTCGACGATGTCGTAGAAGAAACGGTTGAACTTGGCCGCCGCCGCCCAGTCCATCGGCTGGGTCAGGTCGTCCTGCGGCTTGTGATAGCGTTTATGATACCATTCGCGGTAGCGCGCTTCGGACTCGGTGCCGGGGCGATAGCCGAAGACGAAGCCTGTCGCCGGAATCCCGGCCTCCATGAAGGGCCAGTGATCCGCGCGGCGCAGCAGGTTGCGTTCCGGCTCCGGATCGCGCTGCACCGCGACGCCGAGCGCCCCGGCTGCCTGCCGAGCCGCATCGCCCAGGCTGCTGTCGTCCAGGCCGTGAACGGTCAGCAGGTCGAGCGGAAAGATCGGGCGGATCTGGTCCAGATTGATGTTGGCGACGATCGAAGTTTTCGGAACCGTCGGATGTGCCACGAAATGGCGCGCGCCGAGCAGGCCCTTTTCCTCGCCGGTGAACGCCGCGAACAATATGGTCCGCCGATAGCCCTTGCCGGCGCGTCGCTCGGCCAGCCGCTGGAGCAGCGCGACATAGGCCGCATCGTCAAGCGCGCCGTTGTAGAGCGCGTCGCCGTCCACCGCCTCGCCATGGCCGTAGCCGTCGAGGTGCGCGGAGAGCACGACCACTTCGTTCTTCAGGACGGGATCGGTCCCGGGGAGCAGGCCCAGGACGTTGGCGGATGTCAGGCTGCGCGTGCGGACGTCCAGCCGAGCCTTCAGCCGGCCTGCGGCGTCGATGTTCGCCAGCGGCCTGCCGGCGCTGCCCTCCGCGATCACGGTCGCAGCGGCCGAACCGATCAATTTGGACAAGGCATCGGCGTTGAGCGTCGCGACCAGCATGCGGTCGCCCGTGGGCGGGGCCTCACCCGGAAAGCTCACCGCGCGTGCATAAGCGGCGGGCCAGCGCACCGGTTCGATGGTGAAGCCCGGATCGGCGATGCTGATCAGACCGGCGGCGCCCGCCTTTTCGACCGCATCCTGGCGCTCTGTCGCGGTCGTCAGCCCCGCGCGACGCGTGCCGTAGCAGATCACGACCTTGCCGCGCACATCGCCAAGCACGTCGGCGCCGCAATAGCCACGAAACGCGATCGCTGCGTCCAGCGTGCGCGGCATGCCGGGCGACGGCCTGAACGTGATGTCGTGAAACGGACGGAGCTGCGCGCTGCCGACCGATATCCGCGTGCCGGGTTTCGCGACCGAGACCTCGTCGAGCCGCAGCGTCTGACGCCAGCCGCCATTCTCGCCCGCCGGTTTCAGGCCGTACCGCTCGAACGACTGCGCTACGAGCTCGACGGCGCGGTCATAGCCGGGCGATCCGGTATCGCGGCCCTCCAGCTCGTCACCCGACAGCGCCTCGGTCGCGCGCCACCAGGCCCGCGTATCCTCGTCGCTTATCTCCCCGGTGCGCGAGGCCGGCCGGGCCTGAGTCTGAGCCTGGGTCGGCGCCTGCACGGCGAAAAACGGCAGCGTCATCATCATCAGCAGCATCGATGGCCTCGTCCGGAAGGGTCCCCCGGCCGATCGGCGACTGCCCATGGCGGAATGCCGTTCGCTAGCACGCGCCGGACGGGCTGGTCCATGCGGCTCGCATTGGCGGGCAGAGGGGCAGGAATACGCCCCGGCCCATGATCACTCCTCAATAAAACCGCACATTCCCGATCTCGAGCCAGGCCTTGCCACCGGGTTCGCCATCCAGCCGCACGATCAGCGCCCTGAGCTTCGCGAGGTCCAGCGTCGCATCCTTGCTGGTGCTGGAAAAGGCGCTGAAGGGAATGCGGATTTCGCGGGCAGCCGGCCCCGCATCGAAGCCCGCCCTGAACCAGCCGCCCTGCTGGATGGCATAGCTGTCGAACGCCATCTGATATCTGCCCGCGCCCCGCGCGTCGAATGCGATGCCGGTGAAGCCGCGCGCATCGGCCAATTGCACCGCGCCCTTGGTCAGCGGCAGGATGAGCTGCGCGAACGGCCGCGGCGCAGCGCCCATCTGCGCGACCAGGAAGAGCGGCTTGCCCTCCTCCGGCTCGTGCGGGCGGACATAATCGAGATGGCTGTGATCGATGCCCGGTTCGGTGCTTTCGACCGGCAGCGTGTCGAGATCGGTGCGGCCGGCGGGGCCGCGGCCGGTATCGATCGGGCCGGTCATCTTCGTGACCGGCAAGGGCGTGGGCGCATCGCCATCGACCAGCGCGCGCAGGGCCGGCAACGCCATTTCGCGTCCGGCGACGAAGACCCGGCGGATATCGTACATATCCTCGATCCGTTCGTCCGGGCGGCCGCCGGTCAGCACCAGATCGGCGCGTTGACCCGGCGCGATGCGTCCGTGCGTTTCTCCATCGCGCAATATGCCCGCACTGATGCTGCTGCCCGCCGCCAGCGCCTCGGCCGGCGTGAAGCCCAGCTTCGTCAGCCAATGGATCTCACGCAGAGCGGAGGTCCCATGATAGACGCCGCCGATCCCCGCATCGGTACCGATGCCGATGCGGATTCCGGCCGCCTTCAGCCGGCGGACATTCTCCTGCATGATTTCCCAGCGCTTCGATTCCAGCGCCGGGATCGCCTCGACCGGGCCGGCCATGCGGCTTTCCTCGCGCTTGCGCTCCGCCGCGCGCATGATCTTCCACTCGCCGGGCTGGAACTTGCGATCCTGTTGCGGCTCGTAGACCACCAAAGTCGGCACATAGGCGGTGCCATTGGCCTTCATCGTCGCGATCAGCGCGGCGTCGACCAGTTGATCGCCGATGCCGTGGCCGACCGCGTCGACGCCGGCGGCAGCCGCGACCCGTGCCCCCTCCAGCGTCACCGTATGCGTGATCACCGGCACGCCCGCAGCGTGCGCGTCCTTGACGATCGCGGCCAGCGTCGGCTGATCCATGCTGTTCAGGCTGGGCGAGCGACCATAGCGCCAGCCATCGGCGAACACCTTGATGACGTCGGGGCGATAGGGCAGCGCGCGCGCCATCGCGACATGCGCGGCGCGCGGGGTCGCCGCCTTCATCGTGAAGAAATTGCCCCAGCCATATTCGGTGCCGTGCCCGCCGGGCACGCCCAGCCGGATCGCCAGCTCCAGATTGGGCGCGGAGATCCCGCCCGGCACGGTCATCTGCCGGATCGGCGCGAGCATTTCGCCGGAAACCGAGAAGTCGTTGGCGGTGGTGATGCCGCTAAGCAGATATCCGCCATAAGCCTTGCCGAGATCGTCGGGTGCCGAAAAGGCCGGCGAACGCATATGGGTGTGGAGATCGTGCAGCCCGGGGATCAGGGTCAGCCCGCGCGCGTCGACGATGCGTGCGCCGCGCGGCGCGGACAGTCGCGGACCGACCGACACGATCCTTCCGTCGCGCACCAGCACGTCGGCGACGCTGGCAGGCGCGCCGGTGCCGTCGAAGACGCGCGCGCCGCGGATCAGCAAGGCGCCCTGCTCGGCCGGCGCCGCGCCGATCGCCACAGCGGCGGTCAGCATGGCCAGAAGGCTGCGTTTCCAGGTCATCGTCCGCTCTCGCTCCTCATCGGCATGGATCGGCAGCCGGATCCGCTTCACAGTCTGGAGCCCGGTCCCGCCATGGGCAAGCGCCACGCGCCCCGGCATGCAATGGGGTTATGGGCCGGCCAACGCTCTATATGGCATTCAGACGATGGCGCGGCGGGATGCTTGCCTCTACGCTTCGCCCGACGAGCACGCTTTGCGGGGGGCAAGAGACGAATGACATCCCAACACGACCACGCGGTCCCGGCCGCAGCATGGCGGCTGCGGATGCGCAGCCTGACGGCGATCGCGCTGCTTTTGGCCGGCGCCGCGCCGGCCGCCGCGCAAAGCGGAACCGACAAGGCTCTCCAACAACGCGTTGAAGCGAGACTGGCGGAGATCGGTCCGGGAACGCGCTTCGGCCTGGTCGTCGCCGACGAGGACGGGCGCGAGGTGATCGCGATCGCCCCGAACGACCGTTTCATCCCCGCGTCGAACACCAAGATGTACAGCACCGCCGCCGCCTTCATGACGCTGAGCGCGCTCGACCAGCCCGACGCGGCGAGCGGCGCGGCGGTTCGCATCGAGCCCGCCGGTCGCGGCGCCTCCGACGTCGTGATCGAGGGGCGCGGCGATGCCCGGCTGTCCTCCGCCGCCGATTGTGCGATCGATTGCCTGTCGACGCTGGCCGACGCGGTCGCGGCGAAGACGCGCAAGGTCCGCGACGTGATCGGCGACGACAGTCTCTATCCCGATCAGCGTTGGGGCCTCGGCATGGCCTGGAACAACATCCAGACGCGTTCGGGCACCGCGATCTCGGCGCTCACGATCGACGACAACGAGCTACCCATGCTGGTCAGGCCCGCCGCTATCGGCGAAGCGCCGAAGCTGGAGGTCGCCCCCTATTACACCATCGACAATCGCGCCGTGACGGTGGCGACGGGCAAGACCGACCTCGATTTCGATCGCGCACCCAATGGAAACATGCTCCGCCTTACGGGCACGATCGCCAAGGATGCCGAGCCCGAGCTTCTGCGGATGAGCGTCGACGATCCCGCCCATTATGCGGCGTGGCGATTGAAGCAGATGCTGCAGGCGCGCGGCGTGCGCGTGACCGGCAAGGTCGATGTCCGCCATCGCCCCCTGACGGAGGCGGACGATCCCGCCAATCGCAGGGGCGCCCCGGCCCCGCGCGCGCCGCTGGCCGAGGCGCTCGCCACGCTGACCCCTGCGCCGCTGATCGAGGATCTGACGCACACCAACAAGGTCAGCCAGAACCTTCATGCCGACCTGATCCTGCGCCGCGTTGCGCGCGCGCAAGGCTCCGGGTCGATCGCGGACGGACTGGCGGTGGTGAGCGACATGCTGACCAGGGCGGGCGTTCCCCGCACCGCCTATGACTTTTCCGACGGATCGGGGATGTCGACCTATAATCGCGTGGCACCGCGCGGCATGGTCACCTTCCTGCGCTGGATCGCGGCCCAGCCCTGGGGCGGCGCGTTCCGCACGACATTGCCGATCGCCGGGGTAGACGGCACGGTATCCAAACGGTTCAAGGGCACGCTGCTCGAAGGGAAGTTGTTCGCGAAGACCGGCACGTTGAACGCCGCCTCCGCCCTATCCGGCTACATGATCGCGAAAAGCGGCCGCACCCTGACATTCTCGATCTTCGCCAACGACATGCCTCAGGGCGTGGGCGCGACGGGCACGATGGATGCGGCGCTGGAGATGATCGCAGCGGCGAATTGAAGCTCATCGTCATTCGGGCGTTCGCCGGAATGACGACTGGAGGCCGTTCGGATGACCGAACTCAATCCTTCGCGAAATCCTGAGCCGCGAGCCGGTCCAGCCATGCCTGGGCCTGTTTCGGTTCGCCCACGGCGCTGGGGCTGACCGGCCCGCGCGCGGCCAGGAATTCCTTCTGCAATTCGAATGCGGGCATGTCGAACTGCCGGCGGATCTGGTCGATCTCCTCGCCGATCTCGGCCAGCGCCGCGATGACCGGCGCGGCCGCGGCGCGCGCGACCTTGTCCTTGTTGTGATCGAACAATCCCCAGCGCCCCGCCGCCGTGGTGCGGAGAGCATCGATCAACGCGGCACGATATTCCGCCTCAAGTTCGATCCTGCGATCGTCGAGGCGCGCGAGACGGTCAGCTTTTGCCATGAAGGATCTCTAGTCCCGAACCGCCACGCGTCAATGATCCTGCCCGATCGCCGAAAAGGCCGGCGCATATTCGATCGTACCTTCGACGACCGGAAGCGATCCGCCGAGCGGTAGCACCATCAGATACGGCCCCGCATAGGGCGACGCGAAGCCAGTAGCGAGATCCGCACGAAACCCGAAACGCCGGTAATAGGCCGGCTCGCCGAGCACGAAGACCGCATCCCATCCATCCGCCCGTGCCCGATCCAGCGCCGCTTCGATCAGCGCACGGCCGATACCGCCGCGCTGATGGGAGGGCAGAACCGACACCGGAGCCAGCCCCAGGGCACGGAACGGTGCCGACATCGGGGACAGCAGCACATGGCCGACCAACTCACCATCGATCGCCGCGACCAACGAGATGGCGGCATCCCCATCAGCGCGAAGAGCTTCCACCAATCGCGCTTCGTCCGGTTGACCGAAGGCGCGCTCGATGATTGCCGAGACCGAAGAATGATCGGCGACGTCCTCGTCCCTGATCAGCACCGTTTGACCACCGCTTCCATTGCTGACTCGACCTCCCACTGCCAATTCTCTGCAATCTCCGGCAGCGCGACCCTCAATTGTTCGACCGTTTCCCGCGAGAAGATCCATCGATGCACCCGCTGCACGATCGGAAGAGGAATATCCTCCCAGAAAGGCGGCACAATATTCTCCTCATCGTCGACATCGCCGTCCCAACTGCGAGCCATTTCCCCAAGCCTGATAGCCGCTCCGATCGATTGGCTGGCCCGCCAACGCGCAAGGCTTGCCTCTACCGGAAGCTCAAGCGAGGCCAGTCCGCACAGCCAAGACTCGGGGCTTACCCACCGATCGACCGAAGCGTCCACGGACCAATCGAAAGCTGTCCTGAACACGGCCTCGACGGCCCCCTGTTCGTCGTCGGGCCATCGCCTCCAGTCACCCATGATGAGCCGTGAGGCTATCAATGGCGGCGTTGCTCCATTCCAGGCGGTGTCGGTGACGCTGAGTTCCAGAATCCGGGGCAGGAAATGGCGATAGTCACGTGCGCTTCCGACAGTCGTGATCGCCCAGCCCGAATACGGCCCGATCTGTTCGTCGGACAAGGCCCGCAATGGCGCCGCCGTGAGGGTGCGCAAAATCGCTTTCGCATCGCGCAATGGCGACGCCTCGAGGGATGTCGGCCTCGGGACACCGGCAAAAGCGCGATAAGCAGCGTTGATCGCCGCAACGAGAGCAGGGGTGAAAGGCATGGAATCATCCTAGCCTCGCCGCTCCCGCCCGCAAGCTTCGGTGAAACGATGTTGCTTGATAGCCGCCACGATGCTGTGATCCCACCATGAGCCAGCTCATATCCGATGCCGATCGGGCGGCATGGCGGCGCCCGAAATGGTGGCGCCTGGTCATCGGCCTCGTCGTCGCGGCACCGCTACCCGCATTGCTCATCGCTACATTGGGTTTCACGCACGAAATCTGGATCGCATCCGCCGTGACGACGGCGCTGTTCTACGCGCTGTTCGCGACCACGGGGATTGTCCGGATGTCTGTGCCGGATGCGAGCGGTCGGTCGAACATGTTCCGTGCGTCCGGCTTCGGCGCTTTCCTTGCGATCGCCATCGGGCTCGGCTTTGCCGGACTGTATCTGCTGGTTCTCACGGAGTTGGTACTGGCGGCATGCGCAGCGCTCGGGATCGCCGGGTTGATCAGCGGCGCGCTGTTCTGGCTGTGCGTCTATCGCTGAACGCCGCCCTCCCCTACCCCAGCCAATCCCACGTCCCGATCACGGCATCGCCGGTTTCCGGCCGCAGGACGAAGATGCCGCTGTCGCGATGGCGCGTCGGATGGACGCGATTGGTGAGCAGGCTCCAGGCGACGCCGCGCTCGAAATCGATCCACAGCCCGGTGCCGGTGAATCCGGTATGGCCGATCGTTTCGTCGGAACAGGCATCTCCACCGGACCAGCCGGGGAAGCGGCGTTCCCAGCCGCAGGTTCGGTCGCCATGCACGCGGGTGCGGATCGCTGCGAGCATCGCGGGGCTGGCACCGCTGCCGTCGAGCAGCCCCTGTGCGAAGCCGAGAACGCCGGACAGCGTGCCGAACAGGCCGGCATGGCCGGGCGCGCCGCCGAGCGCGGCGGCGTTTTCGTCATGCACCTCCCCCTTCAGCACGCGATC
>Ga0209902_101068_pt1 | contig 16889 bp, 14 predicted proteins | sample FECB27metaG_FD_188304 | JGI IMG/M metagenome (GOLD analysis project Ga0209902, IMG submission 188304) | Cyanobacterial communities from the Joint Genome Institute, California, USA - FECB-27 (SPAdes) (version 2) | ecosystem: Environmental > Aquatic > Thermal springs > Hot (42-90C) > Microbial mats...
CTTGGCCCGAAGGGTCGCAACGTCGTCATCGACAAGTCGTTCGGCGCCCCGCGCATCACCAAGGACGGCGTCACCGTCGCCAAGGAAATCGAGCTTGAAGACAAGTTCGAGAACATGGGCGCGCAGATGGTCCGCGAAGTTGCTTCGAAGACCAACGACATCGCCGGCGACGGCACCACGACCGCGACCGTTCTGGCCCAGGCTATCGTTCAGGAGGGCCACAAGGCCGTTGCCGCCGGCATGAACCCGATGGACCTGAAGCGCGGCATCGACCTCGCTGTTGCTGAAGTCGTCACCCACCTCGTCAAGAGCTCGAAGAAGATCAAGACTTCGGAAGAAGTCGCTCAGGTCGGCACCATCTCGGCAAACGGCGAGAAGGAAATCGGCTCGATGATCGCGGAAGCGATGCAGAAGGTCGGCAACGAAGGCGTCATCACGGTTGAAGAAGCCAAGACCGCCGAGACCGAGTTGGAAGTCGTCGAAGGCATGCAGTTCGACCGCGGCTACCTCTCGCCCTACTTCGTCACCAACCCCGACAAGATGGTTGCTGACCTCGAAGACGCCTACATCCTGCTCCACGAGAAGAAGCTGTCGAACCTCCAGGCCATGCTGCCGGTCCTCGAGGCCGTCGTGCAGACCTCGAAGCCGCTGCTCATCATCTCGGAAGACGTCGAAGGCGAGGCTCTGGCCACGCTCGTCGTCAACAAGCTGCGTGGCGGCCTGAAGATCGCTGCCGTCAAGGCTCCGGGCTTCGGCGATCGCCGCAAGGCCATGCTGGAAGACATCGCCATCCTGACCGGTGGCCAGGTCATCTCGGAAGACCTCGGCATCAAGCTCGAGAACGTCGGCCTCAACATGCTCGGCCGCGCCAAGAAGGTGTCGATCTCCAAGGAGAACACCACCATCGTCGACGGCGCCGGCAAGAAGGCCGAGATCCAGGGCCGCGTCGCCCAGATCAAGCAGCAGATCGAAGAGACCACGTCGGACTACGACAAGGAAAAGCTGCAGGAACGTCTCGCCAAGCTGGCAGGCGGCGTTGCCGTCATCCGCGTCGGCGGTGCGACCGAGATCGAGGTCAAGGAGCGCAAGGACCGCGTCGATGACGCGCTGAACGCAACCCGCGCCGCTGTCGAAGAAGGCATCGTTCCTGGCGGTGGCGTTGCCCTGCTGCGTTCGTCGCTCGCCATCAAGGCTGTCGGCGAGAACTCCGACCAGGCCGCTGGCATCAACATCGTCCGTCGCGCTCTGCAGGCTCCGGCCCGCCAGATCGCTGCGAACGCTGGTGCGGAAGCTTCGATCGTTGCCGGCAAGATCCTCGAGAACAAGACGGCTACCTTCGGCTACAACGCGCAGACCGGCGAATACGGCGACATGATCGCTTTCGGTATCGTCGATCCGGTCAAGGTCGTTCGTACGGCTCTGCAGGACGCGGCCTCGGTTGCCGGCCTGCTCGTCACCACCGAAGCCATGATCGCTGAAGCTCCGAAGAAGGACTCGGCTGGCGGCGGCATGCCTGGCGGCATGGGCGGCGGCGGCATGGGCGGTATGGGCGGCATGGATTTCTAATCCAGCCATCTGGCTCAAGCTTACGGAAAGGGCGCCCTCGGGCGCCCTTTTTCGTTGAACAATCACCCGCTCCAGGCATCGGCCTGAGTCGAGCGGGTTCTCCTAGCCGGCGCGCAGGATTGAAACGCCGCTGCCGGCAAGGGCGGCGATACGCTCGTCCGCAACGTTGCCTTCGACAATCAGCGTTGCAATGTCTCCGGGCCCACCGATGCGGAATGGCGACACCGCACCAAGCTTGTCGTTCGTCGCAAGCACCGCCGTCTCGGCGGAGCAGGCCATCAGTTGCCGCTTGATCGCCGCCTCCTCCACGTCGCCCGTGGTCAGCCCTTCGGTCGGATGAACACCCGTGACGCCAAGGAAAAACAGATCGGCGCGAATGCGCGAAATGGCTTCGGCCGCCAGCGCGCCAACCGCCACCATCGAGTGACGGAAGAGCTTTCCGCCGATAATGACGGCGTCAACGTTCGGCCTGTCCTCTAGCGCCACTGCAATGGTCGGACTGTGGGTGATCGCGGTGAAACGAGCCGCAACAGGCAGATGCCGGATGATCTCCAGGTTGGAGGTGCCACCGTCAAACACGACCGTCATGCCGTCGTGGATCAAATCAGCACCCGCCTTGCCGAGCGCCGACTTGGCGCCCGTCGAGATGGTGCGGCGTTCGGCAATCGAAACCACTGTCGGCGACACCGGCATCGCCCCGCCATGCACGCGCAGCAGCAAACCTTCCGCCGCGAGTTCCCTGAGGTCGCGCCGGATCGTGTCTTCCGACAAGTCCAGTTGGTGGCTGAGCTGCTTGGCGACGACCTGCCCATCCCTAGCCAGAAGATCGAGGATCAAACGCTTGCGTTGGCTTGTGAGCACTTCGACGGTCCATCAATTCCGTGATGCCACACGATATTGCACGATGATGCATGAGGCTATAATAATTTCGTGCAGATTCGTGCAATATCTGGAGATATCATGAACACACCGACGAAGCCGTTGCTCATCCTGATCGCCGGCCCTTACCGCTCCGGCACTGGCGACGACCCGATCAAGATGGCAGAAAACCTGAACCGCCTCGAAAGCGTCGCCGTTCCGCTGTTTCGCGCTGGCCACCTGCCTGTGATCGGCGAATGGGTGGCACTTCCGCTCGGGCGGCAAGTCGGCTCGAAGGGTGCTGGCGACCCGCTCTATGACGAGTTCGCCTACCCGGTCGCCGACCGCCTGCTGCGCCATTGCAACGCCGTCCTGCGGCTGCCCGGAGCGTCGAAAGGCGCCGATGAGGACGTGCGTCTGGCCAGGGAGCGCGGCCTCGCGGTCTATTTCGACCTGTCGGACGTGCCCGGCATGGCCTGATGCAACCGGGCCATGCCGGAGATGGCTTGCTGATGCCAGCCTAGAGGGCGTCTTCGGGCGCCCTTCTTGATCCGTAAGCAAGGCGCCCCACCAACCTGGATTGACAGCGTGTATCCATAGGCCTAGTGAGCGCCTAGGGCATGAAGGGCCCGCCGCCCGCAGCGCAAGCACGGTAAAACCTTCCCTGTGTCAGTCGAAACCGACGCATCAGACCAATGGCAATGCGGGCCCCATTTGATCTCCGTTTGATGCGATATCGGAGACGACGAGATGACTTCCCTCGGCCCTAAAGGCGCGAATGCCTTTCTGCACGCACCCCTGCCCGGCCTTTTCCTCAGGACGGCGGCACCCATCATCCTGATCATGGCCACCAACGGCCTGCTCGCCATCGTCGACGCCTATTTCCTCGGCGCCTATGTCGGACCAGAGGCGCTGGCCGCGGTGACCCTGATGTTCCCGGCTTTCATGCTGCTCGTTGCCTTGTCGACGCTGGTGGCAAGCGGCATGGCGAGCCAGCTCGCCCGCCTGCTCGGCGCCGGCGACCTCGACAAGGCGCGGGCGACATTCCTCGATGCGCACGGCCTTGCCCTGCTCGTCTGCGCGCTGGCCATCGCTGCGTTCCTGCTCGGCGGCAAGGAGCTGGCCTTGCGGCTCGCCAACGGATCCCGGCCGCTTGCCGACATGGGCTACAGCTACATCTCCATCCTGATCTGGGGTGCGCCGCTGATGTTTGCGCTGTCGCTCAATGGCGACGGGCTGCGCAGCGAAGGCCGCCTCGGCATCGTCGCGGCAGCCAATCTGCTGACGTCGGTTGCCAATGCCGGCTTGAACTACCTGCTCATTGTCGGCTTCGACTACGGTGTATCAGGCTCGGCGGTGGGCACCGTGCTGGCCCAGATGATGGCGGTCGCCTTCATCGTCGTCTACAGGCTGCGCGCCGGTACCGTGCTGCAATACGCGCTGGTTCCGTCCATGCGCTGGACCGCCGCCTGGCGGCAATTGCTGTCGCTTGGGGCACCGCAGAGCCTGAGCTTCATCGGCATCTCGCTGCTCGCCACATCAGTCATCACGGCAGCGCAATTTTGGGAAGGCGAGGCCTATGCGGCAACTGTTGCCGCCTACGGCATCATCACCCGCATCATGACCTTTGCCTTCCTGCCGATGCTCGGGCTGAACATGGCGATGCAGACCATCGTCGGTAACAATTTCGGCGCCGGCCTGTGGCAGCGGTCGGATGCCGGCCTCAAGCTCGGCCTTGTGCTGGCGCTGGGCTATTGCGCGTTGTTCGAGGCCGCGATGCTGCTGAGCCATGGCAGCCTTGGCGCGATCTTCGTCGACGATGCGGCGACACAAGGCGAAGTCGCCCGTATCCTGCCGATGACGGTGTCGCTCTACATCCTGGCCGGACCTGTCATGATGCTGTCGGGTTACTTCCAGGCCATCGGCGATGCGCGTCGTGCCCTGCTGCTCAGCGTCGCGCGCACCTATCTGTTCGCCATCCCGCTGACCGTCGGCCTGCCCTACATGCTGGGCGAACGCGGCATCTGGCTGGCCTCGCCCATGGCCGAACTGCTGATGGTGCTGGTGGTCTCGGCGCTGCTGTTGCACGCGAGGGTCAGGACCGGCTTCGCCTGGGGTCTGTTCCGGGCCAAACCGGCCATGGCCTGAGACGACGTCAAAAAAAAACTTCGAATTTTTTTCGAAACCGGTGGAACCTTTCTGCCGCCCGCGCATTGAGGTGATGTCGTCGGTACCGGAAGAAGCAATTCAGACGGAACATCGAACGACGAACAGGACGCCTCCAGCACTCTCAAAGGTGCGGGAGGCGTTCTCTTTTGCGCCTTCGGCGGACCATCTTCATGCGCGTTTCGCGGCTCAGTTTGCGCCACCTGATACAACCTGCAGCTGGTCGAGCACGCCGGCGTGGCGGCGGATGTCGGCAACGGCCTCCTGGAAGCTGTCATTGCCCCGAAGCGCCTCGCGTCCTGCCGCAATCGTCAGGTCGACCTGTTCGGTCGGCAATTTCAGCCGCGTTGGCACGCGGTTCAGCTTCGCCTGGGCCGCAGCATCGAGATCCTGGAATGATAGATGCTCGAGCACGAGCCGCACGTCGCGGCAATTCCAGCCGGCCAGCGACCCGCGATAACGCCTGACCGTTTCAGCCGACAGGCTGCAGCGATAGCGGATCAGTTCGCCGCGCCACTCCCCCACGGCAAATTTGAGCGCATCGAGCTGATCGCGAACCGCAGCCGAGAAGGTCGTGTTGGTCACCGCCTCGAGCAGGTCGCCGAGGCCCGGACCGCGTATGGTCTCGCCCCAGTCGACATCATCTTCACGACCGGCATCGGCAACGATGAACAACAAGGTCCGCAACTTGACGGCCGCCGCCGGCGACAACGGACCGTAGGGCGTGCCGGCCGACGAGCGCTCGATGGTGAAACCGGTAATGCCGAGATTGTCGGTCAGCCCGCCATCGAGCAGCTTCACGTAGTCGAGCCGGTCCGCATGCTGATAGGTCTTCAAGGCGCCGGCATAGGCCTTGAGCCGCACCGAGGCATCAGGATCGGCAAGCGCGCGGCTCAGCCAGGCAGGCTGGCTGTAGCCACATTGCGGCATGGTTGCCGACAGGACGACCGGTGCAAAGACCACGGGAACGGCCGCCGACGCTGCAACGGCGTCGGACAGCCTGACCTTGTCGAGATCGCTGCACAGGGCAGCGAAGGTGTCATAGGTGAACAGGAATGGCGTGCGATTGTAGATTTCGGAGGCGTTTATCCAGACGATCGGGGCATCCGGTCGTCTGAAATTCGCATAGGTCGCGCCATTAAAGAGATTGTCCTCGAGCCATCTGGCCAGGCCGTTGCGGTCATTGACGCCGCCATTGAGCGCGCGCGCCAGGTTGACCGGCGATAGCGTCGACGTCCTGAGATACGCCTCGGCGTCCTTGATCAGGAACCGCTCGCGGAAATCGCGGTAGTCGTCCCGTCCCTTGTAGCCGAAATAGGACGCCGCGACCGCCCCGCCCGACGCGCCAGATATCATGCGGATATCGTCGACGAGACTGCGCGTCACCGGATACTCGTCGATGATCGTGTCATCGAGTTCGCGCAACACGCCATAGGCGAAAGCCGCCGCCCGCGTGCCGCCACCGGAAAAACTCAACCCCACCACGGTCGAGCCGTCATCGCCGATATCGGGGATGAATTCTGGCGAGGCCTGGCCGACATGCGCGGTGAGGGTGTTGATCGGGCCGACGTCGCTGGCGACGCAGCCGGCTGCCGACAACCCTGCCATCACAGCCAATGCCGCGCGAATTGCCAATCGCATCCCATCCCCCGATGCCGACAAGATCCGGCTAAAGGTAGCGACATTGAAACATCGCAGCAACCTGGCGCCGGAACCGTAACGCATGCCGAACGTTGTCCTGCGCCACCCACCACAGGAGATGCGAAATGGTGAACAAGGATCAGGTCGAGGGCGTTGCCAAGCAGGTTGCTGGCTCCGTCAAGGAAGCGGCCGGCAAGGCCACCGGCAACAAGACGACCCAGGCCAAGGGCACGGCCGAGAAGATCGCCGGCAAGGTGCAGAAGGCCTATGGCGACACCAAGGAAAAGATCAAGAAGGCGCTTTGACCCCCTGATCTCGTAACCAGCAAGGCGGCTTCGGCCGCCTTTTTTCATGTCCCGTTTCCTGTCCCAGGCACCGATCCTCAAACGACATCCCAGTTGAACCGATTAGGATTCCGGCGCGCCCCAATCTCCGCTTGAAGCCGTGTGTGCAACGCGATAGGCCGATGCCCGCAACGAGATTTTTCGGAGACCTGATCGTGACAGCCCAGAAGACCAGAACCGAGACAGACACCTTCGGACCGATCGAGGTCGCTTCCGACCGCTATTGGGGTGCGCAGGCGCAGCGCTCGCTGGGCAATTTCAAGATCGGCTGGGAAAAGCAGCCACTCTCGGTCGTGCGTGCGCTCGGCATCGTCAAGCGCGCCGCCGCCGAAGCCAACATGGCGCTCGGCCGCCTCGACCCCAAGATCGGCAGCACCGTGGTTGCCGCCGCCCAGGAAGTCATCGACGGCAAGCTCAACGACCATTTCCCGCTGGTGGTCTGGCAGACCGGCTCGGGCACGCAGTCAAACATGAACGCCAATGAGGTGATCTCCAACCGCGCCATCGAGATGCTGGGCGGCGAGATGGGCTCGAAGAAGCCGGTCCACCCCAACGACCACGTCAACATGAGCCAGTCGTCGAACGACACCTACCCGACGGCCATGCATATCGCCTGTGCCGAGCGCATCGTCCACGACCTGCTGCCGGCGCTGAAGCACCTGCATACCGCCCTCGACAAGAAGGCGCGCGAGTTCGACCATATCATCAAGATCGGCCGCACCCACACGCAGGACGCGACGCCGCTGACGCTGGGCCAGGAATTCGGCGGTTATGCCGCCCAGGTCGCCTCGTCGATCAAGCGCATCGAGCTGACCCTGCCCGGCCTGCAGGAACTGGCCCAGGGCGGCACCGCCGTCGGCACCGGCCTCAACGCGCCGGTCGGCTTTGCCGAAAAGGTCGCCGAGAGCATTGCCGCCATCACCGGCATCGCCTTCGTCACCGCGCCGAACAAGTTCGAGGCACTTGCCGCCCACGATTCGATGGTCTTCTCGCACGGCGCCATCAACGCGGCCGCCGCTGCCCTGTTCAAGATCGCCAACGACATCCGCTTCCTCGGCTCGGGCCCGCGTTCAGGCCTCGGCGAACTGTCGCTGCCCGAGAACGAGCCGGGCTCGTCGATCATGCCGGGCAAGGTCAACCCGACCCAGTGCGAAGCGCTGACCCAAGTCTGCGTCCAGGTGTTCGGCAACAACGCAGCGCTGACCTTCGCCGGCAGCCAGGGCCATTTCGAGCTCAACGTCTACAACCCCGTCATGGCCTACAACTTCCTGCAGTCGGTGCAGCTGATGGCAGACGCGGCGATCTCGTTCACCGACAATTGCGTCGTCGGCATCGAAGCGCGCGAAGACAACATCAAGGCAGCGCTCGACCGCTCGCTGATGCTGGTGACGGCACTGGCGCCGACCATCGGCTACGACAACGCCGCCAAGATCGCCAAGACCGCGCACAAGAACGGCACCACGCTGCGCGACGAAGCGCTGGCGACCGGGCTGGTCAGCGCCGAGGATTACGATCGCATCGTCCGTCCCGAGGACATGACCCGTCCGGGCTGACCGCCTTTCAGGCTGATCCCATCGTCACGGCGCGGCAGTCACCTGCCGCGCCGTCTGCTTTTGCGGCGCACCGCGTCGCCGGGCGCATGGTTTCGAGCAAATCGTTTCTTCTGTGAACGATCTGTCGACATATTCGCACCTTTAGTGAACAGTCGAAATCCACTAGGTGTTGGGCATCAAATTTCAACGGAGCCCCACGCCCATGTCCAACGCTTCCATTGCCACCGCAAAGTCCGGCCTCAGCACCAACGCCTCGGCCCTTACCCTCGCCGGCCGCGTGCTTTTGTCGGCCATCTTCATTCTCGCCGGCTTTGCCAAGCTGACCGCCATTTCCGGCACCGCCGGATGGTTTGCCAGCATCGGCCTGCCGCTGCCGACCGTAACGACCGTCGTCGTCGGCCTGGTTGAACTGGTTGGCGGCATCGCCATCCTGGTCGGTTTCCAGACCCGTATCGCCGCGATCGTGCTCGGCCTGTTCACCCTAGCGGCCACCGCCATCGCCCACACCGACTTCGCCGATCCGAACCAGATCATGTTCCTGCAGAAGAACCTGGCGATCGCCGGCGGCCTGTTCGTGCTCGCCGCCTTCGGTGCCGGCGCCCTGTCGATCGACGGCCGCCGCCGCTAAACTACAGAAATTCCTCCCAAGAAATGGCCCGGGCTCGTCCCGGGCTTTTTTGTGCCCTGACCAACCCACAGGTTCGAGTTGGTGGTGACAGCAAAGGTGCACGGGTGCATCCTGCGGCTGCGAGGACATACCGATGCTCAACAGCCTGTTGTTGCTTGTCGCCAGAATTCTGATCGCCGTGCTGTTCGTGCCCGCAGGCATCAGCACACTTTCGAACATTCCGGGCGCCGCCAGCTATTTCGCCGGGCTCGGCTTTCCCCTGCCGACGATCGTCGCCCTGGGCGTTGGGCTGTTCGAACTGATTGGCGGTTTGCTGGTGCTGGCCGGCTTCCAGTCCCGCGTCGTGCCCGTCCTGCTGGCTGCCTTTGCGCTCGCCGCCGGCTTCATCGGCCATTACGGCCAGGGCGACGATGCGGCCATGGCCTTCATGCACCAGCAGGCGCTGATGAAGGACATTGCCACCGCAGGCGGCTTGCTGGCGCTATCTGTGGCGGGTGCAGGCGCGCTCTCGCTCGACCGGATGCTGCTGCGCCAGCCTATTTGACCGCGATGCTCGGGCCATCCTCGACCGCCAGCACCAGCTTGCGACCAGTGACCTTGGCAAGCTGTGCGAGACGCCCGGCGGGCCGCTCGCCATAGAGCTGGCCGAACTCCGACGGGATGACCAGCGCCAACACGCCGTTGCCCCGGTCTTCCCAGCGCAGCCTGGGCATCACCCCTGGCATCGAGGCCGAGAGCAGATAAACCACGCGCATCATCGCACCGAGAATGCGAGCACGCTCGAGATAACGTGGCGTCGCCAACTCCTTCAATTCCGGGGCGAAACTGTCGTTGAAGACACCGTCATGGCGGAACAGGTTGGCCAGTGCGAGAAACGCGCGGCCGGGATGATCGACGCCGATGAACGAGGCGTGCGCGATGATGTTGAGTGATTGGCGCCCGCGATACTCCGGATGGGCGCGCCAGCCGATGTCGGCGAGCAGGCAGGCGGCGTGGCGATAACGCGCCTCCTCCTCGGTCTCTTCGATGCCGAATGCCGCGAAGGACTGCTTGGTCCACTCGGTCAGCTCATGGGCATGCTGCACCGAACGTGCGCGCAGCAGGGCCAGTTCCTCGGCCGCCGAAATCAGCGGATCGGCGCGCTGTTCCTGCTCTTCGAGCAGCGAAAACAGAAAACCCTCGCGCACGCCGAGCGCCGACACGACGATCTTCTCCGGCTTCATCGCCGTGATGATCTCCTGCAGCACCAAGGCGCCATAAGGCAAAAGCGAACGGCGGTTCTTGGACACGCCTTCGATGCCCTTGATCTTCTCGACTTCGCCGCGCGCCACCTGGCGCAGGAACGGCACAAGCGTGACCGGGTCCATCTGGTAGTGGTGCATTACCTCCAGCGGATAATTTGAGGTGTTCATGTGCAGCCGGGCGAGGTTTCGCCAGGTGCCGCCAACGGCATAGAAGGTCCTGCCCTGCCCGCCCTTGAGCAGCTTGGCGCGGGCGAGTTCGGCGTGCGCGATCTTGGCCGCCGTAACCGGCGAGCCCTTGGCCATGTCCTGCAGCCTGAGGCCGCCCAGCGGCAAGGTAATGCCGTCGCCGATCGCCTCCCCCCTGACATCGACAAGCTCGAGGCTGCCGCCGCCAAGGTCGCCGGCGATACCGTCGGCGGGATGGAAACCGGAGATGACGCCGAGCGCCGAATAATAGGCTTCCTCGCGGCCGGTCAGCACCTGGATCTTGGTGCCGAGCACGTCCTCGGCGCGCTGGATGAAGTCGGGCCCGTTGATCGCCTCGCGCGCGGCGGCTGTGGCCAGCACATACATCTTCTCGGCGCCGGCCTGTTCGGACAGCGCGCGGAAGCGCCGGAATTCCTCCATCGAGCGGGTCACGCCCTCGGGGTCGAGCTTGCCGGTGGAGACGATGCCACGGCCAAGGCCGGCGAGCATCTTTTCGTTGAACAAAAGGGTCGGCGAACGCGCCAACCCTTCATAGACGACGAGACGTATGGAGTTCGAGCCGATATCGATGATCGACAGCGGTCGGCGGTCCTTGAGCCGGCCCTGCGAAAGCTGCGCCATCAGGTGGCCGCCGCCTCAGCCTTCTTGCGGCGCTTGAACTGGGCAATGCGTTTGGGCGCGTGAGACTTCAGCGCGTCACCCCGTCCGGAGAGGCTCGGATTGGTCATGAAATATTCCTGCGCATTGAACGGCTCTTCGCCCTCGTCGAGCGTTATCCGCCGCGAGGTTCCATCCGCCAATACTTCGAAACTTTGCTGGTTGTCCATGATATTTCCCAGCATGACCTGACCCAGCACCTGCTCGTGCACGGTCGAATGTTTGGCGATCGGCACCATGGTTTCGACGCGGCGGTCGAGGTTGCGCGGCATCAGATCGGCCGAACTGATGTAGACGATGGCCTCGTCCGAGGGCAGGCCATGGCCATTGCCGAAGCAATAGATGCGGCTGTGCTCGAGGAAGCGGCCAACGATGGACTTGACGCGGATATTCTCCGACAGGCCGGGAACCTGCGGCCTGAGGCAGCAGATGCCGCGCACCACCAGATCGATCTCGACGCCGCTGCGGCTGGCGTCATAAAGCGCGTCGATCACGTCGGGATCGACAAGCGAGTTCATCTTCATCCAGATCTGCGCCGGCCGGCCGGCACGGGCATGCTCGACCTCGTCAGCGACGTGCTTGAGGATGCGGCTGCGCAGTGTGTAGGGCGACAGCGCGATGCACATCTCGTCTGCCGGCTCGGCATAGCCGGTGATGAAGTTGAAGATATGCGCCACGTCACGCGCGATCGCCGAATCGGTGGTGAAGAACGACAGGTCGGTATAGATGCGCGCGGTGATCGGGTGGTAGTTGCCGGTGCCGAGATGGACGTAGTTGCGCAGGCGGCCGTCCTCGCGGCGCACCACCAGCGACATCTTGGAGTGGGTCTTGAGTTCGAGGAAACCGAACACCACCTGCACACCGGCGCGCTCAAGGTCGCGGGCCCAGCGGATGTTGGCTTCCTCGTCGAAACGCGCCTTGAGTTCGACGAGTGCGGTCACCGACTTGCCGGCCTCGGCGGCGTCGACGAGCGCGCGCACGATCGGGCTGTCATTGGACGTGCGGTAGAGCGTCTGCTTGATCGCCACCACTTCCGGATCGATCGCCGCCTGGCGCAGGAACTGCACGACAACGTCGAAAGATTCGTAAGGGTGGTGGACGACGAAGTCCTTCTCGCGGATCGCCGCGAAGCAGTCGCCGCGATGGTCGCGGATGCGTTCGGGAAAGCGCGGGTTGAAGGGCGGGAACTTCAGATCATCGCGGGCGATCGAGACGATCTCCGAGATCTGGTTGATTGCCAGCGGCCCGCTCAGCACGCTGACGCGGTTGGAGGCGACGCCCAACTCGCTGGCAACGAATTCGCGCAGCTCCGCTGGCATCAGGCTGTCGAATTCGACGCGGATCACCGAGCCGCGGCGGCGACGCTTGAGCGCGGTCTCGAACAGCCGAACAAGATCCTCCGACTCTTCCTCGACCTCGATATCGCTGTCGCGAATGATCTGGAACGTGCCCGAGCCCTTGACCTCATAGCCGGGAAAGAGCTTGCCGATGAACAGGTTGACCGTTTCCTCGATCGGGATGAAGCGCACCGAGCGCTTGCGGTCGGGCAAGCGGATGTAGCGCTTGAGCGCGACCGGCAGGCGCAGCAGCGCCGTCATTTCCTCGCCGCTCTTGCGATGGCGCAGCTGCAGCGCGATCGAAAAGCCGAGATTGGGGATGAAGGGGAACGGGTGCGCCGGGTCGATCGACAACGGCGTCAGCACAGGGAAGATCTGCTCCATGAAGTGATCTTCGAGCCACTTCCGCTCTTCCTTGGTCAGGTCAGCCGAAGCGATGGTCTCGATGCCTTCGAGCTTCAGCAGTTCGAGCAGGCTGGCGAGACTTTTCTGCTGGTCCTCCTGCAGTCGCTCGACCTCGTGCAGCAACTGGTCGAGCTGCTGCTCCGGCGTGCGGCCATCGGCGCTGCGGATGGTGATGCCCTCGCGCACCTGCCCGGCGAGACCGGCGACGCGGACCATGAAGAACTCGTCGAGATTACCCGCAGAGATCGACAGGAAGCGGACGCGTTCGAGCAGCGGATGGTTCGGGTTCTGCGATTGCTCGAGCACACGCCGGTTGAACTGCAGCCAGGAAAACTCACGGTTGACGAAGCGATCCGGATTGCCGTCGATGGCCCCGGTCGGCGACTTGTCGTTGACGAAATCGGTATGGACCGGCTTCAACTGATTCATAAACAACCCTTCCCCACTGCCGCGTTCCGCCGCTTATCCGGCTCAACTTATCCTCTGACAGGCAATTGCGACAGTTTCATTTCAGCATCTTGCAAACCCGCCGCTTATGATACAAACGCTCTCCAATAAGGTTCCTTAGAAGGGAAAATACCATGGCCGGTGGCTCCATCCCCCACTTCCAGAACGACGCTGGACATGCCGTGATCGAGATCGGCGTGAAGGAGTTCATGTGCGTGGGCGCCAAGGCTCCCTTCGACCATCCGCATGTGTTCCTCGACATGGGCGCCGATTCCGAGAAGGTCTGCCCCTACTGCTCGACGCTGTACCGCTATTCGTCCAAGCTGAAGGCCACCGAGACCCTGCCGGCAGGCAGCCTCTACGTCATCGACCGCGCAGCCTAAGACCCCAGCACGATCATGCAGTCGCGGCCGGTCGTCATTGCAGGCGCCGGCATATCAGGGCTTACGGCCGCGCTTGCCTTTGCCCGGCATGGCGTCAGCGTTCGCATCCATGAACGTTCGCCGGTGCTCGAAGAGGTCGGCGCCGGCCTCCAGCTTTCCCCCAACGCCACCCGCATCCTCGACCGCCTCGGCGTGCTCGACCTCGTCAGCGCGTCTGCCGTGCGGCCCGAAGCGGTGGTCCTGCGCGACGCGGCGACGCTTGTTGAGCGCGCCCGCGTGCCGCTTGGTGCTGCGGCCGAACGACGCTGGAAAGCCCCTTACCTCGTCGCCCACCGCGCAGATCTGCAGTCGGCGCTGCTGGTGCGCGCAAGCGAAAGCCCGCTGATCGAGATCACCACGGGAGCGACGGTCGACACAGTCAAGCCGCAGGCGAACGGCCTAAATGTGTCGGTGATGCAAGGCGGCATCGTCTCCCATGAACAAGCCAGCCTGTTGATTGCCGCCGACGGCGTCTGGTCGGCCAGCCGACGCCATGTCGGCCCGCATGAAAAGAGCAAGTTCTCGGGCGAACTCGCCTGGCGCACGACGATCCCGGTTGATAGCGAGCTGGGCCGGCAGTTCGCCGGACTGACCTCGCTTACGACTGTCACGACCTTCCTGCATCCGGGCTTCCATCTCGTCGCCTATCCGATCCGCGCCGGCCATGCGGTCAATCTCGTCGCCTTTACCCCAGGCACCGCAATCGCCGAGCAATGGTCCGGCGAAACCGATGCGGGTGCGTTGCGGCGCGCCATGCATGGCACGGCACCTGCGCTCTCCAGGCTTGTCCAAGAGGCCGGGCCGTGGACGGTGTGGCCACTGCACACAGTCGATCCGTCCCGTCCCTGGACCGCCGCGTCCGGCATCGTGTTGATCGGCGATGCAGCGCACGCCATGACGCCCTTTGCCGCCCAGGGTGCCGCCATGGCGATAGAGGATGCCTATACGCTGGCGGACGCCGTCGTTGCGGCTGCGGACACCGCGGATGCGCTCGTGCAGTGGGAAGCTGCACGCAAAATCCGCGTCGCCAAGGTGGCCCGGCGTGGCGCGGTCAACCATTTCGCCTGGCATGCTGCAGGGCCGGTGGCGCTCGCCCGCAACCTGTTCCTCAGGCTCAAGTCGCCGGCGAGCCTCGCCGCCGACCTGGACTGGCTCTATGGCTGGACGCCGTCAGATTGGCCGGGCGGCCGGTTGTAGAGGCCGAGCGACCAGTTCAGCGTCGCCGGCAGCGGGTTCCACCAGCCGGTCGTCAATCCGGCTTCCCTCAGCGCTGCCGCCGTCCAGGTGTTGCAGCCGGCCAGTGCGTTGAACTTGCCATGGGCATCGAAGAAGCCGTCATAAGCGCCATAGGCGACCTCGGGAATGCGCTGGATGCCAGCCGTTCCCCGCACGAAGCTGCGGTCGATGAAGTCGAGCATCGCGGCAAAACCTGCCTCGCCGACCTCGAAGCGCTGGACGGCGGGCTGCGGCAGGGCGACATCGCCGGCGAGGTCGACATGCATGACCGAGTCATCCAGCGTCAGCGCCGCAAACACTGGTCCGGGTTTCAGCTCCGACCATGTCGGGGTGCCGATATAGAAGGCCTTGCTGCCCCATCCGAACACCAGGTAGCGCGCCGCCGGGAGATCAGCCTCAATGCCGGCGTCGAGCAGGAAGCCGAACTTTTCCAGCACGGCATCGTCGATTGGCACGGCGATGTCGGTGTGGATCGGGTTGGTGAAGACGAGGATGTGACGTGGTGCCGCCTCATCCGATGAGCGCCCGAACAGCGGCCGCGGCACCAGCGTGCCCAATGCCACTGCGGCGACAGCGACAAGGACGACAACGCCCAGCAGACGTAGAATTCTTCTCACCTGCCTCGCCGTCCCCGCTTCCACTGCGCCTGTTCCAACAAAAAAGCCCGGCCGTATTACGACCGGGCTTTCTGATTTTTGGGAGCTGATCCCTAGTGAAGGATCTGGCTGAGGAACAGCTTGGTGCGCTCGTGGCGCGGATGGTCGAAGAACTCGCTCGGCGTGTTCTCTTCGACGATCTGCCCCTGATCCATGAAGATGACGCGGTTGGCGACCTTGCGGGCGAAACCCATCTCGTGGGTCACGCACAGCATGGTCATGCCCTCTTCGGCGAGGCTGACCATGGTCTCCAGCACTTCCTTGATCATTTCCGGATCGAGCGCCGAGGTCGGCTCATCGAACAGCATGATGCGCGGGTTCATGCACAGCGAGCGTGCAATTGCCACGCGCTGCTGCTGGCCGCCCGACAGCTGGCCCGGATACTTGTTGGCCTGCTCCGGGATCTTGACGCGACGCAGGAAGTGCATCGCCTGCTCCTCGGCCTGCTTCTTCGGCGTCTTGCGCACCCAGATTGGCGCCAGCGTGCAGTTCTCCAGGATCGTCAGGTGCGGGAACAGGTTGAAGTGCTGGAACACCATGCCGACTTCGCGGCGGACCTCGTCGATCTTCTTGAGATCGTTGGTCAGTTCCTTGCCGTCGACGATGATCTTGCCCTTCTGGTGCTCTTCCAGCCGGTTGATGCAGCGGATCATTGTCGACTTGCCCGACCCGGACGGACCGCAGATGACGATGCGCTCGCCGCGCATCACCTTGAGGTTGATGTCCTTAAGCACGTTGAACTCGCCATACCACTTGTGCATACCGACAATGTCGATGGCGACGTCGGTATCCGAGATGTGCATCTTTGCCCGATCGACCTTGATCTCGTCGGCGCTGACTGCGTTTTCTATGGCCATGGGCCGTTCCCTTTTGTTGTTCGTTATCGCTTGTGCCCGGTGTCGAGGCGATGCTCCATATAAATGGAATATCGCGACATTCCAAAGCAGAACATCCAGAAGACCAGCGCCGCAAAGACGAGCCCTGACGCCGGGGTCTGGGGTGAAGCCCAGGCCGCATCCGAGAAGTTCTGCCTGACAACGCCGAGCAGATCGAACATCGAGATGATGTAGACTAGGCTCGTGTCCTTGAACAGGCCGATGAAGGTGTTGACGATGCCCGGGATAACCAGCTTCAGCGCCTGCGGAAGGATGATCAGCCCGGTCTTTTGCCAGTAGCTGAGGCCGAGCGAATCGGCCCCTTCATACTGGCCCTTGGGGATTGCCTGCAGGCCGCCGCGCACCACTTCGGCCATGTAGGCCGAGGCGAACAGCGATACGCCGATAAGCGCCCGCAGGAACTTGTCGAAGCTCACGCCCGCCGGCAGGAACAGCGGCAGCATCACGCTCGCCATGAACAGCACCGTGATCAGCGGCACGCCGCGCACCGTCTCGATGAAGATGACGCTCAGCATCTTCACTACCGGCATCTTGGAGCGCCGTCCGAGCGCCAGCAAGATACCGAGCGGCAGCGACACGACGATGCCGACATATGACAAGGTCAGCGTCACCAGCAGTCCGCCCCA
>Ga0209902_101069_pt1 | contig 16859 bp, 17 predicted proteins | sample FECB27metaG_FD_188304 | JGI IMG/M metagenome (GOLD analysis project Ga0209902, IMG submission 188304) | Cyanobacterial communities from the Joint Genome Institute, California, USA - FECB-27 (SPAdes) (version 2) | ecosystem: Environmental > Aquatic > Thermal springs > Hot (42-90C) > Microbial mats...
ACCGCCGCGTTGGCGATCGTCGGCAAGGGCGTCAGATCGCCGGTGCGAACCCGATCGCCCAGCGCCGTCGCCAGCGACTGGATCTTGTTCTTCATCGACGACGCCGCGGAAATCTGCGCGTCGAGCTGCTCGTCCTTCTGGTCGAGCCGGGCGATCTTGGCGGAGAACTGCGCCTCGACGAGCTGCGTGGTGAGCGCCGCCATGTCGATGCCGCTGCCGGCGCCCAAGGATGAGATGATCGAAGCCATGATCGCAAGAACGTCCACTCGGTTCGAAACTTAATGCGTGGATCGCATCAGGCGCTCGCGCGACCGAATTCGTCGAAACGCAGCGCCGTCGGCACGTCGATCACCGGGCGGGCCGGGCGCTCGCCGCGCTTCAGCGACATGACGAAGGCCAGCACCGACGCGACGGCGATGAACAGCTCCTCGCGGATCACCATGTTCTCGCGCGTGGTGAAATAGACCGAACGAGCGAGCATCGGATATTCCAGCACCGGCACGTTGAGCTCCTTGGCCAGCTCGCGCATCGCCAGCGCCTTTTCGCCGCGTCCCTTGGCGAGCACGATCGGTGCCGAGGCGCGCGACGGATCATAGGTCAGCGCGACCGAGAAGTGGGTCGGGTTGGTGATGACGAACTGTGCCTCGCGCATGGCGCGGTGGACGCCGCCCTTGGCGATCTCGCGCTGGCGCTGGCGGATCGCGCCCTTCTTTTCGGGCGACCCTTCGCTTTCCTTGTGCTCGTCGCGCATTTCCTGATGCGTCATCTTCAGGCGGCCGAGCTGACGGATGATCTGCACCGGCACGTCGAACATCGCGATCACGATCAGACCACCCGACAAAGCGAGCATCAGCCGGATGATCAGATCCCAGGCATAGCCGAGCTGGCCCATCAGATTGCCGCGTCCAAGGCCCAGTATCTCGCCGGTCACGTCCTTTGCGAACCACCAGGCGATCGAGCCGAGCAGCGCCACCTTCACCAGCGCCTTGCCCAGTTCGATCCAGCCGTTCGGGCCGAACATGCGCTTCAGGCCGGAGAGCGGATTGATGCGGCTGAACTTCGGCGCCATGTTGCCGGCGTTGAACTTGCCGCGGCCGAAGGCGAGCTGCGAGGCGAGCGAGACGATGATCGTGACGACGCCCAGCGTCAGCACCATCGGCAACGCGGCGGACAGCATGGCGAGCATGATCGCGCCCGGCTCGAAATTGTCGAGCGCGGCACGATCCCAGCGCAGCCCGATATGGAAGATCTCGCCGAAGCTGTTCATCATCCAGTCGTCCGCGAACCAGAGCCAGGCGACGCCGGCCAGCACCACCACGGCGGTGGCAAGCTCGCGCGAGCGGATGACATCGCCTTCCTTCGCGGCATCGCGCAGTTTCTTTTCTGATGGGGCGAAGCTCTTCTCGCCGGATTGCTCGCTCATTTGGTCAGCACCAGAGTTTCGACGTCGGAGACCGCATCACCGGCCAGCCCGACAAGCTGTTCGTTGAGCAAGGGCGCTGCCAGGACCAGCGCGATGATGCCCGCGAAGACGCTGGCGGGAAGGCCGAGCGCGAAAAGGTTCAGCGACGGCGCCGAACGGCTGATGATGCCGGTCGCGATATTGACCAGCACCAGGATCAGCGTGACGGGAAGCGCCAGCAGGACGGCGGTCACCAGCATGTCCCCGCCGAAATCGACGATGCTTTCGAACTGCCCCGCCGACAGCCAGGCCTGGCCCGGCGGGAAGACGTCGTAGCTGCGCACGATCAGCGAGACGAACTGGAGATGCGCATCGACCGCCAGGAAGGCGAGCGTCAGCAGGATCGAGAAATACTGGCCGAGCGCGGTGGAGCCCGCGCCGGAATTGGGATCGGCCGCGGTCGCGATGCTCATGCCCATCGTGCCGCTGATCACTTCGGCGGCGATGGTCGGCGCGGCGAAGGTGATCTGGATGACGAAACCCATGGCCAGGCCGATCAGAACCTCGCCCGCGATCGCCACCAGGCCCGGCGCCGACAGCAGCGCCGCGGGCACCGCGATATCGGTCCATGCGGTGACCAAGATCGCCAGCGCGCCGGTGATCGCGACGCGCAGCTGCATCGGCACGCCGGCCGAGCTGAAGATCGGGGCGGCGAGCAATGCCGCGCCGATGCGCGTCATCACGAACATCATCCGCCAGAGTTCGGCCTCGACGTTACCGAAGCCGAAGTCGATTGCTATCACCGGGTGATCTCCGGGATCATCGCGAACAGGTCCTGGGTGAAATCGGTCATCAGGCCCATCATCGATCCGCCGAACACGACCAGCACGAACGCGGTGACCGCGAGTTTCGGCACGAAGGTCAGCGTCTGTTCGTTCACCGACGTCGCCGCCTGGATCATGCCGACGACCAGGCCGACGACCAGCGAGGAGAGGAGGACGGGCGCCGCGACCAGCGCCGCGACCCACATCGTCCGGTTGGCGAGCTCGAGAAGCGAGGTTGCGTTGTCCATGGGATCAGGTTCCGAAGCTTGCGGCTAGCGAACCCATCAGCAGCGCCCAGCCGTCCACCAGGACGAACAGCAGCAGCTTGAAGGGCAGCGACACGACGGTCGGGGACATCATCATCATGCCCAGCGACATCAGGACGCTGGCGATGACGAGGTCGATGACCAGGAATGGCAGGAAGACGAGGAAACCGATCTGGAACGCGGTCTTCAACTCGCTGGTGACGAAGGCGGGCATCAGGATCGAGAACGGCACGTCGGCGGTGCGCGCATAGGATTTCTGCCCGGCCATCTCGGAGAACATCTGGAGGTCGGTCTTGCGCGTCTGCGTGATCATGAATGCGTGGAAGCTCTCGCCGCCCTTGGCGATGGCCTGTTCCGCGTTGATCGTGCCGGCCGCATAGGGCTTGATCGCGTTGGTGTTCACCTGGTCGAGCACGGGCGCCATGACGAACAGCGACAGGAACAGCGACAGGCCGATCAGCACCTGGTTGGGCGGCGACTGCTGGAGACCGAGCGCCTGGCGCAGGATCGCGAGCACGATCAGGATGCGCGTGAAGCTGGTCATCATCAGCAACAGGCTCGGCAGGATCGTGAGCAGACCCATGATGAGCAGGAACTGCAGCGACAGCGACATGCTGCCGCCCTGGTTGCCGCTGATCTCGCCAAAGGCGCGATCGAGCGCGCCGGGCAGAGCCGCCGGCACTTCGGGCATGACCGCAGGCGCCGCGGCCGCGGCATGCGCGAGCTCGGGCGAAAGCAGGATCAGGCCGAAAATCAGGGAGAACAGGATGCGCTTCACTTGGCGTCTCCGTTCGCGACAGCCGGCGCGCGCTTCTGCGCGGGCGCCTCGGCCAGCGTGACGAGGCCGTTGCGCGTTGCGGAGACCAGGATCTCGCGGCCGTGGAATTCGATCACGGCGATCTTGATGCCGGGCGACAGCATCGAGGATTCGATGATCTTCGCGATGCGATCGCCGGTATTCGCGGTCAGCCGGCCCTGCATGTGCTTGGCCAGCCGCAGGCTGCCATAGGCAAGCCCGCCGATCAGCGGCAGCAGGACGATCAGCTTTACGATGTACCAGAGCATCAGGCGGCGTCCTCGTCGCTGCCGCCCGCGCGATTGGCGAGTTCGACGATGCGCAGGCCGAACCGGTCGCCCTGCGTCACAACCTCGCCACGCGCGATCAGCGTGCCGTTGACCAGCACGTCGAGCAGGTCGTCCGACATCTTGTCGAGCGTGACGACGCTTTCCTCGCCCAGCGCGAGCAGGTCCTTGAGCTTCAGGTTGGTGCGGCCGAGCTCGACGGTGAGCCGGACGTCGACATCCTTCAATATGTCGAATTTCTTCGCGGTGATGGTCATCGTCTGTCCTTAATCCTTGAGGATCTGCTTGAGGCGGACCGCCATGCGGTCGTCATGCTTGCCCATCGTGCCGAAACCGATCGCCTGTTCGCCGACGCGCAGCGCGACGTGACGGGCGAGCGAGATCGGCAGGATCTGGCCGGGTTCGAGGTCGGCGATCGTCGCCATCGAGATCGAGCTTTCCGCCATGACCGCGCGAACGGTCAGCGGCACTTCGCCCAGCGGCGACTGGACCAGATCGTCCCAGTCGGCATGGCCGGGCCGGCGGCTGGTGACGCGGTTGGTCAGCTTGGGCGCCAGCATGCGGAGCGCGGTGCCGGCAAATACGAAATCGATATGCCAGGGCTCGCGCCCCGCTTCGTCGACGATCATGCGCGACAGGACGATCTGGTCGGCGGGTTCGAGATAGGCGAGATGCGCGATCGTCGCCTCGTGCTTCTCGCGCTCTATCTCCAGTCCGTTGGCGCTGCCCATCGCTTCGCCGAGCCGCTCGGCGATGATCGTTTCGAGCCGTTCGATCATCAGTTCGGCGGACATCGGGAATTCCTGCGGCAGGACCAGGTCGGTCGTGCCGCTGCCGCCGAAATAGCGATCGACCAGACGCATGATCGCGCGACCGTCGACCGACAGCAGGAACCGTGCGTCCGAACGCTTCATGCGGAAAAGGCTGTTGCTGGCGAGCGGCGGAACGCTCGACATATAGGCGTCGTACCGCATCATCGCCGCATCCTGCAGCGTCACTTCGGGCAGGGTGTGGAGGATGGGTTCCAGACCCAGCTTCATGCCCTTGCGCAGACGGCCGGCAAGCTGGTTCAGCGGCTCGAGATCCATCGCCGCCGACTGGCTGCCCGCCAGCAACGCCGGCGCATGCTGCGCCAGCGTATTGCTGCCCCCGCTGGTTATGCCGACCTGCGCGTTCACTGAACGATGTACGACTTGAAATAGACCGCCTTGACGCCGCCAAAGCCTTCGTTCGTGACGAGAACCTTATTGATCGCGTCGGTCAGGCGCTTCTGCAGCTTCTCCTTGCCGACGACGCTATAGGCCTCTTCCTCGCTGGTGTCGGCGAGCACGATCAGGATGGCGGAGCGGACGGCCAGTTCGTGCTTCTTGAGCCACATCAGCACGCGGCCGTCGTAATTGGTCGACGCGGCCAGGCTCATCTGGACGAAATGCCCGCTCTCGCGAAGGTTCGACGTGAACTCGTCGTTGAAGCTGTAATAGCTGGTGCGATAGGGTTCGCCGCCCTCGCCTTCGATTTCCTCGCCCGGGGCGCCCTCGCCATGGCCTTCGCCGGCCGGCGCATAGGGGTCCGCCTCGCCCTTGCGGACGAATTTGGGGTTCTTGTCCTCCTTGACCTCGGCAGCGCTGCCGATCACGCCCTGGAGCATCAGGCCATAGGCGACACCGCCGCCGGCGCCGATCAGCGTCGCACCGGCCAGCAGCTTCATCATCATGCCCTTGCCCTTCTTGGCGGGGGCTTCGGGGGTGCCCGCGGTCTTTGCGGTGGTGGTCATCTCAAGATCTCCGGATGCTCAATGTCAGGCAAAGATGTCGCCGCGGTCCTGCGCGTGGCGGGGCTGCGGCTGTCGATAGGTCTGGGTGCGGGGCTGTTCGCGGTCCTGGCGCGGCGCATCGTGCGAGCCGCTGGTGCCCGTTCCGTTGCCCGCGCCGCTGCCGGCCCCCATGGTGTCGCGGCGCTCGAAGCGCATGCCGTGCGCGTCGCCGGCGGTCTTCAGTTCCGGCGTGGCATCGGCGATCAGCCGGATCAGATCGGCATCCTGCGTGTCGAACTGCACGACGACGCTGTCGTCGGACTGTTCGAAGCGGATCGAAATCGGCCCGAAATCGTCATGCTGGATCGCCAGGTTCAGCGCGTCGCCGCGCGCTTCGCTGCGCAGCGTGGCGATGGTCTCGACCAGCGCGGTCGCGCGATCGCGGGGAAGGGGTTCGATCGTGGCCGCCATCGGCGTCGCGGTTACCGCGCGAACGTCGAGCGAGGCCATGCCGGGCAGTGACGCGAGTTCCGCCATCGCCGAGGCGACGTTGCGCGTCCGCTGTTTGGCATGGGCGGGTTCGGCGACCGGGTCGGCCCCGAGCGCGAGTGCGGCATTGCGCGCTTCGGCCACCGGCTGCGGCGCGGACCGGGCCGGCGCGGCTTCGCGCGGCGACGTCTCCGGCTTGGCGACAGTGTCCAGCGGGACGTCGAGAACGGGCTCCTCCACGGCTGCGGGTACCGGTGCCGCCGATACGGTCGCGGTGACGGCCGTGGCGATGGCTTCGGTCGTGAACATGGTCGGGGCCTGCGTCGGCTGCGCGATCGGCGACGCCGCGGTGGCGGCACGCATCACGAAGGCAATGCCGTGCGCGGGCGCCGCGGGCCGAGCGGGCGTGGTCTGGACTCCGGTCGTCTGTGCCGCCGCCGGAAGGACGATATTCGCCGGCAGGATGATCGGCGCGCCCGCGGGCAGGCGAACCGCTGCCGGCCGCTGTGCCGTGGCGGCCTGTGCCGGCGCATCGGCGGGTTCGGCAGCGGCCTTGCCGTCGGGCACGGTCTGTTCGGAAACCGCGGCGCGCGCGATGCGCATGTCCGGCGCCGACGTCGCGGCAAGGCGCGGCTCCGGCCGGACCGGCGCCGGCTGCGTCAGCATGGCGAGGATCGGGATGACGATTTCGGGAAGCGGCTGATCCACGGCGGCGTCGCCGTCTTCCGTCTCGCCCTTCAGATCGATGTCGGTGTCGGTCGCGCCGTCCGCATCCCCATCGGGCGCGGCTTTGCCCGGCAGGATCAGGGCCGGCAACGGCAAGGCGGCAAGATCTTGCCGGTTTGCCGGCAACGCCTTGCCGGTCTGCGGCAAGACGGTTTGCGGGACGTCAGCGATCTGCTGGGCCAGAAGAGCGCCGAAATCGCCTGAAACCGCAGCATCGGCCGCCACCGGCGCGCCAATCGCCAGGAATTGGGCGATGGCCGGAAGGATCGGGGCGGCAATATCGGGCATCGGATCAGGGTTCCTCGAACGGGTTCGCCCTTACCTATTCAAACTTCGTGCCAAACCCTTTCCGGCCCGGCGCATCGGCGTATTTCGAGGTGGCGGCGCGGCCAAGCGCGGCCTGATAATTGTCGGCGCGTTCCTGCGCGGTCGCGCGGCTCCGTTCCGCGGCATGGACGTCGCGGCCGAGGCGATCGGCAAGATGCTGCGCGCTCACCGCGTCCGCCGACACCTTGTCCGACATGCGATGGAGCGACTGGGAAAAACTGAACATGCCGGCAAGCTGTGCGGCATCGCTGGAATCGGCGCGCGCGGAATAGCCGGCCGCCATCTCGCGGGTCCGTTCCGCCAGCCCGCGCAGCTGATGCAGCGTGCTTTCGGCCCGGGCCGCTTCGGCGAGCTTCATCTCCTTGGCGACCGCGCGGACCTTTTCGATCCGCCTGAGCCGCTTCAGGCGCGCGGGATCATTGGCCATGGCCAAGCAGCGCCGCTAGCTGGCCGACGCTTTCGCCCAGCGGCACGCGTTCCTCCTCGGCCTGGCAGATGAAATGCTGAAGATGCTCGTGCATCGCGATCGACCGGTCGATCCCGGCATCGCTGCCGGCGCGATAGGCGCCCATCAGGATCAGGTCGCGATTGGTCTCGTAAGTGGCGGACAGCGCCCGGAATTCGCGCGCGGCCTTCATGTGCGGGCGATCGACGATGTCGCTCATCACGCGACTGAGCGAGGCGGCGACGTCGATGGCGGGATATTGGTTGCGCTGGGCCAGGTCGCGCGACAGCACGATATGCCCGTCCAGGATCGATCGCGCGGTATCGACAACCGGATCGTCCTGATTGTCGCCATCGGCCAGCACCGTGTAGATGCCGGTGATCGCGCCCCCGCTCTCGCCCGAATTGCCGGCGCGCTCGACCAGTTTGGTCAGGGTCGACAGCGCGGACGGCGGATAGCCGCGCGCCGAACAGGGTTCGCCGAGCAGCAGTGCGATCTCGCGCGCGGCATGCGCGACGCGGGTCAGGCTGTCCATGATGAGCAGCACCGAAAGGCCCTGTGCGCGGAAATATTCGGCCAGCGCAGTGGCGTGCAGCGCCCCGCGCACGCGCAGATTGGGCGCGTGATCGGCCGGCACGGCGACGACGACCGTGCGATGGCGCATCTCGCCGCTCATGCGATGCTGGACGAAATCCGAGACTTCTCGCGCGCGTTCCCCGATCAATCCGACGATCACGACATCGGCGCGGGCGCCGTCGGCGATCATGCCGAGCAGCACGGACTTGCCGACCCCGGATCCGGCCATGATGCCGACGCGCTGGCCGATGCCGAAGGTGGTGAGCGCGTTGAGCGCGCGGACCCCGGTATCGAAAGGCAGCCTGACCGGACTGCGATCGAGGGGATTTCCCCTGATCCCGCCGACCGGCCACAGCTCGGCGGCACGGATCGGCCGGCCGCCGTCGATCGCCCGGCCTTCGCCGTCGACCGAACGGCCGAGAAATTCATGACCGACGGGGACGAGCCCGGGCAGGCCGGCAGGCCGCACGAGCGCGCCCGGCCGGATCAGGATAGGATCGGCCAGCAGCATCATGATGGTGAGGCCATTGCGGAAGCCGATGACCTCCGCAGCCAGTGCATGGCCAGGCTGGTGATCGACCAGGCATTGGGTGCCGATCGGCACCGCAAGGCCGCTGACCTCCAGCAACTGGCCGTCGCAGGCCGTCAGACGGCCGAAACCCTGAAGTCCCGTGTCGATCTCCGCCGCCTCGAACCTGTCGAGCAGCGCGGCGAGGCCGTTCAGCATGTGCGGATCGCCTCTTCCAAAGCCAGTTTCCATTGTTCGGGTCCGTCCTCCACGCCGCCTTCGGGCGTGAGCACGCGGATTGCGCCGCGCGCGATGTCGGGATTGGCGACCAGCTTCCATTCGGTCGGAAGCAGGTTCCCGAGCAGCTTGAAGTCGGCCGGGCTGACCTCCACCGTCTTTTCGTTGTGCGTGGTGGCGAGCAACCGGACCGCGGCCTGGATCCGCGCGGCAAGCCGGTCCGGATCGATCGGACAATCGTCGATCACCTGGCGGCACAGCGATATCACGGCTTCGCGCATGCGGCTTTCGAGCATGTGCATCGACGCCGCGTCGATCTGCTGAACCTGGTCGCCTAGATGCGCCAGCTTCTCCATATCCTCGCCGTGCATCTCGCGCGCCAGACGCTTCTCGGTCGCGACCCCGTCCTCGAAGCCGGATTTCCAGGCCTGGCGGATCGGATCCTCTTCCGATGGTTGCGGCACCATGCCCAGCGCCCGGGCGATATCGGGATCCGGCGCGAAATGACGCGGCCCGGGGGATGCGGGATCGGCAGGCATCGGCGCGATCGGCGCCGGTGCGCCGCCGCCCTGCGCCTGCGCCGCATCCGGGCCAGGCACGTCGAATTCATGCGCGTCGAACGCAGCCGCGTCGTCGGCATCCGGCGTGCGGGCCAGGAGATCGGCCAGTTCGGTGATGGAAAGCGCCCTAGGCATTGAGCGGCTCAGACATAATCGTCATCGCCCGCGCCGAAGGAGATGGTGCCCTCCGCCGCAAGCCTGCGCGCGATCTGGACGATCGCCTTCTGCGCCTCGACCACTTCGCTGAGCTTGATCCGGCCGCGTGCCTCGATCTCGTCGCGAACGCCATCGGCGGCGCGGCTGGACATGCAGCGGAAGAACGCTTCGCGATCCTCGTCCTCGAGCCCCTTGAGCGCGACGATGAGCTGTTCGGAATCGACGTCGCGGAGCAGTGCGCCCATCGACCTGTCGTCCATCGACAGGAGGTGGTCGAACTTGAACATCTCGCCCTCGATCTGCTTGGCGACCAGGCGGTCGATCTTGGCCAGCTCGGGCATGATGCGCTTTTCGGTCGCGCGCGACGCGTTGTTGATGATCTCCGCCGCTTCGCGCGGGCCGCCCATGTTGAGCGCAGCCGCGCCGTGGCTGTCGGTGATCCGCTGGGACAGCACGGTTTCGAGCATCGAAAGCGCGCCGGCGGTGACCGGACCCAGCGTCGCGATGCGATGCACCACTTGCGGCTGCAACGACTTGGGCAACGAATGAAGCACCTGCGCCGCCGTCTCCGGCTCCAGATTGGTCAGCAACACGGCGATGAGCTGCGGATGCTCGCTCTTGACCAGCGGCGTGATCACCGAGGCATCGAGCCATTTCGTGATCTCGATCGAGCTCGTCTTGGCGGCCGGCGCGATGCGCGACATCACGCTGTCCGCCTTGCGTTCGCCGAGCGCCGCGGTCATCAGATTGCGCACCCGGCCGCTATTGTCGTGATTGACCAGTCCCTGGCGCTGGGTGCGCTCGAGAAAGCCGCCGATGGTCGCGGCGACCTGCGACGGCGCGACATCCTGCAGGTCGCACATCGCCTGGCCGAGCAAGCGCAGTTCCTGCGGTTCGAGGTGGCGAAGCATTTCGGTCGCCTGCTCGTCATCCATGATCATGACGAGGATCGCAGCCCGCTCGGCCTTGGTGAAGGATTTCTGTTCGATCATGCCACGTCGGCCTTGCTGGCGGGGTCCGCCTCGGCAAGCATCTGGCGGATCGCCGCCATCGCGCTGTCGGGCTGCTCGCTGATGAACCGCTGGGCAAGGCCCACCTGGTCGGCAAGCTTCATCTGCTCGAGCCGTCCGGTCAGCATCGCTTCGGTGGACATCGGCGCGGCGCTGCCGTCGGCGCCGGCTTCACCGCCATCGCCTTCGATGCGCGCGCTCGGTCCGGCACCGGTGCCGGGTTCCTCGCGATTGCCGCGCCGCATTGCCGCGATGGCGGGGCGCAGCCCGAAGAAGATCAGCAACAAGACGCAGATCAGTGCCACCGAATTGCGCAACACCGTCGCGAACCACGGTTCCTGATAGAATGGAACGGGGGCGGCGGCGGGCTCGCTCTGGAATTTACGCGCCATCACCTCGACCTGGTCGCCGCGCTGCGCATTGGCGCCGACGGCGGCCCCGACGAGCGATTTGATCTGCGCGATATCGGCGGGCTTGCGCGACGCCATCGCGCCGCTGCTGAGCACCACCGCGACCGAAAGCCGCTTGATGTCGCCCGGCGTGCCGTTCGAGACCGCGACCTCACGGCCGAGTTCATAGGTGCGCGTGGCGCTCTGGTTCAGTTCCGGCGCCGGTGCGGCCGCAGGCGCGGCCCCGGCCGCACCCGGTGCAGCGGCGGGCGCGGGCGCCGGGGTCGGCGTACCCTGAGGCGCGCCCGGAACGAGCTGGGTCGGCGGCGGCGGCGTGTTGGACAACGCGCCCGGGACGCCATAGCCGACGGTGGTCTCGACCGCGGGCGAGGATTGCGTGGTCTCGGTACGGACCGCGCCGTCCTTGTTCCAGCTTTCGCGCGCGGACGTCACCGCATTCATGTCCAGATCGACCTGGATCTCGGTCGAGAAATTGCCTTCGCCGAACATCGGCGTCAGCAATTGCGACACCTGGCTGCGCAGCTTCTCTTCCATCCGCGCCTGCATGTTCAGGCGGTCGCTGTTGGCGGTGTCGGCATTCTTGTCGGAAACCAGCCGGCCATGCTGGTCGATCACCTTCACTTCGTCGTTCGACAGGCCGGGGACAGAACCGGTGACGAGATTGACGATCGCCGTGACCTGACCGTCGGAGAGCTGGCGCCCGCGGGCGAGCTTCAGCATCACCGATGCGCGGGGCGGAGAATTGTCGCGCACGAACACCGATTTCTCGGCCTGCGCCAGATGCACGCGGACGGATTCGACGCCGTCGATCTCCATGATCGTCAGCTGGAGCTCACGCTCGCGCGCGGCGCGAAGCCGTTCGGCCTCGACGCTGCGGCTGGCGCCGATCGGCATGGAATCGATCAGGTCGGTGCCGCTGCTGGGAGCGGCCACCGCACCGTCGGACGCGACCATCATGCGCGCACGATAGATATCGCCTTCGCCGACCGTCACTGCGCCCGTCGTCGGGTCGAGCTTGTACGGGATCGCCGCCTTGTCGAGCGCCTGGGTGACCGCGCCCTTCTCCGCATCGCCGAGTTCGGAATAGAGCACGCGCTGCGGCGCCGGGCTCAGCACCATCCAGGCAAGCGCCGCGGATCCCAGAACGCCGACGGCCGCGGCATAAGGCATTGTACGCCTTACCGCGGGCTGCGCGGCAAAGCCGCTCATCTGCTGAAGGAATGGCAATCGCTGGCCGCCGGCGGGGCGGGCGTTGCCGAGCGGCGTGGGCGCCGCGGGAACGAGTTCGCTCATCTATCAGACCCCCATCCGCAGGATATCGAGATAGGCGGACAGCAATTTGTTGCGCACCTGCAGCGTCGCTTCGAAGGCGATGCCGGCTTCCTGCCGCGCCATCATGACCTTTGAGACATCGGTGACTTCGCCGCGCTCATAGGCGGCCGAAATGTCGGACGCGCGCTGCTGCGAGGCATTCACCCCGTCGAGCGCGGTCTTCAACGCGTCGGTGAAACCGCCCGCCGGACCAGCCGGCGCCGGGGACACGCCCGGCGTTTCCGCCTGGGTGCCGCCGACGCGAAGATTCTGGAGAAACTGGCTCTTGTCGATCATCTCCTGCCGCATGGACAGGATCTGCTGAAGGCCAGCAGTGCCGCCAACCGGGGATGTCATGCCGTTCCTCCCGCCATCATCTGACCGGCGTCACGAAAGCGCGCCAGGCGATAGCGCAAGGTGCGCTCCGAAATGCCGAGGCGCTTCGCGGCCTGCACGCGGCTGCCGTCGCACGCCTCCAGCGTCGCCATGATCGCGCGCGCTTCGGAAAGCTGGACGACCTTGCTCAGCGCCTCGCCGCCAGCCATTTCGGCCGGAGCGGCATGGACGGGGGTCGGGGCATAGGCGGGCATCGCCGCCGGCTGCATCGCCGGGTTGGTGGTGACCAGCCGCGCGGGCCGGTCGAAATGGATGTGGCGCAGCGCGATCTCGCCATCGCCATTCGAGAGCAGCAGCGCGCGGCGCATGACGTTCTCGAGCTCACGGATATTGCCCGGCCAGTTGTGCGACTTCAGCGCCTGGAGCGCGTCGGGCGCGATCCAGGGGAGCTGCATGTTCGCCGGGCAGTGACGCAGCGCCAGCGCGAAGGCGAGCGGCGCGATATCCTCGGGGCGCTCGCACAGCGGACGCAGCGACAGGGGGAAGACGTTGAGGCGGTAGAAAAGGTCGGCGCGGAACCGGCCTTCCTCGACTTCGAGCGGCAGGTCGCGGTTGGCGCACGCGATGATGCGCACATCGATCTTGATCGGGCTCGTCGCGCCCAGCGGAACGACCTCACCCTCCTGCAGCGTGCGCAGCAGCTTCGCCTGGAGCGCAAGCGGCATCTCGGCGATTTCGTCGAGCAGCAGCGTACCGCCATCGGCGGCGCGGAAGAAACCCTCGCCGGCCGCATGGGCGCCGGTGAAGGCCCCCTTCTGGTGGCCGAACAGCAGGGCTTCGAGCATGGCTTCGGGAACGGCAGCGCAGTTGACGGCGATGAAGGGCTTGTCGGCGCGGCCGCTGCGCGAATGGATGAAGCGCGCCAGCACTTCCTTGCCGGTGCCGGTCGGGCCATTGACCAGGACGGGGATGTCGCTGGCGGCAAGGCGCTCGGCCAGCGAGAGCACGGCCAGGCTTTCGGGATCGGCGGCGATGGGATCGCCGGCCTTGGTGGCGCAGGCAAGCAGGGCAGCCAGCGCCGCTTCGGAGCCACCGTCGGAATAGCCGAGCTTCACCCGGTTTCCGGCAAGGCGCTCGACGAACGAGGCATTGGCGCGTTCCAGCATGACGACGCGGCCACGGATGCCGGCGGGCTGCTCCGCGTTCGAAGCGACCAGGGTGCAACCGGCGTCGTTGCGGTCGCCGGTGGACGTTGCGAAGATCGCGGATGCGCGGTGGACGAGCTGTCCGTGATCGCGCAGCAGGCTCTGGTCATGATCTAGTCTGGTCATTCGGGTTGCCCCCCACAGGCCGCTTCAACACGATTGGTTATGCGGGCGTTAAGGTTAACGATGCCGCAAGGATCGCTACGGTGAAAACCCTGTAGGTGGCATTTATTATCTATATAAATCAGTACGTTGAATAGTTAATTTCGACACAGCCCCTTAAACCCTTCCTTCACCATCCGCCCTTGCTGGGGGCACATGTTGCCTGAAGCGACATCACGTCCGCACGATTGGGAAGCGGGCCAGCACGACTGGAGACGAGACATGACCGTGATCAACACGAACCTGGCGTCGCTGAAGGCCGGCAACGCCTCGACCGCCGCCGGCAAGGCGCTCGGCACCGCCATGGAGCGCCTGTCGACCGGCAAGCGCATCAACAGCGCCAAGGACGACGCCGCCGGCCTCGCCATCGCCACGTCGATGACCTCGCAGGTCCGCGGCATGAACCAGGCGATCCGCAACGCCAATGACGGCATCGCGCTCGCGCAGACCGCGGAAGGTGCGCTCAACGAAGTCACCAACATGCTGCAGCGCATCCGCGAACTGGCCGTCCAGTCCAGGTCGGGCACCTACAGCAGCAGCGATCGCAGCAACCTGGGGGTCGAAGCAAACGCGCTGTCGGGCCAGATCAACGACATCGTCATCAACACCAAGTTCAACGACAAATACCTGTTCAGCACGTCCACCGCGACCAGTGTCGTGATCCAGGCCGGCGCGGAAACCGGCGACACCGTCACACTGTCGATTGGGCCGCTGTCCCCCAACGTCACGGCCTATCACAGCGTCTACAGCGACACGAACGCCGCCACCGCCATCGGCAACGTCGATCTCGCGCTGGACTCGGTCAACACGGCACGCGCCTCGCTCGGCGCCGGCCAGAGCCGTCTGGAATCGGTCGTCAACAACCTGACCACCAACTCCACCAACCTGTCCGACGCACGTTCGCGCATCGAGGATGCCGATTATTCGGCCGAGACCGCCGCGCTCGCCAAGGCACAGATCCTCAGCCAGGCGTCCACCGCGATGCTCGCTCAGGCAAACCAGAGCCAGCAGAACGTCCTCTCGCTGCTGCGTTAAGACCGGATCGCGCCGGGTTTCCCGCGCGCCGAAACGAGCGTTCCGGGGTCGGGCAGTGCCATGGGGCATTGCCCGGCCCTTGCTCGTTTGAACAGGCAAGCATTTGAAGAATAATCGAAATACGCCCCTTAAAATTTCCGTCCATACGCCGCTCTTGCTGATGGCACATGTTGCCTGACGCAACATCAGGTCCACACGATTGGGGGGTGGGCCAGTACGAACTGGAGACCAGATATGAGCGTGATCAACACCAACCTGGCGTCGCTGAAAGCCGGCAACGCCTCGACCGCCGCCGGCAAGGCGCTCGGCACCGCCATGGAGCGCCTCTCGACCGGCAAGCGCATCAACAGCGCCAAGGACGACGCCGCCGGCCTCGCCATCGCCACGTCGATGACCGCGCAGGTGCGTGGCATGAACCAGGGCATCCGCAACGCCAATGACGGCATCGCGCTCGCGCAGACCGCGGAAGGCGCGCTCAACGAAGTCACCAACATGCTGCAGCGCATCCGCGAACTCGCGGTGCAGTCCAAGTCGGGCACCTACAGCAGCGGCGACCGCACCAACCTTCAGACCGAAGTGTCGGCGCTGACGGGCCAGATCAGCGACATCGTGACCAACACCAAGTTCAACGACGTCCAGCTGCTCAGCACCTCGGCCGCGACCAGCGTCGTGATCCAGGCCGGCGCCGAGACCGGCGACACCGTCACGCTGTCGGTTGCAGCGCTGTCCACCAACGTCACGGCATCGCACAGCGTGTCGAGCGATACGAACGCCGCCACCGCGATCACCAACGTCGATCTCGCGCTGGACTCGGTGAACACCGCACGCGCCTCGCTCGGTGCCGGCCAGAGCCGCCTGGAATCGGTCGTCAACAATCTGACCACCAACTCCACCAACCTGTCCGACGCACGTTCGCGCATCGAGGACGCCGATTATTCGGCCGAAACCGCCGCGCTCGCCAAGGCACAGATCCTCAGCCAGGCATCCACCGCGATGCTCGCTCAGGCAAACCAGAGCCAGCAGAACGTCCTCTCGCTGCTGCGCTAAGACCGGATAGCCGAGCCGGGCGCCGGGGGGCGCGCCGGGCTCGGCAGGGTGGATCGCGCCGGATTTCCCGCGCGTCGGAACGACCGTTCCAGGGTCGGGCAATGCCGTGGGGGCGTTGTCCGGCCCTTACTCGTATGTCCAGACAACTATCTGAAAAACAGTCAAAATCTTGCCATGTAACTTAAAGTTTCTGTCCGCCCGCCGCTCTTGTTGATGGCACTTGTTGCCTGAAGCGACATCAGGTCCGCACAATTGGGAAGCGGGCCAGCACGACTGGAGACTAGATATGAGCGTGATCAACACGAACCTGGCGTCGCTGAAAGCCGGCAACGCCTCGACCGCCGCCGGCAAGGCCCTCGGCACTGCCATGGAGCGCCTGTCGACCGGCAAGCGCATCAACAGCGCCAAGGACGATGCTGCCGGCCTCGCCATCGCCACCTCGATGACCTCGCAGGTCCGCGGCATGAATCAGGCGATCCGCAACGCCAATGACGGCATCGCGCTCGCGCAGACCGCGGAAGGTGCGCTGAACGAAGTCACCAACATGCTGCAGCGCATTCGCGAACTCGCCGTCCAGTCCAAGTCGGGCACGTACAGCAGCGGCGACCGCACCAACCTTCAGACCGAAGTGTCGGCGCTGACGGGCCAGATCAGCGACATCGTGACCAACACCAAGTTCAACGACGTCACGCTTTTCGGCACGGGCAGTGCGGTCAACGTCACGATCCAGGCTGGCGCGGAGAGCGGCGACACCGTTCAGCTGTCGATTGCGGCGCTGGGCACGAACGTCACCGCTGCGCACAGCGTTCTGAGCGACACCAGCTCCGCCACCGCCATCAGCAATGTCGATCTCGCGCTCGACGCCGTGAACACGGCGCGCGCCTCGCTCGGCGCCGGCCAGAGCCGCCTGGAATCGGTCGTCAACAATCTGACCACCAACTCCACCAACCTGTCCGACGCACGTTCGCGCATCGAGGACGCCGATTATTCG
>Ga0209902_101070_pt1 | contig 16845 bp, 14 predicted proteins | sample FECB27metaG_FD_188304 | JGI IMG/M metagenome (GOLD analysis project Ga0209902, IMG submission 188304) | Cyanobacterial communities from the Joint Genome Institute, California, USA - FECB-27 (SPAdes) (version 2) | ecosystem: Environmental > Aquatic > Thermal springs > Hot (42-90C) > Microbial mats...
GAGGCCATTACGCTTTGATTCCACCGAAGAAGCGGAAGCCGAACTTCCAGCTGACGAAGAGATAGAGGGCGACGACGGGCAGGGAGTAGATCAGCGAGTAGGCCGCAAGCAGCGTCACGATCGGCGTCCCCGCCTCCGAGTAGAACGAGTAGATGGCGACCGACGATGGCATCAGGTCATCCGAGCGCAACAGGATGAAGGGGATCAGGAACGAGCCCCAGATGTTGACGAAGGCCCACACCACCACGACCACGATGCCCGGCCGGATCACCGGCAGCGCCACATCGAAGAACGCCTGCACCGGTGACGCGCCGGCCACCATGGCGCTTTCCTCATAGGTCTTGGGAATGCCGTCGATGAAATCGCGCAGGATGAACATCGCCGTCGGCAGCAGCCCGCCGGCGAACACCAGAATGACAGCGATATGGGTGTCCATCAGCCCCACCGACGAGACAATCAGGAAGATCGGCACCATCGCCGCCGTCCCCGACACCACCGAGGAGAACAGCAGCAGCACATAGGTGATCATGCCCTTGCCGGGGATCGAAGAGCGGGAAAGCGCGTAGGCCGCCAGCGTCGCTGCGGCCGCGACGAGGATCACCCCGCCGACACTCTGGATCAGGCTGTTGAGCAGCCCGCGCATGGCAAAGCCGTTGCCGAACACGGTGAGGAAGTTCTGCAGCGTCCATGGGTCTGGAATGGCGATGCCAAGCTCGGCCCGGGCGTTGAACGGCGCGAAGATGAACCAGATCAGCGGCAGCGCGAACAGAATGCCGATGATCGCAGCCAGCGCCGAAAAGCCGATACGGGCGAGCAGTTGCGGGAAGCTCAGCCTCATTCTTCCACCGCCTTGGCTTTCTTCCTGCCGAACGACAGGTAGATCAGCGCGAAGATGAGGTTGATCAGCATGATGATCACGCCCACTGCCGCGCCCTTGCCGAAATCGAACTCCCGGAAGGCGATGCGGTAATTGTAGATCGACAGGAGTTCCGTGCGGTAGCTCGGCCCGCCATTGGTCAGAATGAACGGCGTGAACACGTTGAACGTCCACATGGTGATGAGGATCAGGTCGGTGACCACATGGCCGCGGATCAGCGGCAGCCCGATATCGCGGAACTTCTGCCAGCTCGAGGCGCCGGCCACGTCAGCCGCCTGGAAATAGCTCGGCGGGATCGAGGCGAAGGCCGAGTTGAACAGCATCATCGAGAAGGCGGCGCCGCGCCAGGTGTTGAAGATGACGATCACCCAGAATGGCTGCTGCAGCAGGAAATCTCCCGCCGGCAGCCCGAGCCCCCGGAGGATCATGTTCAGCGTGCCGTTGTCGTAGTCGAGGAAGGCGAACCAGGCGAAGCCGATCACCACTTCCGGCAGGATCCAGGCCGCGATCACGGCGGTCTCGACGATCCGCTTGAGGGCAGGGGGGATGGTCTGCATCAGCCAGGCCAGCAGCAGCCCGAGCAGCGCCTGCCCGACCAGCGCCGACAGCAGCACGAACTGCGTGGTGAGGATCAGCGAAAAGCCGAACTGCCCACGCGTGAAGAACGTCGCCGGGTCGAACAGCTGGAAATAGTTCGTGAGCCCGACGAACTCCGGGCTGAGCGCGGTCTTGCCCAACAGCGTCCGGTTGGTGAACGAAACGAAGATCACCCAGAAGAACGGCAGCAGCACGAAGACCCCGACCAGCGCCGCGGCGGGGGCGAGGAAGGCAGCGCCGGCGCGGTGGGAGAGAAGGGAGAAGTTCTTCTTTTTGGTCATGCGCATAGACCGGCGCGTGTTGGCCCCCACCCCTGTCCCCTCCCCCTCAGAAGGGGGAGGGAGACGCCAATAGTTCCGCCGGATGCGAGGTCACGAAGGATGGTCGAGAGGGTCTCCCTCCCCCTGTTTGGGGGGAGGGGGCAGGGGTGGGGGGCAGCGAGCGCTACCGCCAGTGGATGCGATGACCGTCTCAATGTGACAAACCCCAATCGAAAAAAAGGAACCTCCCCGGCCGCAGACAGGGTGCCGGGGAGGCGTTCCCAGGGAGCGCCCGGCTCAGGGAGGGCCGGGCGTGGGAGGACGTCCTTCGAAGCTAGAGCTTCGAAACCGTATTGGCTTCGCCGACGATGGCGATCACAGCCGCCTTGTAGGCGGCCATCGCGTCTGCCGGGCTGGCTTCGCCCGAGACGACGCTTTCGGTCATGCGCTGAATCTCGGCCGACACCTTGTTGTAGTTGGGGTCGTTCGGGCGCGCGGTGGTCAGCGGCAACAGGCTCTCCTGCGTCTTCTGCAGGTAGACATTGTTCGGCGTCGCCACGTCGTCGCGGATGCGGCGCGCCTCACGGAAGCCCTGGAAGGCGGTCAGCGATTCCTGGCTGTTCATATAGCTCAGGAGCGCCCACGCCTCGGCCGGGTTCTTGGTGGCGGGGTTGAGCACGAAGCCCGTGCCTCCTGAAACCGTCACGTAGTCCTGCCCGCGATAGCCCTTGCCCGGCTCCTGCGCCGGCATCGAGGCCCAGGTGACTTCGGCGTCGCGATTCTCGAGCCCGAATTCGGCGCCCGGCGCCATTACCGAGTTGAAGAACCAGTCGCCTTCGACGAGGAGCGCCGTCTTGCCGTCGCGGAAGTTGGTGAAGGTGCGGTTGCGGCCGTCGCCGAGCAGCTGTGCGCGCTGATCGCCCAACTGCTCGTCCACATAGATGGTCTTGTAGAGGTTGAGGGTATCGAGGATGCCCTGGCTGGCCACGATGTATTTGCCGTTCTCGTCGACGACGCTTTCGCCCGTCCCGAGGATCGCCATGTAGTAGCCCTGCATGGTGGTGGCTTCGCCCATGTTCACGCCGGCATTGAGCTGCAGCGGGAACGAATCCGGGTTTGCCTTCTTGATGGCGCGGGCGGCGTCGAGCAGTTCGGCCCACGACTTGGGCTGGAAGCTGTCGGGGTCGAGCCCGGCCGACTTCAGCAATTCCTTGCGCACGAAAATGGCGCGCACGTCGGTGCCGAGCGCCAGGCCATAGGCCTTGCCGCCATAGCTCATCAGCGACTTGGCGCCTTCCGAAATGTGGCTCCAGCCTTCCCAGCTGTTGACGTCGGCGCCAGCCACTTCATCGAGCGGCTTCAGCAGCCCGCCTTCGACGAACGAGGGGATCAGGAAGCCGTCGAACGCTGCGACGTCGGCACCGGCGCCGGTCGAGAAATCGAGCGCCAGCTGCTGGGTCATCTGCTCGTCCTTGCCGCCGAACTCGTTCAGCGACACGGTGACGTCCTTGCCCTCGGCCTTCATCTTCGCGGTAAAGCCGGGGATCACGCTGTCCTTGATCCAGGTGGCGGTCTCGCTGTTCACCCCGCCGACGACGCAGCGGCAGATCACCGTCAGGTCGACCGCGAAGGCGGGCGTGATCATCGTAGTGGCAGTTGCAAGCCCCAGATACAGGGCGCGCAGGCGATTGCTCATCGCGAAATTCCTCCCTTGGTGGCGCCGCATTGCGGGCGCCGAATTGGCGATAGCGACGGTCAATCCTCCCCGCCGCAGCTCACGATCTCAGAATGAACACGCTTTCATTCATCGTCAAGCCGTAGAATGCCTGTTGCGAATGACAGCGTGATGACGTCGCAATAGAATGTTTGTTCTATTCCGCCGGACGTCGGTCATTGTTCCGTAACATCAGTGAGTTAGGTTGTTTCGTTGCCGGATCGGCTTGACAGCGCTCGAAATGAACCGGCAGAACAGTTTTGCACACGATTTCATTTTGGGGCAGCAAGGCAGACCTTTTGAGCGATCCGGTCACCCGCAACCGCAGCCGCGCGACCGCCGACATGGTGGCGCGCACCGCCAACGTTTCGCGCGTCGCCGTCAGCCGTGCCTTCAACCCGCATGCTTCGATCAAGCCGGAAAAGCGCGACCTGATTTTGAAGGTGGCGCAGGAGCTGAACTACACTCCGGATATGGCCGCCCGCTCGATGGTCACCGGCCGCTCGCATCTCGTCGGCATCATCGTGCCCGATATCTCCGGCCCCTGGGAGAGCCAGGAGCTCGACGCCATGACCACGGCGCTGCAGGCCGAGGGCTTCGCGACATTATTGTTCCGCACCCGCGATGATCTCTCGCTCGACGAGACGCTCCTCACCTACATGAAGGGCTTCAACCCGGATTCGGTGATCGCCTACGCCGAGAACGTCCGCCCCACCACGCTTGCCCGGGTGCTCGATCGCGCTGTGCCGATCTATATTGGCTACCCGGACGAGGAAGCGGCGGAGGAGGAAGCTGCGCCACTGTTCGATCGGCTCGACGTGCTGCAGCGCGAGGGCATCGAGCAGGCCGTGGCGCTGATGCAGGGCTATGGCGCCCGCCGCTTCGCCTTCCTCGCCGGCAAGTCCAACTCGCTCGCCACCCAGTCACGTGAGCGTATGGTGCGCAAGGTGATCGCCGAGCGCGGCCTGCCGCCACCGATCCGCATTCAGGGCGACTACATGTACGACACCGCCTATCGCGAGACAGTGAACCAGTTTCGCCTGGGCGAGCCGGTCGACGCGATCTTCGCCGCCAACGACGTCGGCGCGTTCGGCGCTATCGATGCGCTGCGCACCGAACTCGGCCTGCGCGTGCCGCAGGACGTCAAGGTCGTCGGCTTCGACGACATCCACCAGTCGCACTGGAAGAGCTACAACCTCACCACGGTGAAGCTCGACCTCGCCGAGCGCACCCAGGCGCTGCTGCGCCTGATCCTCCGCCGCCTCAAGAACCCCACCTCACCCTCGCTCACCGAAACCGTGTCGACCCGCCTGGTCGTCCGCGGCACCGTGGGCTGACCTCGTGTGTCGAGATTCAGGTCAGGCCGAGGTCGAAAATGGTGGACTTCGAGAACCGGAACGGAGCGTACGTTTGGGTACGTGAGTACCGGAAGCGCAGAAGGCCGCCATTTGCAGGCCGGCATCACCTGAATATCGACACACGAGATCCCCAGTGACCAAAAAGATCCATCTGGTCTTCAAGACCCACCTCGATATCGGCTTCACCGACCACGCAACGAAGGTGCGCGCCCAGTACCACGAGCGCTTCATCCCGCAGGCGATCGATACCGGCGAGCACTTCTTCGCCGAGGACTCTGAGCATCCCAAGTTCATCTGGACCACCGGGGCCTGGCTGATCTGGGATCACCTGAACTCGCAAGGCCCGGAGCGGGTGCAGCGGCTCGAGCGCGCCATCGATCGCGGCCTGATCCGTTGGCACGCGCTGCCCTTCACCACCCATTCCGAACTGATGTCGCCGTCCGTGTTCCGCGCCGGCTTGAGCTACAGCCAGGAACTCGACAAGCGTTTCGGCAAACAGACGATTGCCAGCAAGATGACCGACGTCCCGGGCCACACCATCGGCATCGTGCCGCTGCTCGCCGAAGCCGGCGTCAAGTTCCTGCACCTTGGCGTCAACTCCGCCTCGCCGCCGCCCGATGTCCCCGACGTCTTCCGCTGGCGCGCCCCGGATGGCGCCGAGATCGTCGTGCTGTATCAAAAATCCTACGGCGAAACCTCGTTCCCCGAGGGCTTTGACGAGGGCCTCGGCTTCGCCCACACCAACGACAATATGGGCCCGCAAAGCGTCCCGCAGACCGTCGACGCCTGGCGCGAGCTGCAGGGCCATAACCCGGGGACTGAGATCGTCGCCTCGACCCTCGATGCCTATGGCGAAATTCTCTGGGCCCGCCGCGAGCAGTTCCCGGTTGTCGACCTCGAGCTCGGCGACAACTGGATCCACGGCGCCGGCACCGATCCGGACAAGATCAAGCGCTTCCTGCACCTGCAGCGCCTTTATGATGGCTTTGCCGACGAAGCGCTCACTCCCAGCCGTCGGGCTTTCGGTCGCGGCCTCACCATGGTCGCCGAGCACACCTGGGGCGTCGACATCAAGTCATACCTGCGCGACGACCAGGCCTGGGACCGCCCGGCCTTCGAAGCCGCTCGCGTCGCCGACTACCGCTTCCAGTATTCCGAGGCCTCCTGGGCCGAGCAGCGCGCCTATCTCGACGCTGCTGTCGCCGAGCTTGAGCCTGCTGATCGCGCGCTGGCCGAAGCCGCCGAGGATCCGGCGATCGAGGGCACCGGCTGGTTCGTCGAAACCGATCCCAACACCGGTGACGTGATCCTCATTCGCTCCCCCGCCGGCGTCGAGCTGCGCGGCGAGGGGGGCTGCCTCCTCGGCTATCGCTACGAGAGCTACGACGCCTCCGACGTCGCCGCCCACATGGACACCTACCTGACGCACCGGGCTCAGTGGGCCATCCTCGACCACATCAAGCCCGGTCTCGATCAGGCCGCCTCGGCGCGCTCCCTGAGCTTCACCCCGAAACTGGTGGACGGCGCCGCGGCCCTCGACGCTGCCGCGCACGCCACCCTCGGCGCTCCCGCACGTGTCGCATACCGTTTCCGCGCGCTCGACAGCCGCCACCTCGAAATCACCGTCGAGCTGCTCGACAAGCCCGCCAACCGCATGCCGGAAGCGAGCTTTGTCACCTTCACGCCGGCAGGCACGCATGACTGGCAGTTCCTGAAAATGGGGCAGTGGCTGCCCGCGAACCGCATTGCGCACAAGGGCGGTGGTCAGCTCCAGGCCGTCGCCGCCGTGCGCACTGCCGGTGTCGAACTCCGACCGCTCGACACGCCGCTAGTCGCGCCGACCGCGACGAAGTTCATGCCGTTCAACCCCAGCCCGCCGGATTTCTCCTCCGGCCTGCGCTTCAATCTCCACAACAACAAATGGGGCACCAACTTCCCCATGTGGTGGGGCGCCGAGCGGTTTGAAGCCAGGTTCGTGCTGGAGCTCTAAACAGCTTCGCTTTCGTTGCCTGCGTCCAAGCCGAGGAACAGTCGGATCGCGGAATTCATTCGACCGATGCCGGCCGAGTCAATTCGCCAATCTGCCTGCCGAGCTTCGAGCGGGGGATGGTAGCAATCTTGTCCGCCATAAGCTGGCTTTCGGCCATCAGGCCATTGGTCACCGTGGGCGCCACGGTCACGCGCATCAGCGGCACCTCCCTGAGATCTGTCGTTAGGGGACAGATCGTGATCGAGTTGGTTTCACTGAAGAGATCGTCTTGAATGATAACGACAGGACGTGGCTTACGTCCGTACTCGGTACTGTTGGCAGCGGTCCATACTTGGCCCCGCTTCACTTCTCATTCCGCCAGGTCTCGCTGTCCGGATCGTTCCACTCCTGCAGTGAGTCGATGAAGGCCTGATCCTCAGCCTCTTTAGGGCTTTGGGCGGCGATCAGAGACTGCCTGTGTGCCTCACGCTGAAACTCCTCGCTCCGCGTATCCGGCACCCAGATCTGGATTGGTCGAAGGCCCTGCGCTCGGAGCCTTGCCCTGTGCTCGCGCACCCGTTGCTTGCTGGACTTCGCTGTTGATGCCATCGTGGCCTCCGTTACATGTAACGTAGGCGCGACCACCTCAAAAGTCCACCTATCCCAGCACCGAGGCGGCGATCACGCCGGCAAAGCCGACCAGCGCCACCGAGGCGACCTTGCGCACTACGCCGGTGTGCCGGTCGCCTGCTGCCGCCCCGATCGCCCGACCCACGAGGATCCACGCAAACCCCACCAGCGGCACCATCAGGGCGAAGCTGAGCACGTACCAGACCAACTGCGGATGGCTGGTCGGGATGATGCTGAGCGAGAAGATCAGCGCTTTGGGGTTGAGCAGGGTGGTGACGAACACGCTCTGCATGCCGATCGTCGTTTGGCTGTGGGTCAGGCTCGCATTGTGCCGCCACAGCTTGATGGCGGTCCAGATCAGGTAGGCGACTACTGCCGCCTTGAGCGCGATGCCCACCAGCGGGTAGCTGTGAATCACTGGCCCCAGCACGATGCGGATCGTGCCGACCGCGATCAGATAGCCGGCGAGTTCCCCCACCAGCAGCCGCACCGACCGCCGCACTCCGACCGTCGCGCCCGATGTCGCCAATAGCGTATTGGTCGGTCCCGGCGTGCCGAGCAGGGTCAGCACTGCAAGAATGAACAGGATCGGGTCGGTCATCGGGGGCAGGGGCCTTCGTACGCGTTACGCGCGAGTGAAGCGCGGCAACGGGAGCGAGCGCAAGACCCGGGTGCGGGCTGACCCCCACCCTTGATCCCTCCCCCTAAACATGGGGAGGGAGACGCATACCTCGATGTCAGTGTTTTGGTCCCCCTCCCCATGTTCAGGGGGAGGGGACAGGGGTGGGGGTCCGCTCGCTCCGGTGGTTTGGCCAGTCCTCCCAGGCTCTACCTGAGGTAGTGCGCCCGCATCTGCCGCGGCGTCAGCCCATAGGCGTTGCGGAATTGCACGTAAAACTGGCTCAGCGCCGAAAAACCGCTCTCGAACGCCACGTTCTCGATCGACAGGCTGCCCTCGAACAGCAGCGAGCGCGCCCGGATCAGCCGCATCCGCACGACGAACTTGTGCATCGGCACCCGCATCACCTCGGTGAACAGGTTGAGCGCATAGTTGGGGTGCAGCCCCACCACCTTGGCCACATCCTCGGCTCTCAGCGGCTCCGAGAGGTTCTCGAGGATGTGCCGGATCATCGCCACGACGTAGCGCAGCGGCGACGCCGCCCGCGTGGTCGAGCCGACGCTTTCGATCCACGGCTCCATCAGGATGTCCCAGCCGGTCACCGCCGCTCGCCGCAGCATCAGTGCGATTTCCTCCTTGAGGATGTCCGTCCGCTCCGCATCGCCCGAGCGATAGTCCTGGTACCAGCGCGTCAGCGTATCGGCGCCGATCGTCTCTGGCGGCAGCATCACCACCCCGCCGCCCATCATCGTTTCGGTGAGCTGCCCGAGGTTCGGCATGTGCAGAAAGCTGTCGAGCGGCAGGTAGACATTGCACTGCCGGCTGTCGTGGTTCACCCCGTAGTCGATCGCCGTGGTCTGGTGCGGGATGCCCGCCCAGAACAGCACCAGCCGGCCCGATGGAATGCGCAGCGGCCGTCCGTCGATGACGTAGTCCATGCTGCCGGTGGTCAGCCAGTTCAGCTCGATATGACCGTGGAAGTGCTCTTCCGGCATGATCTGCGGATCGAACCAGCGGATGCCGAAGCGTCCAAACGCCTGCGTCTGGGCGTAAAACCGCCGGTCCGGACGCGGCACCGGGGCGGTGGCTTTCTCTCGCGGCTTGCCCGGCAGGAAGTGCTGCGGCTGCTCGTTCATCGGTCCTGTAGCAATCTGTAAAAACCGGAAATACTCATTCAGATAATCGGATTGTTCGCGTTGGCGCAAGGTCTACCCTTTTGAGGCTGGGACAAGTGGTGGCGGGTTGGAGGCCTGCTGCCGGGTGCGTGTTGTGCCGGTCTCGAGCCTAGGGAGGAAACATGCGTAAACACCTATTTGCCCTTGGCGGGGCAGGGCTTCTGCTTGGCGTTTCGATTTTCGCTGCGCAGGCCCAGATCGTTCCGCCGACGACCCCACCTGATCCGCCGAAATTCGATGCACAGGGAACGCCTGTCTTCGTCGGTGCCAAGGATATCTATGAGTACGGCACGCTGCCGGAATACCACGAGCCGGATTTCGTGAAGGCCTTTGTCGACGCCGGGAAGCTCCCGCCGGTCGCCGAGCGCCTGCCCAAGGAACCGTTGATCTTCAAGGCGTCGAACATGCCCGACGGCATCGGCGTCTACGGCGACGTGATGCGTCACGTCATCGGCGGCCGGCCGGAAGGCTGGAACTACATGGGCGGCCAGTCACAGGGCTGGGGTGGTGTGGACAATTCCACCATGGAATGTCTGACCCGTACCGGGCCGCTGTTCGAGGTCAAGGCCGAGGAACTGGCGCCGCTGCCCAACCTCGCCAAGAGCTGGGAATGGTCCGAAGACGGCCACAAGCTGACCATGCACCTCGTCGAGGGCGCCAAGTGGTCGGACGGCGTGGAATTCACCACCGAGGACGCGATCTTCTACTGGGAAGACAACGTCATCGATCCGAACGTGACGCCGCTCAACGGCGCCTCGCCCGAGATGTTCGGCGAGGGCACCACGCTCGAAGCGCTGGACAAGTACACCCTGCTCTGGACCTTCAAGGAAGCGTTCCCCAAGCAGTACCTCTACCAGATGGCGCACGGCAATTTCTGTCCGGGCCCGGCGCATATCTTCAAGCCGCTCCACCCCAAGTACAAGGCTGGCGCGACCTACGACGAGTACAAGAACGCAATTCCGCCCACCTACATGAACATCCCGGTGATGGGCGCCTGGGTGCCGGTCGAGTACCGTCCGGACGATATCATCGTGCTGCGCCGCAACCCCTATTACTGGAAGGTCGACGACAAGGGTAACCAGCTGCCCTACCTGAACGAAGTGCATTTCCGCCTCTCGACCTGGGCGGATCGCGACGTGCAGGCCGTGGCCGGCACCGGCGACTTCTCCAACCTCGAACAGGCCGAAAGCTATGTCGAGGCGCTGAAGCGCTCTGCCGATCCCAACGCCCCCGCCCGTCTCGCCTTCGGTGCCCGCACCATCGGCTACACGCTCTACCCGAACCTCTCCGGCAATGGCTGGGGCGAACCGGATGCGCGTGGACAGGCAATCCGCGAACTCAACCGCAATGAGGATTTCCGCAAGGCGATCACCTACGCGATTGACCGTCAGCGTCTCGGCGAAGCTCTGGTGAAGGGGCCGTTCACGGCCATTTATCCGGGCGGCCTCTATGCCGGCACGACCTATTACGACAAGGATTCGACGGTCTACTATCCGTTCTCCCTCGAGTCCGCCAAGGAAGAGCTGGCCAAGGCCGGTCTCGTCGATACCGACGGCAATGGCGTGGTGAACTTCCCCGCCGGCACCGCTGGTGGCGCCGATGTCGAGATCACGCTGCTCGCCAACGCCGACTACCAGACCGACAAGAACCTTGCCGAAGGCGTCATCGCCATGATGGAGCCGCTCGGCATTCGCGTCATCGCCAACTTCCTGACCGGTACGCAGCACGATGCGACTTACCAGTCGGGCAAGTTCGACTGGCGCGTTGCCCGTAACGGCTCCGAGCTCATCTCGGTGGTCCAGAACACGTCGGCTCTGGCGCCAACCGGTCCGCAGGTCAACGGATCGCACCGCGCCGGCACTGACGGCACGCTGGATCTCTTGCCGTGGGAGCAGGAACTGGTCGACAGCGTCAACGCGTTCATCGCCACTGACGATGCCGCCAAGCGCAGCGAGCTGATGAAGACCTACCAGAAGCTCTACACCGAGAACCTGTTCGGCATCGGTCTCACCCAGTATCCGGGTGCGCTGATCATCAACAAGCGCTTCGCCAACATCCCGGCCGGCGCGCCGATCTACATGTTCCAGTGGGCCGAGGACAACATCATCCGCGAACGCGTCTACGTCCCGACCGACAAGCAGCAGGCTTACGAACTGCACCCCAACACCCTCCCGGGTGAGCCGGGTTCTGCCGGCGCGGCTTCACTCTAACCGCACCGTACGGAACCCGCGGCAAGGGGGTATACTCGCCCCCTTGCCACCTGACCGGAGGAGAGACTGATATGCACTTGCTACGTTTTCTGGTGATGCGACTCCTGGCCGCCCTGCCGGTCCTGCTGGTTCTCAGCGTCGTGACTTTCGCCATCATCCAGGCCCCTCCGGGCGACTACGGCGACTACATCCGCTCGATGCTGATCAATCAGGGCGGCGCGACGATGGAAGAGGCCGAAAAGCAGGCCGATATCTATCGTGAACAGAACGGCCTCAACGAGCCGCTGCCGGTCCAGTACGTTAACTGGATGGTGGGCATCGTCACCCGCTTCGATTTCGGTCACTCGCTGTTTTACAACAAGCCGGTCAGCGACGTCGTCGCCGAGCGCCTGCCACGCACTGTCCTCCTGGCGCTGACCTGTCACTTCTTTGCGTCGGTCATCGGCATCGGTATGGGCATCATCGCTGCCACCCGACAATACAGCTGGATCGACACCACCTTCGGCGTCATCTCATTTCTCGGCATGACCGTGCCACGGTTCCTGCTGGCGCTGATCATCATCTACATCCTCGCCTTCAAGCTGAACGTACAGGAGCTCGGGAGCTTCTTCTCCTCGAGATACGGAGGCGCGCCCTGGAGCTGGGACAAGTTCCTCAACCTGGTGCAGCATGTCTGGCCGGTCGTCTTCATCGCCACGTTCGGCGGCCTCGCCTACAATATGCGCGTCATGCGGGCGAACCTGCTCGACGTGCTCAATAGCCAATACGTCGAGACGGCCCGAGCCAAGGGCATGTCGGAAGGCGCCGTGATCATGAAGCATGCCGTGCCCAATGCGCTGCATCCGCTCATCGCCTATCAGGGTGTGGCGTTGCCCTACATGCTCACCGGCGAGATCGAGGTCGCCATCGTCTTTGGCCTCGCGACTGTCGGGCCGGCCATTGTCGGCTCCATGGCGGTGGGCGACGTCTACGTCACCGCCACCTTCGTGCTTGTCCTCGCCGCCACGCTGATCATCGGCAACATCGTCGCCGATCTGCTGCTCGCCGCAGTCGATCCCCGCGTCCGACTTGGTGGGGAGAACCGCGAATGAGCACCATCGCTGACAAGCCGACCCTCTCGACCACCGAAACTGGCGCCGCCAACTCTGCCGAACTCGCCACCCCGACCGGTCACCAGCTGCCGCCCGCCGACCCACTGGCCGACGGAAAGACTGTCACGTCCGCCGGACGCTTTGCCCACGGCAACGAGACCTATGCCGCCCTGGTCTGGCGGCGCTTCCGTCGCTCAACCATGGGCATGATCGGGCTGGTGCTCACCGTCGCGCTGATCCTCATGGCCATCTTTGGCGATTTCTTCGCGCCGATGGACCCAAAGCGGGCCGAAATCGCCTTCGCGCCGCCCGACCACGTCGAGTTCAGCGCCCCCGACGGCGGCTTCAGCCTCATTCCATTCGTCTACCCGATCGTCGAGACCGGGGAGTTCGACCCCGTCACCTTCCAGCCGATGACCGGTCCGGACAAAACCAATCCCACCGCGCTCGGCTTCTTTGTCCCCGGCCACCGCTACAATCTGCTCGGTATCATTCCAGCCAATATCCACTTCTTCGGCTCGGTCGACGGCCGGCCGATCCACTTCCTCGGCACCGACAAGTTCGGCCGCGACATCCTTTCGCGCGGCATTGTCGGCTCGCAGATCTCGCTCACCATTGCGCTCGTCGTGGTGCTGCTCACCACCACCATCGGCACGCTCGTCGGCATCGCCTCGGGCTATATCGGCGGCCGGCTCGATGCCTGGGTGCAGCGCTTCGTCGACCTGGTGCTTGCCTTCCCGCAACTGCCGCTCTACCTGGCGCTCGCCTCGCTGATCCCGGTGACGGCGCCTTCGCCGGTGTTCATCGCCTTCGTCATCGGTGTCATGGCGGTGCTTGGCTGGGCCCAGCTGGCCCGCGAGGTGCGCTCCAAAACCCTGGCGCTGGCCCGCATCGAGTATGTGCGCGCCGCCGTCGCGGTGGGCTCGTCCGATTGGCGCATCATCCTGCGTCACATCCTGCCCAACGTCTCGAGCCACCTGATCGTCGCGGTGACCATCGCCATTCCCAGCGTCGTGCTGCTCGAGAGCTTCCTCGGCTATCTCGGCTTCGCTGTGAAGCCACCGCTGATCTCCTGGGGCCTGATGCTGCAGGATACCGGCACCTTCTCGGTGATCGGCTCCTATCCCTGGATCCTCTCGCCCGTCGTCTTCGTGCTGATCACCGTGTTCGCATTCAATGCGCTCGGCGACGGCCTCCGCGACGCTATCGACCCCTACTGAGGTGAAGAGATGAGCACCATCGACACCAATGATCTCTCTCCGCCCGAGCGCTACGACCTGGGCAGTCACGGTCGCGAACTGATCCTCGACGCCCGCAACATTGCGGTCGATTTCAAGGTCGAAGGCGGTATCGTCAATGCCGTGCGCGATGTCTCGTTCCAGCTCCACAAGGGCGAGACTATCGCGCTGGTGGGGGAGAGCGGCTCCGGCAAGTCTGTCACCGCCCGTACCGTGATGCGCCTCCTCACCAGGCGCGCGACGATCAGCGGCAAGTCCCGCATTACGCTCGGCGGCAAGGACATCCTGAAGCTCCCCGATGCCGGGATGCGCAAGCTCCGCGGCAACGACATGTCGATGATCTTCCAGGAGCCTATGAGCTCGCTGAACCCGATCTACACCGTCGGTGCCCAGCTCTGCGAAATCCTCCACCTGCACAACCGCATCTCGGGCGCCGAAGCGATGAAGCGCGCCCGGCAACTGCTGGAGGACGTGCAGATCCCCGAGCCGGAAGCACGGCTCCGCCAATATCCGCACCAGATGTCGGGCGGCCAGCGCCAGCGCGTCATGATCGCCATGGCGCTCGCCAACCGCCCCGACGTGCTGATCGCCGACGAGCCGACCACCGCGCTCGACGTCACCGTGCAGGCCCAGATCCTCAACCTCATCAAGGATCTGAAGTCGAAATACGGCATGGCGGTGATCCTCATCACCCACGATCTGACCATCGTCAAACGGTTCTCCGACTACGTCTATGTCATGCAGAACGGCAAGGTTCAGGAGCACAACACCACCGAGGCGCTGTTCGCCAATCCGCGCCACAGCTACACCCGGCATCTGCTCGCCTCCGAACCCAAGGGCTCGGCCAAGCCGATCGAGGCCAACTCGCCGACGGTGCTGGAGGGCAAGGACGTGAAGGTGGCCTTCACGCTGAAACGCGGCGGCTTCTTCAGCCCGGATTTCTTCGAGCTGGTTGCCGTCGACAAGCTGTCGCTGAACCTGAAGAAGCACGAGACCCTCGGCCTCGTCGGCGAGTCCGGCTCGGGCAAGACCACTTTTGGCCAGGCGCTGATCCGCCTGATCGGCAACCAGGGAGGCGAGATCCTGTTCGATGGCGAACGCATCGACACCAAGGACCGAAAAGCGATGCGGCCGTTGCGCAGCCGCATGCAGATCGTTTTCCAGGATCCGTTCGCCTCGCTGAACCCGCGCATGAGCGTGCGCCAGATCATCGAGGAAGGCCTGATCGTCAACGGTCTCGGCGGCAACTCCCGCGAGCGCGGTGACCGGGTCCGCCAGGCGCTGCGCGATGCCGGGCTGCCCGACACCATCCTCAACCGCTTCCCGCACGAGTTCTCGGGCGGCCAGCGCCAGCGCCTCGCCATCGCGCGCGCCATCGCACTCGAGCCTGAGTTCATCCTGCTGGACGAACCGACCTCGGCGCTCGACCTCTCGGTGCAGGCCCAGATCATCGAGCTGCTGCGCAAGCTCCAGGCGGAGAAGGGCCTGAGCTATCTGTTCATTTCGCACGACCTCAAGGTCGTCAAAGCCCTGTGCCACCGGGTGATGGTCATGCAATACGGCAAGATCGTCGAACAGGGGCCGGTCAGCGAGGTTCTCGAGAACCCCAAGACCGAATACACATCGCGGCTCGTCCGAGCCGCCTTCGAAATCGCGGCCTAAAGGCCCAGCCATACTAGCGGAGACATTTTGATGGCTAACCCCAAGATCACCTTCATCGGTGCCGGCTCGTCCGTGTTCATGAAGAACATTGTCGGCGACATCCTGCAGCGCGAGGCGCTGACCGGCGCCGAGATCCGCCTGATGGACATCAACCCGCAGCGCCTCGAAGAAAGCGCCATCATCGCCGGCAAGCTGGTGAACACCCTGGGCGTTCCCGCCACGGTGAAGACCTTCTCGAACCAGCGTGAAGCGCTTGATGGCACCAACTTCGTCGTTGTCTGCTTCCAGATCGGTGGCTACGAGCCCTCGACCGTCGTCGATTTCGAGGTGCCCAAGAAGTACAACCTGCGTCAGACCATCGCCGACACCCTGGGCGTCGGCGGCATCATGCGCGGCCTGCGCACCGTGCCGCATTTGTGGTCGATCTGCGAGGACATGCTGGAAGTCGCCCCCGAAGCGGTGATGCTGCAATATGTCAACCCGATGGCCATCAACACCTGGGCCATCGCCGAGAAGTACCCGACCATCAAGCAGGTCGGCCTCTGCCACTCGGTGCAGGGCACCGCCATGGAATTGGCCCACGATCTCGAGATCCCGTATTCCGAGATCCGCTACCGCTCGGCCGGCATCAATCACATGGCGTTCTATCTGAAGTTCGAGCATCGCCAGCCCGACGGCTCCTACCGCGATCTCTACCCGGACCTGGTTCGCGCCTACCGCGAGGGCAGGGCGCCCAAGCCGACCTGGAACCCGCGCTGCCCCAACAAGGTGCGCTACGAGATGCTGACTCGCCTCGGCTACTTCGTCACCGAGAGCTCCGAGCACTTCGCCGAGTACACTCCGTACTTCATCAAGGAAGGTCGCGAGGACATCATCGAGAAGTTCGGCATCCCGCTCGACGAGTACCCCAAGCGCTGTGTCGAGCAGATCGCCAAATGGAAGACCACTTCCGACGAGTACCGCAAGGCCAACACCATCGAGGTCAAGCAATCCAAGGAATACGCCTCCGAGATCGTCAACTCGGTCTGGACCGGTGAGCCGGGCGTCATCTACGGCAACGTGCGCAACAACGGCGTCATCACCAACCTGCCGCACAACGCCGCCGTCGAAGTGCCCTGCCTTGTCGATGCCTCAGGCATCCAGCCGACCTATATCGGCGACCTGCCGCCGCAGCTGACGGCGCTCATCCGCACCAATATCAACGTGCAGGAGCTCACCGTCGCGGCGCTGATGACCGAGAACAAGGAGCACATCTACCACGCTGCGATGATGGATCCGCACACTGCCGCCGAGCTCGACCTCGAGCAGATCTGGAACCTCACCGACGACCTCCTCGCCGCCCACGGCGACTGGATCCCGGCCTGGGCCCGTCCCGCCAAGAAGCAGCGCGTCGCGTAAGGGGCAAGCGCACCGTCCCCTCCATGATCCTCCCCCGCGTGGCGGGG
>Ga0209902_101073_pt1 | contig 16779 bp, 17 predicted proteins | sample FECB27metaG_FD_188304 | JGI IMG/M metagenome (GOLD analysis project Ga0209902, IMG submission 188304) | Cyanobacterial communities from the Joint Genome Institute, California, USA - FECB-27 (SPAdes) (version 2) | ecosystem: Environmental > Aquatic > Thermal springs > Hot (42-90C) > Microbial mats...
ACCAATAGTTGTACCAATACCTGAGCCAACTCCTCAACCAACGCCAGCACCAACTAAAGAACCGGAACCAGGAACTTCACCATCGCCACAACCGGAACCAACACCCGCGCCAACTCCTCAACCAACGGCTACACCAACTAAAGAACCGGAACCAGGAACTTCACCATCGCCACAACCGGAACCAACACCCGCGCCAACTCCTCAACCAACGCCTACACCAACTAAAGAACCGGAACCAGGAACTTCACCATTTAAAGAACCGGAACCAACACCCGCGCCAACTCCTCAACCGACGCCGGAACCGGAACCAAAACCTGTACCAACACCCGCGCCAACACCAGAACCAGAACCTGTACCCGTACCCGCCCCTACTCCACAACCAGAACCGGAACCAACGCCCACGCCGACGCCAAGCCCTGAACCAGAAACCGAGCCAACTCCACAAACTAGTCCTGCACCTGCCCCACAACCCCAACCCGACCCAACACCCCAATCCGAGCCAACTCCACAAACCAGTCCTGCACCTGCCCCACAACCACAACCCGACCCAACACCCGATGGTTCGCCAACACCCACTCCTGCGCCGGAACCAATACCAAATCAATCAAACGAGCCTGAACCACAACCGGAACCAACGCCGGAACCAACTCAATCGCCAACACCAGGAACATCACCTGCACCCAACCCACAAGAACCAGAGCCTGAACCGCAACCAGAACCAGAGCCGGAACCGCCCAAAAATCCACCAACAACTACAACTAATATCTGTGAAGAACCCTGCATTGTTTTTATTAAAGAAACAATAAAAGAAGTCCACTCAAAATTAGAAAGCAACAGCATTTTCTGGATTGATTTAGAAGTGCCAACAGTTACTTGTGAACTTCAAGATGGAGAATGGAAGCCAAAACGTATATCTACAACAGTGCAAGTTTTAGCAACACCATTAGGCAATGAAATTTTCAAAACCCAAATACAATTTGAATCAACAGCTTTGATTGCTGAAGAATTATGTCTGCAAAAGAATAAATCTTCTGAGTGTGAATGTTATGCTGCTGTTCCCGACTGGTGGCAGATACGCCCGGAAGCCGGAAGACCACAATTAGTTATTCAATTTGGAGAAGATTTAGGCAATGGCAAAGTTGGTTCACCAATGTATGCAATTACGATTCCACATTACAAAGGGAATAAACCTAAAACTTCTCCTGTGCCTGGGTATAAAAAAGGTAGCTGGGAAGAAATCTTGACTCTTAATGATAACAGTAAAGTGGTAGTCAATGCTTACAGTCAATCAGAAGCTAGAAAAATCATCAATGCTTGTCAACAGATTATTAGTCCTGAGTATCTAACGAATTCTTACTTAAAAGGTGGAACAATCCGTAAAGGGAAAGCTTTAAAAGAAATTAGTGTCATCCCTAAAATGGCTAAATTCTTTTCAACTGGTCAACAAAATACTATTCCTGATTGGATAGTACGATTCTCATGACTGTTACTGCACCATATCTTGCTAATTACTGGAAAGCTGCAACTGAGCTTAATAAACTCGTACCAATTGCAGAATACGCTGCTACTAAGTATATACACCCGCAAACTGTTAGGCGTCGGATACTTCAAGGACACTTAATCGGTTTAAAAACAGGGGGCAAGTGGTATGTATCAATATCCTAGTTGGGGCTTAAGTCCCAACTAACCAAAATTCAGATATTGCTTTACGATATACGTGGACAAAGCTAGCTTGGTATAAACCTTACATCTGATGTATACATGGCAGCTTTTGATCCAGGTGCAGGTGGCACCTTAAAATCAACCACTTTAGAAGGCATAGCAATGGAAGCAGCGCTGTTGCTACAAAACGCTGAACGCGCTGCCCAGGCTGCAACTCCTGAAGCTTTTCCAAATAATATTGCAGTCTCCTTTTTTACTGGTGACAATGTTATTCAGGTGCAAGCAGCATTACCTTTATCAGCCGACTTTAGTAATGATGGGAAAGTAACTTTCTCGGCTGTAGATTATCTTGGTACTCCTTTTACGACTGATGGTGATTTAAAAGCGACTACTTTACCACAAGCAGTTTTAGAGCTTTTTCAAAGATTACAAAATACTGAGAAATCTCAACCGGATGCTGGAGATAAAGTGCAACTTAGCTATGCAACAGAAACTAATATTGCAACGATTAACGCCGAATTCCCAATAACTTTCTCAGTAGCGACTGATGGAACGATATCAGTCAGCGCTAACCCTTATCTTGCCTAATCACTTTTAAGTTTATAAGGAGAAAGCTTTATGGCAGACAATCCACAAGTAGAAGGCAGTAACCCAATTGGTTCTGACGGCATTGGAGGGGCTTCTAACGCGCCCGATGTCAAGAAATACCACACCTTTATGGTGAAATCTACAAAACATCTTTTCAATGCACCTACTGACAAATACAAAGATTTGTTAGATGTTTTGGGATTACAAGATGTTGATAGCGATGATGGCAAGAAAGAAACCGGATTAAAATTGCAGCAAGGCACCGGATTCATTAACTTATCCGTTCGTGTTAAAGGTGGTGCCACTTTAAGAGTTGTGTGCGACCCTGACAAGGTGGGTACAGCCCTGAAATCTGCCAAGGGGAAAAAGATTTATGGAAAAGATATTGATGCAATACGCATTCCCAAAAAGCGGATTTATATCTAATTTCACTTTATGGAATCGCCCGTTTTTGACCTTAACAATTCACAGAATTGGAAAATGGCTTTTAACCAAGAACGGGTTGCCACAACAACAGTAACAGGATTGCTTATTGCTATTCCTGCATTTGAACTCATTACACCATTGACTGAACATATCTTGGCAGTACGCTGTACTTCCAAAACAGCTAAACCTCATTGGAGATACGCAGGCAATCTCATCCAAAGAGTGAATTTAGGATTAGGAATACCAACAGCAGACGGAACCACTGTTAGGATGCCCCTAAATCGAGTGACCTTGGTTAGGTTCCCTCACTTATCAAATGAGTATGAACTGAATTTTATTCCTGCTTATTGGTTGACGCAAATTAGATTGACTGTTTGGAAGTATACAGGTGTTGATGAACTTTATTAGGTTTGGGACTGGAGACAGTCCCAAAGCTGTTCTACGTTACCGCAGCCGCTTCCGGCTTAGGTTTGCGTTCAAAAGTTTGGATGTTCGGCTCAAGTAACACAAAACCTAACTCTGTCGCTTCCCCCATCTTTCCAGAAATGGCAGCTACCCACTGGGCGAAGCTGCTCTGGGCGTCAGTTAGTTTTTTCCACATTTTGGGTTTGACGACGACGGTGATAATGCGTCCATCGCAATCAATCTCGAATTGCTGCCACCCGTTTTCCACGGTCTTGGCTTGCGGTAGTTCGTTAATTTTTACAACAATTTCTAGTTTTCCTTGAGTCATAATTACAAACCCGCCTTATCAATTTCTCGGATCAACTCACTATGGCTACTTCTTCCTAAGCGGCTTTAAGGCACCTTTCTTGACGGTCTGGAATCTGCCAGTTGAAAACTCAATCTGTATCTTTGACCCGCCATTCTCCCAACCTGCTATTGTCACCACCTCGCCACAGTAATCAACTTGCTCACCGACTCTAATGATTAATTCGGGTTGAGCCGTTTTTGGTTGGTTTTGGGCTGGTTGGACACTTGGTTTATCTGAGGGTGCTTTCTTTGAAGTATCTAAGTCCTCATTTTTTAGCTCAAATGCTGGTGTAGTAAGGGGTTGATTAACTTGGTTGATACTTTGATTTTGGTTGATACCCTGAATTTGGTCTTGGGTTAACGAATTATCTATATAGATATTCGATGGACTGGTCTGAATTGGGTCTTCTTTTTCTAAAGGTGTCAACTTATTATCTGAAACCCCTATTATATCTAGGGGTTTGGAGACTGGTGCTGAGTTGACACCTGACTCAATTTTTTGTTGACAGCGCCATACAGGGGTAACTCTGCCGTTGACCCTTTTCTTTTCCCCTTTGTACCAACCTGCTCTCTTGAGGCATTCAGCCACCCGCATCTGAGATGAGCGGTCGTGTCTGCCAAGCTCGATTTTTAGGCATTCTGATAAAACCCCGGTGACAGTCGTTTCTTTGAGCGTTTCTAAATAAAGCTCGATGACCTCTTGCCAGCTGTCGCCCACTTCAAAACGTTTGTTAAGTAGGGCGTTGCGTATTTCATCCTCCCGTGTTAAATAATTTGTCTCTCCGGCGCGGTAAGCATGAACCGCTGCCGCCCAGAGTTGGTCTAATTCCTGTTTCAGCTTTTCTACAGGGATGCGGTCAACTTTGACCGGGACAACCCAAAACCGCCTGTGTCCCTCTGGATCTACAAGGAATTCTGAGGGGTTAACTGTGGCGACAAAGCATGATGTCCGGGGGAACGATTCAACGGTACGCCCATAGGGAACCCGTAAGTTATCACACTTGGTGGTTAGGAACCCTCGCAAGGTGGCAATTTCTTTGCGCTTAAAGATTGATTCAATTTCTGCCATTTCCAAGAACCAGAAACGTCTAAGTTTCAAGCGCTCGTCTTTGTCGTTGTTCCCGCTGGTTATGGTGTCATCAAACCAGTCGGGGTTAACTGCTAAGGTTTTCCAGAATTTCGATTTTTGCAGCCCCTGCAAGCCCTGTAAGGCAAGTACTGTATCATGTTGGCATCCAGGCTCAAAGACCCGCATTACTTGCCCAATAAGGTGCTTCCGCATAAAGGTATTATGCAGTGGTTCTTCTGTACCAAAGTAACGAGTTGCAAGCCCGTCTAATATTGATAAATCTTGATTGGGATACTCTGCGGCTACTCGTTCCAGATATTCTCTGACTGGGGAGTAAGATTTTTGTTTGCTTAAAAACAGTACTATTTCATTGGCTGTTGAATTGCTGATATCAGTGTTAAATTCTAGTGCAATGCGGACTGACAAGGTATCCAAGTCTAAAGGTTTACCGTCTAATTCCACTTTAAGTGTCATTTCGTTAAACCGTAGTTTCTCGCCCCAACGTGAGGCTATTAGATTGACTTGTTGCTTTTTCTTGCTCAGGGCTGGCTCTGGCGGTGACACAGAGTCTTTTGCTAGCGCCCTTTCTAGTTCTTGAACTGCTTTTTGATATGCAGCATCAAAATCACCGCTGCCATTTTTCACCACGAAGTCATCAACCCCCTTTCCTTGCTCATGCTTCCAAATGATATCCGCGCTAACGCATTCACTGGCACTTAGAGCAATTCTTAATTTTTTCTTGCCAGCTGCAACGCTTAATTTCGCTTTATGCTTTTCATCGCGGTCAAGAGCAAACAACCATCTACTTTCTTCAACTGCAAAGCGTTGTAAGTCCTTGGTTAGGTAGGGTCTTACCTGGTTCCCTAGCTCGTCTTCTTTTTTCGCTCCACAGCGGCAACCGTAGAGGGCAAGCCCCACGTAGCCCTGAGAAAGTAGGCATAACCCTTTCTTTCCGCCTTCGGTCACAAGTCTGGGAATGTCGATATCTTCCAGCCATTCCCAGAAGCTGCCCGTTTCTGGCACTTCTAAGCCGTATTTCAGCCCAATTCGTTTTCTTATGCCTGGTGGGACTGGCGGCAGAAATGTTCTATCACCATTATCTTGTGGAGCAAAATATTTATACGGTCGCTGGCGCTGGTCGTCCCAGATGCTTACGATGCCTTGCCAAATACTGCCGTCTTCATTTTTGAGGAATGCTGCGTACAGTGGATCATTGGCTTTATGTCCGAATCTCTTGAATTCCCACCCTAGCGCGTCATGTATCGGTGTTGAGACTTCCCCGCCGTGGTCAAATTCTTGGTCGCAATGGAATTCTACACAAGCTTCAAACAGTTCCGCGTCGATGCCACTGCCATTTATAAATGTTTCACGGATATACTGTTGGAATTGGTCTAGGTTTTCAAATGCATTACGACTAGGAGTCGTTGCGTCGGTACGTGATATTATATCTGCATTCATTTGAACTTATGCGGTTCGCCTGACTGACGACACAACCAGTCAGGCGAATTTTGTATTTACTAGGGGTTGACATTTTGGTTTTTGTTTGAGACAACATAATACTCCTGGCAAACGGGATGCAAAATCCCTAATTGTCTACAATAGAGTTATGTTCCTCCCGTTGTGTCTAAGAAATGAACGGGTAGGAGCCGCCGATTTATCGTTGTGTCCGATATCTCGGAAGTCGTCTTGGCTCGGTGCTACTAACACCCAACCAAGGCGCTTTAAATAATACATTTAGCAGCAAAGCGCACCGACTTTCCACGGTGCGCTTTGTTAATGTACTACAGCTTAATGAAACATCGATTGTTTTAGCGGTAGTACCCGTATTACAGTTTGCCGGAGGTTTATATTTCTTTACACTGCCACTGAATTAATTTGGTGAGGTGCTTGTTGCTTAAAGAGTCCTCCTAATCTCTTGGTCAAAAACGACTTGAAACTCTGAATCAGGGTTGTGACGCTTCAAAATGGTAGAGTAGGCAATTGCATCGTTACGATTACGGAATCGCTCAACACACACGTGTTGAGCAGGTGGAATCAGTCGGAAAACAGCCCAGGGTTTTAGAATGGTTTGATTTATAGTCATAGTATTCGTAGAAAAAATGGCACCAGTAGGATAAATACTGGTGCTTTCGTTTTGAAAGCGGTACGAGTTTGAAATCACGTCTGCACGTGATACGTCATCTGCTAATATTTATTGCACGTGCAAAGCAACCCAGTCAACTGCACGTGCAATAATTGTGGAGATTCATATGCATATGCCGTTAGAAAATGAACACCCCACACAAAACCATCAACGCTACCCTAAGGATGACTCAGTCCGACTGGGATGCACTTCAAGTAAAAGCCCAAGAAATGGGGATGACCAGAACACAATTTCTGATTCAGATTGCCAGAGGGGAGATTCCAGTGGAGAAAAAAGCATTACAAGTGCAGGAGCAGCAACTGCTGGGAAAATATTAGAGCAGCTCCAAGAGCTGCAAGCGGCACACCTCAAATATGTTGATGCTGATAGACAGCTGTTGCAAGCCCGATTGAACGAAACCGATGAGCATCGGAGAAAAATTGTTGCTGATATGCAACGCTTGGAAGGTCAAATTAAAGAACTTTTAGCTGAACCGGGTACTGAGATTGAGTAGACCCCCGCTTAAGACAAAAGCAAAATGACCTTTCTACACGAGTATTAATATTTTGAGTAATTTAAGTAGGTTTATAGAAGTGATCGCTTGAAAGTGGATACAAGCTTTACTGAAACAATTAACTAGTACCCATCATAATAAAAGGGAAAACCCGTATATATATACGGGTTTTCATTTAGTGGACAAAGCACTGGACAGAAAATTAATTGTATTGCCTGAATGAACGCAGAGCGTCCATTCACTAATTAGATGTCGAATGGGGTCTTGTATCCCTTTTTGTTGTACCCTTAGTTACGCTGTAATCAGTAGACAAGCGTGAAATCAGAAACACGAAATGCGTTGTTAAAAGCTTACGCACAATTACAAGAAATCATTGACGAGTTATACTCTGCTCATGACAGAGCAATAGAAAACAATGATTTTGATGATGCTAGCTTGCTGGCTAGTAGAGCGGATAGACTTTATGAAGAAGCTGAAAATTTAGAAATTGTGATTTCAGAACAGGAGGATAGATGAAAACAATCGAAGAGTTAAAGACTCGTATTAAGGAACTCAGTAAACAAGCTGTTGAACTCAGGCAAAAAGCATCTGAGGTGTATTTGACTAACCAAGAGCAAGCCAAACAGTTCAGGCAGCAAGCAAGAGAAGCCATTAAACGCTGTCAAGTATTGATACAAGAATTGAAACGCTCGCAAGTTCAAAGCTAAAAACTGGCGCTTCCTTGAGAACTGTCAGTTTCTAACTCGAAGTATGGAATGCCCTATTAGGCGTAAATAGAAGGTTCGTGCAACCAGGGGCAACCTTGTAAAATTCTGTAAAAATGACCCATTTTTTAGGCTGAATTGATAAGAAATACAAATAATAACTTTGCCTAGTTCGTCTCATTTTAGGCAATGTTTTTCAGTTTCGAGACGGAGCGATAATCCTTTGAAACACAAACTTCCAGGTACTCCAAGCTCCGTTTTAGGCAAAGTTCTTTTACTGTGTATGAGCTAGAAAAACCATTTGTGCAACTTATCTTTTAATGAGCGAGGTTAAATCTCGTATCAATCTCTGTAACTGTTGCTGTATAAGGTTTTTAGCTACAGGTTGCCCCTGGTTGCACGAACCTTCTATTTACGCCAGAACCGGAGGGCGATCGCCAAAAATTGCCCCTCGCTGCTTTAGGTCACGCTTCATATCCTCTGTAAGACCTACATTCCGTCCAAATAAGGCATTTACAACAATAGCATCTTCCAGGTTGGCACTGCTTAGGTCGGCATCGCTCAGGTAGGCATTGCTCAGGTTGGCATTGCTTAGGTAGGCATTGCTCAGGTAGGCATGGCTCAGGTCAGCACCACTCAGGTTGGCATTGCTTAGGTAGGCATTGCTCAGGTAGGCATGGCTCAGGTCAGCACCACTCAGGTAGGCATCGCTCAGGTTAGCACCAATTAGGTAGGCACGGCTCAGGTTGGCACGGCTCAGGACGGCACTGCTTAGGTCGGCATTGCTCAGGTTGGCACGGCTCAGGTTGGCACGGCTCAGGTCGGCACCGCTCAGGTTGGCACGGCTCAGGTTGGCACGGCTCAAATTGGCACCCCACAGGATGGCACGGCTCAGGTTGGCACGGCTCAGGTAGGCACGGCTCAAATTGGCACGGCTCAGGTTGGCACGGCTCAGGTTGGCATAGCTCAGGTAGGCACCGCTCAAGTCGGCATCGCTCAGGTAGGCACGGCTCAGGTCGGCATCGCTCAGGTCGGCATCGCTCAGGTCGGCATCGCTCAGGTTGGCATCGCTCAGGTAGGCATTGCTCAGGTCGGCATCGCTCAGGTTGGCATTGCTCAGGTTGGCATTGCTCAGGTTGGCATGGCTCAGGTCAGCACCACTCAGGTAGGCATCGCTCAGGTTAGCACCAATTACGTAGGCATGGCTCAGGTCGGCATCGCTCAAGTCAGCGCCACTCAAGTTTCTACCCTTAACTGGCTGGTTGACAATCTCTTGCACTAGACGCCATTTATCATCCAGTTCGTTACTTTCGTCATCTTCTGAAATTTCGCTCAATATTTGAATATTCTCAACAGGAAAACCGCTAACTTTAGTTAGTTCTCCTGATTCAAACTGAGATATAAGCCGTTCAACATCCTCTTGAGAACCCTCTATAAATAATCGGATACTGCCTTCTTCAACACCAGTAATTTTTATAGTGTCTCCTGAATATTTTTGTAAAAACAATTCAAGAGTTATTAACAAATCATTATTAACTGAAGTTATATCGCCTTCTAATATGATAACTGCTTTAATTTTTTTACTTTGTTTATCTATTACAGTCACTTGACGGGAAAGTGTTTGTACTGCCTCCACCTCCTCATTAGTCTCTGAGTTACTGTAATTATTTATTTCTAGTCGCTCTAATTGTTCTTCTTCTATTATTTCCGCAATTTCTCTCCAATTAAGTTTCAGTGCTTTACATATCCTTTTAAATGAATCAAGCTGAATTGGCTCACACTGAAAAAATTTTGTAACTGTACTGCGAGCTAAAAGTTGAGACTTGGCAAAGTTGCTTTTTGAATCAAAACCTAGCCTTTTCAAAGCATTTTCTGCTCTCTCTACACCTTGTGGAGACGCTCTGTAAGTTATTTTCCTCTTTTTTCTACCAGGGCTAGGGTCTGTCATGTTTTGACCAGAGTTTTGAGAAGTGATTACTTATGCAATCAAAACTAGGGCATAAGACAATCATAGGAGAGTCACAAGTGATATATAACACAATCGTTGCATAGTCAAGGTTTTAGGCGTTTGGCTTCACAGTAGAAGTATGAAGTTTATTTGCTCTGCAAAATCCATGAATAACAAGCCAAACCCTAACTCTCACTCTACGATAGAATTGAGCATTGCCCAAGAACGCTTACGCCAAGCACGTTACAGCTTTAATATCGCTCTGGTTGCAACTACAGCATCTTTCTTTATTAGCCTCGTAGGTGCTGGCTTACTTTTGTTTAATAAAGTTCCACAAGGAAGCGTTGTCGCTGCTGGAGGATTGGTTTCTAGTGTGCGGTGCATCCAATTTGCAAAAGATGCTAATGATAGGCTCGACAAGATTTTAGCTGAATTAGATGATGAAACTTAAGAAGCAAATTGCAATCTCCACCGTATATATATGCGGTGGAGATTTATAAGCGAGGTAGACTACTTACTCATCTAATCCTAACTCCCACGGGGAAATATCCGCCAGTTTTAGAAACTTCCTAAAAGCATCCCAAGTACGAGCATTGAGAGAAAACTCTTTTCCTCTTTGAGCCGCGTTACTTCCATATGATTTTAGCTCCATCTCAATAAAATTATTGAGCGCCTTAAGTACTGTTTGCTGTTCGCTGTTCTGCTGTCTGGTGAACTCTTCAATGATGTCAGTTCTGCTGACACCTTTAGAATCAGCCAGCTTTTTCAGCGTATTCCAAGCATGGTCACTGAGCATCATGCTTCTGATTTTCTTCTGCCCATATTCCTTAGGGGCAAACTGTCCATTTTCATCCCGGTGAATGCTGGTTTTGTAGAGTGGTTTATCCTCGGTCATAATAGTCTTGGTAATAAGTCTTTTTAAAAGCATACCGTATATATATATGGTAAATTATCCATATATATATACGGCAGTTTATTTTGTAGAGTAAGTCTGCTAGCCATGACGGCTATTCATGAAAATAAAATGATAAGCGCAAGAACTAGAATTAGAATACTTGACGGCAGTACTGCGTAATGCTATAAGTGGAACCTGTACAAATAGCGGTGGAGCACGAGAGCGAATATTCTCGCTATTATCTCATTTCTCTAAATACCTGTCCCAGCAATAGCGCCCAATGAAATGAGATAGAATTTATTGATAAAATGCTATGGGATGATTGGGAAAAAAAGCAGATAGCCTCACCAAAATGAAAGTCATTCCTCAAAGCTAGAATGCAGGATGGTTGGGCAGTACTTGACAAATAGTAAAACCCGCCTACATTGAAATAGCTTCCTCTTTGTTACAACTGTTGCAGCCTAAAGTGATAGCAAAGCCAATGCCTTCTATGTGATAGAACCCGGTCATTATAAACACACCGTTTCTCATTATGGTAAAACCTTCATTCTTTCATCGGGGAATGAGGGTTTTCTTTTCGTGTGCGCCTGATTGAACATAATTTCTCCCAATGTTGAATTATTTTCTAGGGGTAGTGTTACGGAAAGTGTCACCAGGGGCAAAGTAATGAATAAAGTACCGAATTTTATTGAGGAGTTGGAACTTCATCCACTTTGATTCTGCTGAAGCGAGTAAAAAGGGTTGAACAGCACATAATTTTCGCTATTTAGTTCCGACTCCAGTTCTTATCGGAACTTTTGCTATGATTGCTCTAGAAAAACGCTTACAGTCTAAAATCTAGTATTGTCAAGGATTGTAGCAGACTTTGCCCCTGGTGACAGCTTCCGTAACACTACCCCTTCTAGTAAAGCATTTCCAGTAAATAAAATCCCGCTAGCGCTCTTACAGCAGGCACTACCGGGATGTCGTCTTAGCTATCAATCTGTGACAATGAGTTTTAGATTTTGGATTGATGGAATTTGAGTAGTTTTTGGGAAGTTCAGTTACCCACCCAGTTTGAGGCAGACTGGTGGACTACCACAAAGTTCTATTTCTGAATAAATTATGAACGTTCTTAATCACTCATGAATATTCATGAGAACAAAAAATGGTAGCTTTGTTGTGCTTACTCTTACTTAAGCCATTTCTCACTCCATTCTCTTTTGATTTCAAAACCATTATCTTGAAGAGGATTTAACTCTAGAAACCCACCTTCTACTTTATAACAATATGCATTTTGTTTAAAACCACAAAGGTCAACAGCACCATAACCTTTTTTTACATCCTTATTGACAATCATTTTCGTTCCTAAATGATAATAAGGTTTCCCTTCCCACTGACCAGTTCCAAACCAAGTTATTGCGTTATGTGGTCTATGTTTAGAGACACAACGTAAACCCCAGTCTGTTTCAACAGACTGTTCGCTTGTAGAATTTATTATTCTTCTTCTTGTTACTATAGGATACACTTTATATTGAATAAATTTTTCTCCACAATGAAATCTACTTGTTGGTTGAATCAACGGAGTATAGTTTTTTATTGGTTCTTCTAAAGTCCACTTTTCAATCACTCCAGTTTCATTTTTAACTTGAAACTCGGATACTGAATCAGCTTCTTTACGAACTATAGTTATTTTAACTATGCTCTGAGAGAGTGTTTTTTTATTTTCATTATACCTATCAAGCTCTGAAATATAACCAACACCTAAAGTTAAATCTTTATAGAAAGCTTGTCCGATATGACGGTATTCTTTTTTATTTTTTTGATTGAATTTTCCTTCACCGTACCATACAAAATTAGGGATTTTATTTTTGTTTGATTTAGTGTCTGCATTTGTCTTTAGAAGACAACGCACACCAACAATCTCAGGTTTCGTAAGAGACCTGACAGCATAAGTACGAGTATGAGGCCCACAACTAAACCCTTCCTGGTGTTGTTCTTTAAGGTTAGTCTGGGGGTTGCTATTAATCAAATCTTTTGTGTTCTTTGCTGAATCCAATTGATTTTGAGATAGATGCTTTACGGAATTCAGTTCTTGCACATTCTTAAAGTCGGCTTGTGCAACCTCAGTCCCTAACAGGTCAGCGTTTCTTAAGTTAGCTTCGTTCAATTTAGCTTCATTCAATTTAGCTCCTACCAAGTCAGTTTTTTCCAAGTTAGCTTTTTCCAAGTCAGCTTTTTCCAAGTTAGCTCCCACTAAACTAGCTTTATTCAAATCGCTATCCTTTAAGTTAGCTTTTGTTAGGTTAGCTTCTCTTAGGCGGGCTTCAGTTAAGTCAGTCCTCTCCAGTATGGCTTCTTTGAGTTCAGCATATCTTAGAGAAGCTTTTGTTAGACGGGCTTTTGTTAAATCTGCTCCTGAGAGGTCTGCTCCTGAGAGGTCTGCTCCTGAGAGGTCTGCTCCTGAGAGGTCTGCTCCTGAGAGGTCTGCTCCTGAGAGGTCTGCTCCTGAGAGATCAACCCTTGGCAACTTAATTTTTACTAAATTAGCTTTACTTAGTGAGATAATTGAATTAGAACCAGATAAAAAATTACCTTGCTCACTGAAGTTACTATTATTGACGTTATTGACTAAATTAGCTTCAATCAGAAAGTTTAGTAAGATTCTTTTGTTGTTTTCATCTAACTGCTCTAATGTATTTATTGTCTTGACGCGCATAAGGTCTTGGGCTTGATTATTACGCTGGTTACGTAAAGGTTTTTCTTTCTCAAGCAAAAGTTCGTTCATGTCGTTAAAATATTTTGTAAGTTCTTCCTTTTGATAACGTATCTTAGACTCTTCTTGTTGAACTTTAATAGTTGAAAAAGCGGCAAAAACTGTTAAAATTGCAATGATTTGTGGAAAAAAATCCCATAGATTTTTATTAGCAAATCCAGTCCATTTCCAAAAATTAATAAGTTGTCTTTGCATTTTATTAGGGATTTGATTTTTGTAGTTTTTTTGTCAAAATCTTTAAGATGAGTATCTTACAAAAAATGATTTAATAGTGAAAAATTGGTTCTTGCATCTGTACTATGCTGAGTCAACATTAAAATATCAGCAGATGAAGATACAAAGTCAATAACATCACTTCCATTTTTCTGTATCCATTGACCTGCGTCGTCTAAATATTCTTTGAAGCATGTACCACTTCTTCGTACCCATCGAAAAAATCTATTGCCTTCTTGAACTACATCATCTGCTTGATTTAAATTAGGAGCGCCCGCTGAAGAAGGAGCGTTAATCGCAACAGTTGTCGTCACAGTTGTTACAGCCAAAAGAGTAGCCAAAAGACGTTAATTCAACATCTAATTTTTCCTAGTCTAAGTTTATAAGAATGAACAACAATGACTACACGGAACTTTTTATCTATTTCCGGAAAAGATTTTAGTCATCTAAATATGAATTTCTTTGAGAATTGATAAAATAATTGTTTATTAATTAAGTGTTTGCCGTAGTATAAAAAATGATGTCAGCCAAAATATCCTAAGTTTTCAGGATATTCAAGTCCTAATCCATTGTTAAAAATTTCCACAGATATAACCAAACATTTTGTGTAAATTCATTTTGAGGTTAGCTAAAATTCCAGTATATTTAACCACAAAATAAATTATCCGCTTCAAGATTCCGGGTGTGTGAAAGCGGAGGTTATCATTTAGGGGTCGTGACAAAATAGATGTAAATTAGGATACACTATAAAGAATTGTTGCGATAATTCCTGTCTTAATTTACTAACTTGCCCATAAATGGTATTGTGTTTGGCGTTCTCCCCTTGCTCGTCAAAACCCAATAACAGAAACAGCTTTTTTCCTTTGCTCTGGTGTCACTTCCAAATACCGCTGCAAAGTTCCCAAATCGTTGTGACCGCTGATTTCTTGAATATGCCGCAGTGGAATCCCAGCGCTACACATCTGCGTCAACGCCGTCCGCCTAAAGCTGTGAGTGCTGACACCAACTAACCCAACCCGCTTGCAGGCATTTTTCAGAATCTTCTCAGCCCCAAACCGCGTCAGCCGTTCGGTAATACCTCGCTTTCCTGGAAATAGCGGTCCTGGTTTGGGTTGATGTTCCGCCAAAAATGCAGCTAATCCGGGCTGAATATCTACAACGCGGGTTTTGAGTTTCCCTTTGGTGGTAGACTTCCTAAAAGTTAACGTTCCGCTTTTAATGTCCGTGGTGTTAAGTCCTAGCGCTTCGGACACTCGACAACCAGTAAATAAGCAGATGGCAAATAGAGCGCGGTCGCGTGGGTTGGTCAATCCATCAGTAAACAACAGCCGTAACTCTTCCGGGGTTAAGATTTTTCCTTGTCCGTTTCCGTTGACCTTCATTGTGGGTTAGTATTACCTGATATCAGTAGTTTACACGTTAAACGCTTTTCGTGGAGTAGAAACCTCAAGCTCCTGTCAATTCGTTGTTGACTCCCTGACGCTGCACTACCATTAATCAAGGCTTATCAATCGTTTCACGCTCTTGTTGCGTGTAACCCTGATGATTTCGTGGAATTGATTAAATCTGCTTATCATCTCTGCGCTGTTACCAAGTGCAGGTATGATCCGGTTGCCTTATTTTTCCGGGGACTTTGGAATTAATTAAAATTCGCTTATAACAGTAAAGAACTTTTTTAAAAAGCGAATATGGTAGCTTTCTCAAAAGATAAAATTCCAGCTTCAATTGACACTTTAGAAAAGCTTGAAGCCTGGGCAAGTACTGTACTTGCTTATTTGAACTCTTCTACTACAGCAATAGAAGGAACGAATCCTACTAATGCTGTAACGACTAGAGTTTCGCACTCAAGCCCTTATTTCGTTACAGCCGATGCAGCAGATCCACACTGGAGATTAGTTTCTAGGAATTCAATCAGGTTAGATGCCAAGTGGACAACAGGACAGCAGAAAATTTGGAATTACGTTCAGTCAACCAACACTAATTCTATTCCTGTTGAATTCACTACTTAGTTATGGCTATTCCTGCTGCTGGTATTCCTTTAGTTATTGAACTTGTTAAAGATGTCATTTTATATGGAACCGCAGTAGAACTTGCAGCTTTTGCACTTCCTGTTGTGGTTGCAGGCGCTGTTATTGCTGGTGCAGCTTATTATTTGCTCCAATTTGAGCAAGTTGAAGAATTACGGATGAAAGCTGCTCAAAGGTATATTACTAATAACCCAGATACACCTTATCAAATTAGAACATATATTAAATGGCGAGATTTTAATGGTGACAAAGCTTATGACGAAGGTGTTTGTGTTAGCGAAGATTTTGACTCTGAGTTCGCTTATTATTTAGAACCTGGTGACACTTGGGAGGTGCGACCTTCTTTTAATCGCTTCCGTACTGTAGCCAAGAATGCACCTGTTTACCAGATATATAGGGGAGACGTAATAATGCGGTGCGATGCCGATAGACTTTATATAAACGGTGAACCTGCTTATGTTGAAGGTACAGACGAGACTATTACATTTTATCCCGGTACAGCAAAAGAAAAATCTTATTTTCCTTGGGATGGTGTCAATTGGAGGGAAAGAGAAGGTTTTTTAAATTCTTTAAATGAATCCGACTGGCAAGATATCATAACTAAAAGCCCTCAGAAAGAAATTCAAATAGGGGATTCTTTAAACAGAGGAATTACAACAGGCGATCCTAATCTTGATAATCCAGCACAACGCCAACCAAGAATTTTTTCTAAAACTAGAATTCCTGCTTATCAATCACCAGAAATAGCTTCAATATTTTTACCTTCTTCAATTCAAGGTGTAAGCGCTCCTCCTATACAAGCCCCACCAGAACAAGCGCCAGTAGAAATACCAGATTATCCGCCTACTGCTCCAATTCCACTCACCCCTGACCAATTCCCTGACCACGAAATCGTTCCTTTCCGACGACCAGAACCCGCTGCACCATATCCGGAACCGGAATCAGATCCAAAACAAGCACCTATACCGCAGCCATCACCAATAGTTGTACCAATACCTGAGCCAACTCCTCAACCAACGCCAGCACCAACTAAAGAACCGGAACCAGGAACTTCACCATCGCCACAACCGGAACCAACACCCGCGCCAACTCCTCAACCAACG
>Ga0209902_101074_pt1 | contig 16724 bp, 20 predicted proteins | sample FECB27metaG_FD_188304 | JGI IMG/M metagenome (GOLD analysis project Ga0209902, IMG submission 188304) | Cyanobacterial communities from the Joint Genome Institute, California, USA - FECB-27 (SPAdes) (version 2) | ecosystem: Environmental > Aquatic > Thermal springs > Hot (42-90C) > Microbial mats...
GGGCTTCGACAAGCTCAGCCCCAACGGGCTTGAGTGCGAAGCGCCTAAGTCTTCGACGCGATCCAGTCGTCGATCTTCTTTTCCAGCACCGGCATCGGCAGCGATCCCGTCATCAGCACCTGGGCATGGAATTCGCGCGGATCGAATTTCGCGCCCAGCGCCTTTTGCGCCTTGGCCTTCAGCCGCGAGATGGTGAGCTGGCCGATCTTGTAGGCCAGCGCCTGGCCGGGAATGGCGATGTAGCGCTCGACCTCGGCGGTGGCGTCGGTTTTTCCCATGCTGGAATTGTCGAGCATGTACTGGATCGCCTGATCGCGGGTCCAGCGCTTGGCGTGGATGCCGCTGTCGACCACCAGCCGCATCGCGCGCAGCATCTCGTCGTCGAGCCCGCCGAAGCGCTGATAGGGATCGGTCTCCATGCCCAGCTCCTTCCAGAGCGTCTCCGCGTAGAGGCCCCAGCCTTCATTATAGGCGGTGTTGCCGCCGAAACGCATGAAGGCCGGAAGTTCGGTATTCTCGATCGAGAGCGCGATCTGGAAATGATGCCCCGGCACGCCTTCGTGCAGGAACAAGGTCTCCATGCCGGGCGTGGTCCGCGATGGGAGATCATAGGCGTTGAAATAGAAGATGCCCGGCCGTGAGCCATCCGCCAGACCCGATTCGTACGAGCCGCCGGCAGAGGTCTTCTCGCGATAGGCCTCGTAATAGCGGATCTCGAGCGGCATCTTCGGGATGGTCGAGAATTGCTCGCGGACGCGTGCGTCGACGCGCTTGCCGATATCGTAATAGCGTTGGAGCATCTCGTCGCGCGACGACATCTTGAATTTGGGGTCGCTGCGGATGTGATCGAAGAATTCGCGCAATGTGCCGCTGAAACCGACCTTCGTCTTGATCGCCTCCATCTCGCCGCGGATGCGCGCCACTTCGGACAGGCCGAGCTGGTGGATCTGCTCTGCGGTCATCGGCAGCGTCGTGTTGGCCTTGATCAGCTTTTCGTACAGCCAGTCGCCGCCCTTCATATGGACCAGGCCGACGCCCTCGCGCGCGACAGGCAGATATTCGGTCTTCAGGAAATCGCGCAGCCGCACATAGGCGGGCAGGATGCCGTCGCGGATGATCGCGGCATGTGCCCGGGTGAGCCGTGCCTGATCCGCGGCGGAGATGCCGGCGGGAAACTGTTTCACTGGTTCGTAGAATGTCGACCCTTCGACGCCCTGTGCGATCTGCAGGTCGAGCTGGTCGATCATGTTGTTCACGACCAGCTTCGGCTGGGTGACGCCGGTCTTCATGCCCTGGCGGAAGCGGACGATCGCGTGGTCGAGCGCGGCCACATAGTCCTTGTGGCGCTTCAGATTGTTCTCATAGTCGATCAGCGTCTTGAACGGCGCGGCGCCCTTGCCCGATGCGAAGCCGGGATAGAAGACGTGCAGTCCGAAGAAATGGTCGATCGGCCGCACCGCGGTCAGCGCCAGATATTCGGGCGTCAGCGTCTCCAGCGCGCCGAGCGTGTTATATTCGAACACGTCATAGGCGATCCGGTCGGTGGGGCTCAGCCGCGCGCGGTCGATCGCCCGCAGCCGCTTCAGATCCTGCTCGTCGGCAGTGCGCTCGGCATCGAAATAGGCATCGGTGCCCAGATCGCCCAGCCGGTCCGCATAGCGCAGGTCGCCGCGGAAGATCGCGGAGACGGGATTGCGCTTCAGATTGGCTTCGTCGCTTTCGGCGAACAGCCGTTTCAATGCGGCGTCGGGCGATTCGGCGGCCGCGGCGGGTGGCGGGGTCTGCGCGAAAAGCGGGGACGGGACGATCGACGCGGCGGCCAGCAGCAGCGCGCGAAGGGGCAGGGATGTCATTGGGGTACTCCGATTTACTGTATTGCCGGAGTATAACGCGCTGAGATGCAACGACAAGCGGCCCCGGGTTTCCCCGGGGCCGCCCTTTCGCGACGCTTCGACTATTACCAGTAGAAGCCGCGGATCACGTCGATGACGATGCCGCGACGGACGTCGACGAGCATCAGGTCGTCATAGTTGCGTACCCAGCGCTGGTTGATGCCGGGGCGCGGCAGGCGATAGCGCCAGGGATCGGCGATCCAGTAACGCTGGTTGTAATAGGTCGGCTGGATCCGCACGCCGGCCCGGAACGCCTGATAGCGGTAAGGCGCGCGCCAGTTGCCGCGGGCATAGAGATTGCGATTGCCCTGGCGATAATTGCGCCAGTCGTTGCGGCCCCAGGCCCGATCGCGATCGCGCAGATCCTCGCGATATTCCTGACGGGCGTCGCGGACGTCGCGGGCCTGCTCGCGCACTTCGCGCGGGCTGTCGCCGCGGCGGATCGAGCGATTCAGTTCGCGCTGCTCCTGGCGGACATCCTGCCGGTCGCGCCGCAGTTCGCCGGGCGACTGGGCGATGGCGGCCGCGGGCATGACGGTCGCTGCCATCAGGATTCCGATGATCAACTTACGCATGATCTTACTCCTTTTCGTCTGCCGGCTGGGGTCCGGTTGAGGCCCCGAAATCGTCGGCACGGATGCTGAATGCCCGATTCGCCCTGAACGTTCCGGGAATGGATCGGTCAGCTTCCCGAAAGGCTCGGTCGCAAATTGTAACAACACGGCTTCTCATCCGCGCCATGTCGTCATAGCTTCGCCGCTTCATCGAAACGGGGGCAGGCGCATGAAATTTGGGCATTTCCTTTCGGCGGCGATCGCGGTGAGCCTAGCGGTTCCGGTCCAGGCGCAGGATACCGCGGGCCAGGCAAAGCTGAATGCCAAGCTGCGCGCCGCGGAAAAATGGCTCGACGTCTATCTGGAGCAGGAAGCGGTGCCGGGCGCGTCGGTCGCGATCGTCCATGACCAGAAGATCATCTGGTCCAAGGGATTCGGCTACGCCAATCTCGCCGCCAAGGTGCCGGCGACGCCGCAGACGCGCTACAGCATCTGTTCGGTATCAAAGCTGTTCACCGCGATCGCCGCGATGCAGCTTCGCGATCAGGGCAAGCTGGATATCGACAAGCCCGTCGGCGACTATCTGTCCTGGTACAATATCCACGACGTCGCGAAGCCCGACGGACCGGTCACCGCGCGCGCGATCATGTCGCACGTCTCCGGCCTGCCGCGCGAATCGGACACGCCCTATTGGTCGACCGCGTCCTTTCCGGATCTCGCCACGGTGAAGAAGCGCCTGTCGGACCAGACCAACCTCTATCGCGCCTATGACTATCTCCAATATTCGAACCTGGGCCTGACGCTGCTCGGCCAGCAGGTGGAGACGGTGTCGGGCCAGGATTACCACGCCTATGTGAAGGCGAAGCTGCTCGACCCTATCGGGCTGTCGAGCACCACGTCGGAGCTGCCCAGGGAATTGCACGGCAAGGCCTTCGCGGTCGGATACAAGGCGCGCAACGGCAAGGGCGAGCGCGCGATCTTCCCCTTCTACACGGTCAACGCGATCGCTCCGGCCGCAGGTTTCGCCTCGACCGTCGAGGATCTCGGGCGTTTCGCCTCATGGCAGTTCCGCGCGCTCGAGGGCGACGATCCGGTGCTGAAATCGTCTACGCTGCGCGAGATGCAGCGCGTCCACTGGATGACGCCCGACAAGCCCGACGAAACCTGGGGGCTGGGCTTCGCGGTCTATAACCAGAAGGGCAAGACGCTGGTCGGCCATGGCGGCTATTGCCCCGGATACCGCACCAGCCTGATGATGCGGCCGCAGGACAAGGTGGCGGTGATCGCGATGGTCAACGTCAACGACGTCGCCCCTGAGGCGATCACGCGCGGTCTCTACGACCTGCTCGCCGGCGACATCAAGGCGGCCTATCCCGACAAGCCCGCGACCACGCCGGCCGCCGCGCCGAAGCGCGACCTGTCGGTTTATGAGGGTCTCTACAGCCGGCCGGGCTACGACTATGACACCTATGTCGTCCCCTATGGAGACGAACTGATCGGCGTCGGGCTCTATGCGGGCAACCCGTCAGAGGACATCGATCGCTACCGCCATGTCGAAGGCGACGTCTTCCGCCGCGTCCGGCCCGACGATTCGCTCGCCGAGCCGGTGCGGTTCGAGATGGGCAAGGACGGAAAGCCGGTCCGCATGTGGACCCACAGCAATCCGTTGGAGCGCGTCGCGGGGAAGTAGCCTAACCGAACGCCGCCTTCGCACCGTCCTCCAGCGCCTTCATTGCAAGGCGCCAGGGGAAGGGGCCGTGGCTGATCCGTGCGACGCCCAATGCCGCGAGGCGATCCTTGGGCGGCACGCCGGGATAGTCCATGATGTTGACGGGCAGCGGCGTGCCCGCGGTCAGCCGTGCGATCAGCGCCTCGTCCTTCAGCCCGGGCGCGAAGAAGCCGCTGGCGCCGGCATCGGCATAGGCGCGTGCGCGTTCCAGTGCGGCATCGATCTTGGTTTCGTCATGGCTATCCGCCCCGGCCTTCAGGAAGATGTCGGTGCGTGCGTTGATGAAGAAGTCCGGACCCACTGCGGCGCGGATCGCGGCGATACGCGCGGACTGGTCGGCGATGCCGTGCAGCCCCTCGCCGCCGACCACCTGATCCTCGAAATTGATGCCGATGCCGCCCGCGGCCGCGACGCGCGCGACATTGGTCGCCACCTCTGCCGGATCGACCGCATAGCCGCCTTCGAAATCGAGCGTCACCGGCAGCGCGACCGCCGCGACGATGCGCTCGAGATTGGCGATCGCGTCCGCCATCGGCAGTCCCTCGGCATCGGTGAAGCCATTGGCGCCGGCGACCGATGCGCTGCCGGTCGCCAGCGCCTTCGCGCCTGCCCCTGCGACCACGGCGGCGCTGCCGGGGTCCCAGATATTATAGAGGATCACGGGATCGCCCTTCACATGGAGGGCGGCGAAGGCGCGGGCGCGCTCGGTCTGTGCGGTGCTCATGACATATGTGTATCAGAAGAACAGGACGGGAACATTCCGAATCTTGCGATCAACGCCGGAGGATCGTCACCCTGGGATTGAGGCGCATCAGCTCCTGAAGATAGCTGCGCGGCTTCTTCATCAGCGGTTTGGGGAATGTGACGGTGAGTCCGGCCGCGCGCGCCGCTTCGCCGACGAAATGGACGCAGTTCGCATTGTTGAGATTGTAGCTCGGGCTTTTGCGCGCCCGCCATTTTTCGACCACCGCCAGCATCGCGCGATATTGGTCGTCGGTCAGCGTCACTGCGAACTGCGCGTCGCTCTGCGAGATATAATGGGCATCGGCGATGTCGAGCCGGCCGGCGACCGATCCGAACAGGATGGCGGGCGACACCGATTTGGCGGTGAAGCCGTAATTGGCGTCGACGGGGGTGCCCTCCGCGATGGTCTTGCCCTTCAGCGTGAAGAAGGCGTGCGGAAAATGCTCGCCGAATTCATGGCTGTAGAATGTGGCGACGACCTGCGCCGCCGCCGGCGGGGACAAAGCGAGCAGCCACAGAATGAGCGGCGCGAGCAACAGGCGCAGGGCGGAGCGATGCATCGCGACGCTTCTACCGCGCCCGAATCCGTGCGTCGAGCCAGCGTGCGGCGGCCAGCGGGCTTTGCTTGTCGGTGGTGCGGTCCACCTGATAATTCGCCTCGCGCATCGTCCCGACCGGGATGGCGTTCACCAGTGGGCGCAGCGCTTCGACGAAGCGGGCATCGCCGGCGCGGCGCGGTGCGGCGAGCAGGATCGCGTCATAGCCCGGGATCGCGCCTTTCGGATCGGACAGGACCATGAGCTTCATCGCCGCGATCCGTCCGTCGGAGGAAAAGGCGGAGATGGCGTCGGCCTGTCCGCTCTCGATCGCGCGGAACATGAATGTCGGGCTATAGGCGCGCGCCGCGGCGAAGCGCAGCGGATAGGCGCGGCGGAGCATCGCCCATTCGGGTCGTTCGAGGAATTCCAGGTCGGCGCCCAGCGTCATGCCGGAGCTGACACGCGCCAGATCGTCGATGGTGCGCAGGCCGAGTCGCTTCGCATCCGCATCGCGCACTGCGAGCGCATAGGCATTTTCGAAGCCGAGTGGGCCGATCAGCGAGCCCTGGTGCTCGCGTCGCGCCCAGTCGCCGATCGCCGCGACCATCGCCGCCCGCCCCGGCACGTCGGTGCGCTTCATCTCGTTAGTCCAGATCGTGCCCGAATAATCGACATAAACGTCGATATCGCCCGCCGAGAGCGCGCGAAAGATCACCGCCGAACCCAGCCCCTCGCGATATTCGACATCATAGCCCGCGGCTTGCAGCCGCTCGCCGATCAGCCGCGCCAGGATATATTGCTCGCCGAAATTCTTGGCGCCGATCACGACGGTGTCGCGTTCCGGTGCCGGCATCAGCCGGGGCAGGGCGGCTGCGGCGATGCCAGCGCCGAGCAGCGCGATACCGGCCCAGATCGCGATCCGCCGTCGTTTCGCCAGGCCCCATGCGATCGCACCGAGCAGCGCGTCGACCGTCAGCGCGAGTGCGGCCGAGGCCAGGCATCCGGCCAGGACCAAAGTCCAGTCCTGCGTCTGCAGTCCGGCGAAGATCAGGTCGCCCAGGCCCGGCTGGCCGACCGTGGTCGAAAGCGTCGCCGCGCCGATCGTCCAGACCGCGGCGGTGCGGATGCCGGCCATCGCCATGGGGGCGGCCAGGGGCGCCTCGACCAGCCTCAGCTTCTGCCCCAGGGTCATTCCGACGCCATCGGCCGCCTCGACGATGGCGGGATCAAGCCCGGTCAGGCCGGTCACCGTATTGCGCAGGATCGGGAGCAGCGCATAGAGCGTGAGCGCGAGCAGCGAAGGCAGGAAGCCGAGCGCGGGGATGCCGCCGCCGACGAGCGAGGAGAGCCCGAGAAGAACGGGATAGAAGAGCGCGAGCAGGGCCAGCGCCGGAACGGTCTGGACCAGGCTTGCCGCGCCAAGCGCGATCCGTGCGACCGCCGGCCGCCGTGCGGCGGCGATGGCGAGAGGCAGGCTGATCGCGAGCGCAAGCAGCAGCGCGGCCGCGGAAAGCAGGATATGGGCGGAGAGCAGCCCGGGCAGCCGCGCAAACGCTTCGCTCATTCGCCCCGCTCCAGCCGGCGCAGGCGTTCGGTCTGCGCGCGCGGAACCGCGACCAGCGCATCCGCCGCGGCGCCCGCTTTCCCGGACAGCAGCGCGTGCGGTGTTGCGTCGGCGACGATACGACCGACCGCCATCACCAGCACCCGATCGGCAAGCAGCAGCGCCTCCGCCATGTCGTGGGTGACCATGATCGTGGTCAGGCCCAGCCGGTCGTGCAGCGCGCGATAGCTTTGCCCGAGCTGATCGCGCGTGACCGGGTCGAGCGCGCCAAAGGGCTCGTCCATCAGCATCAGCCGCGGTTCGAGCGCGAGCGCCCGGGCGACGCCGACGCGCTGGCGCTGGCCGCCCGACAGCGCGTCGGGCATGCGGCCGGCGACATCGCGCGGCAGGTCGACCAGGTCGAGCAGATGGGCGACGCGGTCGCCGGGATCGCGCCCTTCCAGCCGAAAGCCGATCGCGATGTTCTGCGCGACCGTCATATGCGGGAACAGGCCGATATTCTGGAACACATAGCCGATCCGTCGGCGCAGCTTATGGGTGGCGAATGCGGCCACGGGTTCTCCGTCGATCGAGACCGTTCCCGTGTCGGCGTCGATCAGCCGGTTGACCGTCTTGAGCAGCGTCGTCTTGCCGGACCCGGACGTGCCGACCAGCGCGACGAAGCAGCCGCGATCGATGGTAAAGGATATGCCGTCGAGCGCCATGCGGCCGTCAAAGGCCTTGGCCACGGCATCGAAGCCGACTGCAGGCGTGTCTGCGCTCATCGCGCCACACTAGCCGAGCATCATTGCGGGACCAGCGGCTATTGTGGTTTGTTGCGGGAAAATGAGGAGGGGACGATGAAAGCGATCTTCATCACCGGCGGCGGATCGGGAATCGGGCGGGAAACCGCCAGGCTGTTCGCCGATCGCGGCTGGTTCGTCGGTCTGGCAGACGTCAACGAAGCCGGCCTTGCCGAAACCGCGGCGATGCTGCCCGCCGGACGATCGAGCACGCACCGCATGGACGTGCGCGACCGCGCCGACTGGCGGGCTGCGCTCGACGCCTTTTCGATCGCGAGCGGTGGTCGCATGGACCTATTGTTCAACAATGCCGGGGTCGCCGGCGGCGGCGATTTCGCCGCGAGCGATCCGGATGCCAACGACCGGCTGATCGACATCAACCTGAAGGGCGTGATCAACGGCGCCCATATGGGGCTGAAGCTGCTCCAGGCGACGCCGGGATCCTGTCTGGTCAACACCTGTTCGGCGGCGGGCATCTACGGCGGCGCCGGCATCGCCGTCTATGCCGCCAGCAAGTTCGGCGTGCGCGGCTTCACCGAGGCGCTCGACCTCGAATGGCAGCCGCTCGGCGTCAAGGTGCGATCGATCATGCCGAGCTTCATCGACACGCCGCTGCTCGACATGATCGCAGCGGGCACGAATGTGACCGCGCGCGAGAATGTCGCGGCCGCCGGGCTGGAATTCACGCCGGTCGGGCAGGTGGCCCAGGCGGTGTGGGACGCGGCGCATGGCGATAAGGTGCATGTCGTCGTCGGCAAGACCGCGAAATCCATGGCCTTTGCCGCGCGCTGGATGCCCGGCGCGCTCCGCAAGAAGATGGGCCCCCGGCTGACGCCGAAGGATTAGCCCTCACTGTCGCGAATCCAACCCCATCGTCATGCCAGCCTGCGCTGGCATGACGAGAGGTGGAATCACGGAAGCGCCCGTCAGTCCACCAGCGCGTCGATCGCCTCGGCCATCTCGATATCGCGTTCCGAAAGCCCGCCCGCATCGTGGGTGGTGAGCAATATGTCGACGCGATTGTAGACGTTGGACCATTCGGGATGATGGTCGGCCGCCTCGGCGAGCAGCGCGACGCGCGTCATGAAGGCAAAGGCTTCCGAGAAGTTTTCGAAGGTGAAGCTGCGCATGATCGCGTCGCGCGCCTCGTCATGGTCCCAGTCGGGCAGGCCGTCGAGCGCTTCGGCGCGCTCCGTTTCGCTGAGCTGATCCACCATGCGTCCCCCCTCACTATGCAGTCGTTCACGATTCTGCTTATGTCGCGACATGTCGGAAACAGGTCAACCGCAACGCTATGCGCCCGGCGCGGCGGATATCGAGGCGCTGGCGCGCGGGGCGATGGAACGGTTGCCCGAAGCGTTTCGCGCGTACCTGTCGGGCGTGCTGCTGATCGTCGAGGATTTCGCGGAAGAGGCGATCCTCGACGAGATGGGCATCGAGGATCCTTTCGATCTGACCGGCCTCTATTCGGGCCGCCCGATCGGACAGCCGGCGGCCACGGGCGACATGCCCGCCACTATCCACCTCTATCGCCGGCCGCTGCTCGACGAATGGGTCGACACCGGCGTGTCGCTGGAGGCGCTGATCACGCATGTCCTGATCCACGAGGTCGGCCATCATTTCGGGCTGTCCGACGCGGACATGCATGCGCTGGAGGACGCGGTCGGCGAGGTCGAACCCGGGTGACCGAAAGCCGGCTCGAATTCCGACACGTCGCCTGCCTTCGAGGCGCGCGGCTGTTGTTCGAAGATCTCGATTTCGCGCTGGCCCCGGGAGAGGCGGCGCTGGTGACCGGCCCCAACGGCATCGGCAAGTCGAGCCTGTTGCGGCTTGCCGCCGGCTTGCTCGATCCGGTCGCGGGCAGCGTGGTCCGTGTCGGCGACGTGGCGCTGGCCGACGAGAATCCGGCGCTCGACCGGCAGGCGAGCCTGGATGCGGCGCTCGCTTTCTGGGTCAGGCTCGACGGCGGCGATCGCGGCGATCTTGGCCGGGGACTCGATGCCATGGGCCTTGCGCATCTCGCGCCGGTTCCTGTGCGGATGCTGTCCACCGGCCAGCGCAAGCGCGCGACGTTGGCGCGCGTGGTGGCGAGCAGGGCGCCGATCTGGCTGCTCGACGAGCCCGGCAACGGGCTGGACGTCGATTCGATCGGCCGGCTCGAAACGACGATGGCCGCTCATCGGGCATCGGGCGGGATCATCCTGGCCGCGTCGCATCAGCCATTGCGGCTGGACGGGGTGCGGGAGATCCGACTGTGATCCCGTTCCTGCTGCTCGTGCGCCGTGACGTGGCGCTGGCCTATCGCGCGGGCGGGGCATTGCTGCCGGTCGCCTTCTTCCTGCTGGTGGCGATGCTGTTCCCCTTCGCGGTCGGCCCGGATGCGCAACTGCTGGCCCGCACGGGCGGCGGCGTGGTGTGGGTGGCGGCACTGCTCGCCGCCTTGCTGCCGATCGAACGGCTGGTGGAGCCCGACGCGCAGGCGGGGGTGCTCGATCAGATCGCGTTGCGGGGCGTCAGCGACGAAGCGGTCGCGGCGGCGAAGATCCTCGCCCATTGGCTGAGCTTCGGTCCGCCGCTGCTGATTGCGACGCTGCCGGCCGCGGCGCTGCTCAATCTGGATGGGGACACGCTCTGGCGCCTGGAGGTCGGGCTCGCGCTCGGCACCCCCGGCCTTGCGGCGCTCGGGGTCATGATCGGTGCGATCACCGCCGGGCTGCGGGGCGCGGGTGCGCTGTCCGGACTGCTGCTGCTGCCGCTGGCGGTTCCGCTGATCATCTTCGGCGCGGGATCGCTCGGCGAATTCGGCGGCGGCGGCATGAAGCTGCTGGCGGCGACCAGCCTGATCCTCGTCGGGATCGGCCCCTTCGCGGCGGGTGCCGCGATCAGGGCTGGCCGGGAGTAGCGGTTATCGCGACCAGCGCGCCCAGATCGCGGTGGGCAGCAGCAATCCGCGCCGTTCCTCGCGCACCGCCAGTTCGCCCGCCTCGACCTTGCCTGGCAGTTCGGCCATCGCCTGCCGCATCAATTCGCCGATCGCCAGCGCCGACATGCGCACCGCATAGACGGTGAGGAAGCAGAAGCGCGATTCGGCATCGAGCAGCTTGCCGCAATCGGCGATCAGGCCGGGAAGCCCCTCTTCGAGCTTCCAGACCTCGCCCTCCGGGCCACGGCCATATTTGGGCGGGTCGAGCAGGATGCCGTCATAGCGGCGGCCGCGGCGAACCTCGCGCGCGGTGAACTTGGCGGCATCGTCGATGATCCAGCGTATCGGCCGATCCGCAAGCCCGGACAGCGTGGCATTGCGGCGCCCGGCCTCGACCGATTTCTTCGACGCATCGACATGCACCATCTCGCCGCCGCGCGCGGCCATGGCGAGCGTGCCGACGCCGGTATAGCCGAACAGGTTCATGATCGTCGGGCTGGGCAGATCGTCGACCTGGCCGCGCATCCACGACCAGACCGGACTCATGTCCGGAAAGAAGCCGAGATGGCGGAACGGTGTGCAATGCGCGGTGAAGCGGACCTCGTCCCAGGCGAGCGGCCAGCCCTCGCGCGGGACGGGCCGGGCATAATCCCAGCGCCCGCCGCCATCCTCGTCCGATCCGGGCACGAACTCGGCATCGGCATCCCAGTCGTCGGATGCCGGCGCCCACATCGCCTGCGGCTCGGGGCGGATGAAACGGTAACGGCCGTACCGCTCGAGCTTGCGGCCGTGGCCGCAGTCGATCAGGCCGTAATCGGCCCAGGGCTCGGCGATTAGGGTCTGTAGGTCACTCACCAGATTTCCGCTCATCCTGAGTAGCCGTTGAGCCTGTCGAAACGGCGTATCGAAGGATCGGCTCGGTGCGTCCTTCGATACGGGCCTTCGACTTCGCCCAGTCCCTACTCAGGATGAGCGGCCGTTGGAATATCTCATCCCCGCGGCGTGGCGCGCTCGGCGATATAGCTGGTCACGGCGTCCATCGTGGCCGGCAGTACGGCGAAGCGTTCCTCGCGCTCGAACAGGTTGGCGATCCGCGCTGGCAGGTGCGGACGGACACCCGTCGCGCGTTCGACCGCATCGGGGAATTTGGCGGGATGCGCGGTCGCGAGCGTCACGATCGGCACGTCGGCCGCCAGATCCTCGGCGCGTGCGGCGGCGGCAAGGCCGACCGCGGTGTGCGGATCGATCACCTGCCCGGCGCGCTCGCACGCCCAGCGCATCGCCATCTGCATGTCGTCACCCTCGATCCGGGCGCTGGTGAACAGCGCCGCGGCGCCTGCGCGCTGCTGCTCGGTCAGCGTCATCGTGCGATGGGTGTCGAATTCGCGCATCGATTCGGCCAGCTCGAACGCATTGCGGCCGTTGAGGTCAAACAGCAGCCGCTCGAAATTGGAGCTGACCTGGATGTCCATCGACGGGGTGGCGGTCGGGACGACGGTGCCCTGCGAATAATCGCCCGCCGAAAGCGCGCGGTGGAGAATGTCGTTGACGTTGGTCGCCACGATCAGCCGCGCCACGGGCAGGCCCATCTTCGCCGCGACATAGCCGGCGAAGACGTCGCCGAAATTGCCGGTCGGAACGGAGAAGGCGACGGGGCGATGGGGCGCACCCAGCCGCACGGCCGAATAGAAATAATAGACCACCTGCGCCATCAGCCGGGCCCAGTTGATCGAATTGACCGCGGACAATGCGAAGCGCCCCGAGAAATCGGGATTGGCGAACATCGCCTTCACCATCGCCTGGGCCTGGTCGAAATCGCCCTGGATCGCGATGTTGTAGACATTGGGCGCGAGCACCGTCGTCATCTGCCGGCGCTGCACGTCGGACACGCGGCCCTCGGGGTGCAGCATGAAGATGTCGACCTTGGCGCGGCCGGCCAGCGCGTCGATCGCGGCCGATCCGGTATCGCCCGATGTGGCGCCGACGACGGTCAAATGCGTGTCGCGGTTGGTCAGGAAGCGCTCGAACAACAGGCCGAGCAGCTGGAGCGCGACATCCTTGAAGGCGAGTGTCGGCCCATGGAACAGTTCGAGCAGCCAGTGACGGTGGTCGAGCTGGACCATCGGCGTGACCGCGTCGTGTTCGAAACGGCCATAGGCTTGGGTGCAGAGCTGGCGCAGGCCATCCTCGTCCAGCGCATCGCCGACAAAGGGCTTCATGACGCGGACGGCGGTCTCGACATAGGACAGGCCGGCAAGCCCTGCGATCTCTTCATGCGACAGCGACGGCCATTTCTCCGGGACGTACAGTCCTCCGTCCGTGGCGAGCCCGGCGAGCGTGACGCTCTCGAAATCGAGCGCAGGTGCGCTCCCCCTGGTGCTGATATATCGCATGACCGCGCGGCCTTAGCGGTGCGCGCCCGGACGCGCAACCGAGCTCAATCGGCGGATGTTCGCCGCCGCCGCCTCAGCGCCAGCCAGTAGATGATCCCGGCCACCGCGGCGAACAGGAACCATTGCACCGCATAGGCCAGATGATTGTTCGGAATGTCCTCGGGATTGGGCGGCTGGCTGGCTTCCAGGCCAGGCGCCGGCGTCGAGGAGATCAGGCGGATGACATGCTGGCTGTCGGGTGCGATCACGCCGGTGACTTCGCCGCCGCGCCATGCCGGATCCGCGCTGTCGCGCGACCAGCCCATATCGACCTGCATGCCGGGCCCTTCGGCGCCGCCGGTCCGGCATGCCGCGATATGCGACCAGCCGGCCTCGCCCTTCAGGTTGCGGCCCGCGCTCGCGGTCCAGCCGCCGACCGACAGGCAGAAGCCCGTCGCGCGCCGGAAGAGCGGCGCATCCTTCGCCATCGGCACCACCGGCCAGGCGATGGGCGGCTGCGTCGCGGCGCTGGCATATTGCGCGAGCAGCCCGTCTTTCCACCGCGCGCGCTGGAGCTGCCAGACGCCCAGCCCGATCATCACCGCGATCGCCGCGGCGACGATCAATGTTGCGAACAGGGGAAGGCGCTTCATTCGACCAGCCGCCCTTCACGCGCGCGGTTGCGATATTCGAGCGCGACGAGCGCGCCCTTGGCGATTCGCAACAGGCCGATCACCAGCGCCAGCGTCAGCGGCACCCAGATCAGGACATGCACCCAGAAGGGGGGCTCGACGGAGAGCTGGAGCGACACGGCGCCGATCGTGACGATGGCGCCGACGATCATGATCAGGAAAGCCCCCGGCCCGTCGCCGACGTTGAACTGCGCCAAGTCGAGGCCGCAGTTCCGGCAGGCGGATGCGAATTTCACCCAGCCTGAAAACAGTGTCTTCGCGCCGCAGCGCGGACAAAGGCCCCCGAGCGCCGCATGCGCGGTATCGGGGGCCCTGTCGTTCATCGGGTCAGCCGTGGACCGGCGCGCCCCAGCCGCCCCAGACATAGACGGCGACGAAGAGGAACAGCCACACCACGTCGACGAAGTGCCAGTACCAGGCAGCGGCTTCGAAGCCGAAATGCTGGCGGGGCGTGAAATCGCCGCGATACGAGCGGATCAGGCAGACGATCAGGAAGATCGTGCCGATCAGCACGTGGAAGCCGTGGAAGCCGGTCGCCATGTAGAAGGCCGAGCTGTAGGTGCTGCCGCCGAAGCCGAACGGCGCGTGCGCATATTCATAGGCCTGGATGGCGGAGAACAGCGCGCCGAGCAGGATGGTCAGCCACAGGCCCTTCTTCAGCCCTTCGCGGTCGCCATGGATCAGCGCATGGTGCGCCCAGGTGACGGTGCAGCCCGAGCAGAGCAGGATCAGCGTGTTGAGCAGCGGCAGCTCGAACGCGTTGAGCACTTCCAGGCCCTTGGGCGGCCATTGGCCGATTCCGGTCGCCATGACCTCGACCGCGCCTTCGACATATTGGATCGGGCGCGGGAACAGCGAGAAATCGAACCAGGCCCAGAACCAGCCGACGAAGAACATCACCTCCGAGGCGATGAACAGGATCATGCCGTAGCGCAGGTGAAGCTGGACGACGGGCGTGTGATCGCCCGAATTCGCTTCCTTGATGACGTCCGACCACCACGAGAACATGGTGAAGAGCACCCCGGCCAGACCGGCCAGGAACACCCATCCGCCGCCCGCGACGTCGTGCATCCACATGATGCCGCCGGCCGCCATCCCAAGCGCCGAGAACGAGCCGATGATCGGCCACGGGCTCGGTGCCAGAATGTGATAATCGTGGTTCTTCGCTCCTGCCATCTTGGCGTGTCCCTTACCCTGTTTGGCTGTTCCCTAACCTCAACCTTTTTCCGGGTCCACCGGGAAGAAGGTGTAGGAGAGGGTGATTTCGCTGATATCGTTGGCGTCCGGATCGTCCAGGATCTTCGGATCGACGAAGAAGATCACCGGCATGCGGACCTCCTGTCCCGGCTCCAGCGTCTGTTCGCTGAAGCAGAAACACTCGATCTTGGTGAAGTATTTGCCCGCCTGGGTCGGGCTGACATTGTAGCTCGCAATGCCCTTGACCGGCTTGTCCGACAGGTTCTTCGCCTGGAAGAACGCCATGTCGCGCGCGCCGATCGTGATCGTCTCGACATGTTTTTCGGGCTCGAACCGCCAGGGCAGCGCGGGCGAATGATTCGCGTCGAAGCGGATCGAAATGGTCTTGCCAGCGACTGGAGTCGGCAGTGCGCCGGCCTCCGCGCGCTGCGTGGTGCCGCCGAAGCCGGTCACCTGGCAGAACAGGCTGTAGAGCGGCACCGACGCATAGCCCAGGCAGACCATGCCAGTGACCAGCATCGCCATTGACAATGCGGTCCTGCGCTTGCCGCGCTCCAGCGTGCCTGCCGTCGCTTCGCTCATGATCCCGACATCTTCGCGATCGTGATTCCATAGATCAGCACGACGAAGGCGATCAGCAGCAGCCCCATGACGACTGCGCGCGATTTTTGCCGCTTGCGGACGAGATCCTGTTCTTCGGGTGTCATGCCAGCCAATGGTCGGCGACGAGCGCGCCGAAAATGAGGAAAAGATAGAGAATCGACCAGGCGAACAGCGCCTTTTCGGGCTTCATCGCGTCGCCGTCGCTGCTGGTCCGGAAACCGACGATGGCGGCATGGACCAGGAACCAGCCCGTCAGCACGATGGCGGAGATGCCATAGACCGCGCCGGTCAGGCCGAGAAGCCAGGGCGCGACCGCGGCGGCGGCCATGGGCAGGCTGTAGAGGAAGATCTGGCGACGGGTGGTCTTCTCGCCGGCGACGACGGGGAGCATCGGAATGCCGGCGGCCGCGTAATCCATGCGGACCCACAAGGCGAGCGCCCAGAAATGCGGCGGCGTCCACAGGAAGATGATCAGGAACAGCAAGGCCGGCATCGTCGAGACGTCGCCGGTCACCGCCGCCCAGCCGATCAGCGGCGGAAACGCGCCGGCGGCCCCGCCGATCACGATGTTCTGCGGCGTGCGCGGCTTCAGCCACATGGTGTAGACCACGACGTAGAACAGGATCGATACGGCCAGGATGCCGGCTGCGAGCCAGTTGGTCGCGACCCCCATCAGGATCACCGAGAAGAAGGACAGGCCGACGCCGAAATGAAGCGCCGACTGGCGATCCATGCGCCCGCCGGGCAGCGGACGCTGCTCGGTGCGCTTCATCTTCGCGTCGATATCGGCTTCGTACCACTGATTGAGCGCACCCGCGGCGCCCGCGCCGAGCGCGATGCAGAGGATCGCGGTGAAACCGATCACCGGATGGACATGGCCCGGCGCGACCAGCAGTCCGCACAGGCCCGTGAACACGACGAGACGCATCACCGACGGCTTGGTCAGCGCCAGGAAGTCCCGCCAGTCGGCCGGAATCGGGTTGGAGAGCGAGGTCGCCGAGGTCATTTCAGCGCGCCTATAGGCCCAAGGGGCCGTGGAGAAAAGGGTGAAGGGGCGATTCGCGCGCCCATGTTGCGGTGGATCGACGCGGACAGGCCGGTTTCGTGCATGGCGGGCGATGGCCGCGGACGGG